>Ga0326726_10000466_pt1 | contig 37788 bp, 34 predicted proteins | sample MHFenrmetagenome_2_FD_207603 | JGI IMG/M metagenome (GOLD analysis project Ga0326726, IMG submission 207603) | Lab enriched peat soil microbial communities from Michigan Hollow, Ithaca, NY, United States - MHF15MN | ecosystem: Environmental > Terrestrial > Soil > Wetlands > Peat | place: USA...
CTCATGCAAAAGCCGTTCGATCGTTAATCCTGTCTCGCCCCCAACAAAACCTGTCGCAAGAGTTGGGAGGCCGAATTGCCGGACCTGACGCGAAACGTTGATTCCCTTCCCACCCACAACCGCACTCGCTGAGCCTGCCCGTGAAATTCGACCTGGTAGCAACTTCGGGAGTGTGACGGTTTTATCCACCATCGGATTCAACGTCACTGTCGTTATCAGGCCCGGGCTTGTGTTCATGAACCGGAGGTCCTCAGGGAAGGAAGCTTGTTGCCGTGCACTGCTTGAACGATAGTTTCACCATTTGTATCATTGTGCAGACCCGGCCTTCCGTGCCGGGTGAAGGTCACATTTTGGCAAGGCGAAAAGGAAGCTGGCCCACCGGACTCACAATGGCACTCGTCTTCTCGCTCCTCTTCTGGGGTTTTCTTCTCGTAACTTCTGTCGTCCTGTTTCCCCTGGCCCTCCTCATCCGTTTCTTTACGTCTGTCAATGACCGCCGGCTCGTGATTCTTCATCTCTTCTCCTGCTTCTGGGCATCGCTCTACACCTGGTGCAACCCTCTCTGGAACGTTCGGATCGAAGGGAGGAAAAATATCCCCCGCAAGGCTCCGAGCGTCATGGTGGCGAACCATCAGTCCCTGGTGGACATTCTCGTCCTTTTCCGGCTTATGGTCCACTTCAAATGGGTTTCCAAGTCGGAGAACTTCCGCATCCCCTTCATCGGGTGGAATATGTCTCTGAACCGGTACATCAGGATTGACAGGGGCAGCTTGCGCGGCAACATCGGGATGATGCGTGCTGCGACAGAAGCGCTCACACAGGGGAGTTCTGTCATGATTTTTCCGGAAGGGACGCGTTCCCCTGACGGTACCGTGCATCCTTTTAAGGCGGGAGCATTCGAGCTCGCGCTCAAAACCCGCTGTCCCATCCTGCCCATAGTTATAGAGGGAACCGCAGCCGCACTGCCGAAAAGGGGATTCATACTTCGCGGAAGGCAGAACATCGTTGTTCGTGTGTTGACTCCCGTTCCGATCGACCGATTCGCCCCGGACGGCGCGGCAGCATTTGCCGCTGCGGTTCAGGAGAATATCGCAGGCGAGCTGACTCTCATGCGCGGACGGTGAACCCGAGGCCCCGAAGAGTCGGCACGATCGCGCTGTGTCGTTCTCCCGTGCCGACCGTCGTCGCGTGAAATTCGCGCCGAAGCCTGTACTCAATCCTCAGGCGGCGGAAGAGAGGCCCACGTTCTTCCTCCGGAACAGACAATATCCCGCGGAGGTGAGCGTCATCCTGAAGGATGTCATAGCAATTCCCGACGACGTGAGCGACCAGGTCCTGGTTTTCGGTTATGTCGGCCGGAAGATCAATCGATTCCCATACGGGTGAAGGGAGACGACGACCGGGAGTCCATGAAGGCTGAACCTTCAGATGCCGGCACGCCGCCCCATACACCATCGAGACCGCATTCACCTTTCCGTCAAGCGAATACCCTGCGATATGGGCTGTTCCCAGGGAAGCATGTTTCAGGAGGCTGACATCGATGCGGGGTTCATGCTCCCACACATCGAGCACGGTATGGCCTATGTGACCATCATTAATCGCTCTTGCAAGCGCTTCACCGTCCACAACGCCCCCGCGTGAAGTGTTGATAAGTATGGCACCCCGCTTCAGTGCCGCAAGCCGGGATGCATCGAAGAAATGGGCAGTTGCGTCAGGACCTTTTTGAGTGAGCGGGACATGAAGCGTAATGATATCTGCCTGCATCAGCTCGTCGAGGGGGCGATACCGCTGTTCTCCGGTCAGACGTGCAAGCGGTGGATCGTTCAAGAGCACCTTCATGCCGAGGGTTTCCGCCTTTGCTGCCACCTTGCTCCCGACATTGCCGGCTCCGACGACCCCGATCGTCAGCGTGTTCAGGAGGAGACCGCACCTCCGGGCAAGCACGAACAGGGCGGCAACGACATATTCCGAGACGGAATTAGCGTTACTTCCGGGAGCATTTGCACAGACGATCTTGTGCGCGTCGAGATAGGCGGTATCGATATGGTCGGTACCGATGGTAGCCGTTCCAACAAACCGTACAGGACTCCCCTCGAGAAGTGCACCGTCGACCCGGGTCTCCGATCGGACGATCAGAATCTCCGCGTCTTTCACTGCCGATCTGTTGAACTCCCCGGTTTGCATGGGATGAACTTCACCGAGGGTGCTAAACGCTTCTTCGACGTACGGAATGTTTTTGTCGACAACAATCAGCATGAGAACGACGAAAGTATATTTTTTGAAGTACGGTAACTTCGTCTGCAAAGTCAACGTATGAAGGGGTTGACTGTTGTCTTTCAGCGCGAAAGTTTACTTTATTAGCTATTCACTGGTTACAGGCTTCGATGGCTACAATGCCGCTGCGAATTATACAACGGCTTTCTTCCGTGGGGAAAACGCATGACGCGTGAGGAATTCCAGCGTGTCCTTGACAGCCTGCCCGACCCGGTTGTCCTGTCAGACATGCGCGGTGTCATAACCAGAGTTAATACGAAGGTCCGGGAACTCCTGGGATATGACGCTTCGGAATTAATCGGCCGGGAAATTGAAGTTCTCGTTCCCGACCATCTGAAGGAAAAACATCTTAAAGAACGCACGCACTACTATATCGAACCGATCCCTCGGCCGATGCTGAGAAACCTGAATCTCACGGCACGGCGGCGGGATGGGACCGATGTCCCTGTCGAGATCAGTCTGAGTCCTCTGGAAACGCCAGACGGGAAATGGATCATCAGCGTGATCCACGACCTCTCGGACAGGATTCAACTCGAGCAGGCAAGGCGAGAAAGCGAGGAGCGTTACCGCTCGCTGGTCGATCTCTCTCCTGAAGCGATCGTCGTCCATGCGATGGGGGAGATCGTTTATGTGAACGAGGCGGCGGTGCAGCTGCTCAACCGGGACTCACGAAGTGAGGTTATCGGCAAATCGTTCCTCGATTTCGTGCCGCAAGCGTATGTGGAGGAGGTCAAGCGACGGATCCAGACACTCCCACACCCCGGCCAGCGCCGCGAGCCGATGCTCGTCAAAACGACGAGGCGCAACGGCCAGGAGTGTTTTCTTGAAGCCATTTCGGGTGGCGTGCAATACGGTGGAAAACCTGCCGCGCAGGTGATTCTCCGTGACATTACTGACAGAATCAAGGCCGACGAAGAACTGAAGGGGTCACGCGAGCAGCTTCGAAACCTTTCGATCTATCTGCAGTCCGCCCGGGAATCGGAACGGGCATCACTCGCAAGAGAAATTCATGACGAGCTCGGCGGATTCCTGACGGCCATCAAGCTCGATCTGGCACTTTTTGAGGATGCATTGGAAAAGCCTGACATCCGACAGATCCAGGATGAAGTCAGACAGAAACTGGAGTCTATCGGATCGCTTGTTGATGATACAGTCAAATCGATGCGAAGAATCATCACCGAGCTACGGCCGGTTCTTCTGGACAGCCTCGGACTTAGTCCTGCAATAGAGTGGCTCGCCGAAGACTTCCAACGTCGCACCGGAATCACCTGCTCGGTGGCAATGAATGAAGGGGGCCATGTCCCGGACGGTGAACGATCTACTGCCGTCTACAGGATCGTTCAGGAAACTCTGACAAACGTCGCCCGTCACGCGCAGGCCACGCATGTGGACGTGAACCTTTCGTGCGAAGGCGGGCAGTTGATCCTTACCGTCAGTGACAATGGAAAAGGAATCGAAGAGGAACGGGTACAGAACGCGCGATCGTTCGGCCTTCTCGGAATGCGGGAACGGGCGTTGCTTTTCGGCGGGACAGTGAACATCAAGGGCTCGGCCGGCAGAGGAACAAAGGTTGAAGTGCAAATTCCTCTCACCTGACCTGTCTCAAGACCTGAATTTCCGGTCACCATGATTAAGATCCTTATAGCCGACGACCATCCCATCGTTCGCGAGGGGCTGCGCCAGGTCATCGAGAAGTCCCCGGACATGAAGGTCGCGGGCGAGGCGCTCAACGGCCAGGAGGTCCTTGACCGCGTCTTCGCGGAGCCGTGGGACGTTCTGATTCTCGATTTCTCAATGCCCGGAAAGAGCGGCTTCGACGTTATCCAGGAACTCCACCGCGAGAAACCGAAACTCCCGATCCTCGTCCTGAGCATGCATCCGGAAAATGAGCTGGCGCCACGATTGCTCAAAGCCGGAGCTGCAGGATATCTGAACAAGGAAAGCGCTCCAAAGGAACTGGTCAACGCGATTCTCAAAGTGCACCAGGGCGGCCGCTACGTAAGCGCCGAGCTCGCTGAAAAACTGGCCGAAGACCTCGGCCGTGGCGCTGGGAAAAAACCGCATGAGCTGCTTTCCGACCGCGAGTATCAGGTTCTCCTTCGCATTGCTGCAGGTCGCACGCCCCATGAAATCGCCGGAGAATTCTCCATCAGCGTCAAGACCGTTCGGACGTACCGGGAGCGAATCATGCAGAAACTCTCGGTAAAGAACGATGTTGAAATCACCCGTTACGCCATCGACAACGGGCTCGTCTCGCGCTGAGTGGCGGCTCACCCTTTCCTCCCCACAAAGCTACTGCCACCTTTCGCCTAGAGGCGACCTCACCTCTCTCTCGCTCCGCTCGACATCCACAGCGCCCTTTCCGTCGGAGCCAGGACGGGCGAACTAAGAATTCTAAATTCATAATCGAGAATTCGCGCATCCGCCCTCGGCGGATGCGCGAGGGGTGAGGTATCCGAACTTCTGGCAGTCCCCCTTGTAGTCCACAGACTACAAAGAAACCCGCCTTTTGCCAATTGTCGTCCCCTCCCTGAAACACTACCTTGGATCCAACCTTTGACCACATCGAATCTTCATGGCACATTCCGGTCACACTCTGAAAGTCCTCGTCATCGATGATTCGTTTATACTGCGTGAGCGGCTCTGTTGGTGCCTGGGCTCCATTGAGGGAGTCAACATCGCGGGAAAAGCAAACAGTGTTCCGACAGGGATCGAGGCGTTCCGCTCAGTGCAACCCGATGTTGTCATCCTCGACCTGCAGATGCCCGGAGGAAGCGGGATTGAAGTTCTGGAGGTGATTAAGAGCGAACGGCCCGCAACGAAAGTGATCATTTTCACCAATTACCCTCTTCCTCAGCTTCAAAAGAAGTGTGAAGAGGTGGGTGCCGAATGGTTTCTCGACAAGACTCACGATCTCACGAAGCTGCGCACCTTGCTGAAGGAACTTGTTTCCGCGCAGGCGGTAAATAACAGCCGGCAGGACGCCGGGAAGCCATGAAATTCACCGGCGGCAAGTCTCCGTTCGCCGAAAAAGTTTTCAAGAGACAGTTCGCTCTGAGTATGTTGTCCACCATCGTAAAAATGAAACGGCATTCAATCAACGATGAAATTCAGGAACTAAGTACCAAATCTAGCGAGACGGGTATGAAGCTGATGACATCTCTGCGTTACACACTGGCGGCGATCCTCGGCGCCACGACAATTGCGGCATCTCAGGAGAGCCGCGTCCTTACTGTTGATGAGGCCGTCCAGGTCGGCCTCGCGAACAGCAAAGTCTTACGGCAATCTCAGGACAGGGTAGACTATGCCGATGCAAAAGCGGGCGAAGTCGGTGCCTCGAGGCTTCCCAGCTTCAAGTTTGCCGGCGGGTTTACACGCCTTTCGGACGTCCCTGCGTTCCAGATTGACGACCCCCTGCCGCCTCCAGCGCCGGCGAAAATAACTCTTGCGCCAACGGTACTGAACAATTACAACGTCCGGCTTTCCGTTCAGCATCCGCTCTTCGCTGGATTCAAGCTCGACGCTGCCAAAGACGCAGCGGATTATACCGTGGACGCGGCAACGGAGGACTTCCGGGGCGACAGGAGCACGCTCGTGTACAGCATCAAAAGCAGCTATTGGAACCTCTTCCGCGCGCGGGAGTTCAAAAAGCTGGCAGATGACAATATCGAACAGCTCCAGGCCCATCTTGGAGACATCAAAAATCTCATGGACCAGGGAATGGCCACAACGAACGACATGCTCGCCGCGGAGGTTCAGCTTTCCGATGCGCAGCTCCGGCAAATCGACGCTGACAATGATGTACGGCTCGCGAATATCAGCCTGGATAATACGCTCGGAATCCCACTCACGACGAACATCGAAATCGGATCGGAAATCGCCAAAACGAGGCGCCGGTTTCCATCGCTCGATACTCTCGTGAGCACGGCCCTGGAGGCACGGCCAGAGATCAGGGGGATGAACGACCGGATCAAGGCAGGAGAGGCCGGAGTTACGGCCGCGAAGGCGGGCTGGTGGCCGCAGGTCTACCTCACGGGAAATTACTACAGCTCCCGTCCCAACTCGAGAATTCAGCCGCTTCAGGATGCATTCAAGGATACCTGGGATGTCGGCGTGAGCGTGTCGCTCGACATTTGGAACTGGGGCGCCACCCTCCACCAAACAGATCAGGCAGAGGCACAGCTGGCACAAACCCATGAAGCATTCGGGCAGATCCAGGACGGAGTGACACTCGACGTAACGCAGGCATATCTGGTTCTCGACCAGGCTCGCAAGCGGATTGAAGTTGCCCGACAGGGTCTTGCGCGGGCAGAGGAAAATCACCGCGTAACGGACCAGCGATACAAAGAGGGACTGGTCATCAACTCGGATATGCTCGAGGCTCAGTACAATCTCAACCAGGCAAAGACCAGTTACACGCAGTCGCTCGTGGATTTCGCGCTCGCCGAGGCACGCCTTGAGAGGGCAATTGGAGAGTAAAGATTGGAATTCATTGATGAGGGTAATCAAGAGAAGGAGAGACATTCTATGAATCGCACACGCGTCATCATCATCAGCGCCCTTGCAGCGGGCATCATCATTACGATCCTGCTCAATAACAGGGCAACAATCAACGCAAAGTCCCGCAATGATTTCCAGGGCGCCGTTCCGGTGTCCGTGGCGGAAGTCAGACAGCAGAAGCTCAGTGAGAACCTTTCGCTTGTCGGGACGATCGGAGCCAACAACGATGTCCCAATCGTAGCGGAAGTCCCCGGTAAGGTCACGGCGGTCCTTGCGCAGGTGGGAGACTTCAAGCAGGCAGGAAACGTGATCGTTCAGATCGACGATGAAGTCAAAAAGGCAGCGTATGAACAGGCGCAGGCAGTCTACGAACGTGCGAAGCGCGACTTCGACCGGTTCTCATCCCTGCGGGAACAACAGGCAGTGACCCAGGCGCAGAAGGAGAACGCATGGACTGCGTTCAAGGTGGCTGAGGCACAGTACATCCAGGCGCGCCGGCAGTTTCAGGATACGAGAATTACAACCCCCATCTCCGGTATTGTTACCGCACGGTACGTGGACCGCGGGACAATGGTCAACGACAGGATGGTCGTGGCGAACGTTGTCGATATCTCGACCCTGAAGGTAAAACTCAACGTTTCTGAAGAGGATGCCTTCAAACTCAAGGCAGGTGACAAGGTGGAAGTTGCGACGGAGGTCTATCCCGGCGTGAAATTTGAAGGAAAGATCAAATCGATCAGTGCAAAGGCGGACGAGGGTCACACTTATCCGGTTGAGATCACGATGAACAACAATCGCGAGCACCCGCTCAAAGCGGGGATGTTCGGCCGGGTGTCGTTCGTCTCCCTCACCCCGTCTGACGTGCTCGCTATCCCCCGCGAGGCGCTCGTCGGAAGCATGAAAGATGCAAAGGTGTATGTTGTGTACGGCTCCATCGCCCGCCTCCGCCCGATCGTTGTGGGTGAGCAGAAAGGGACGGAACTCACCGTCCTGGGCGGACTTCAGGGAGGTGAGACGATCGTCGTGAACGGTCAGAACAACCTCAAGGACTCTGTTGCCGTGGAAATGGTGAAGTAGCGCCGGGTTTACCCGGGCGGAAGAGAAGCGAACAACCGAACAGGAATATTCTCATGACGATTACAGAACTTGCCATCAAACGACCCACACTGATCGTGGTGATTTTCTCCGCGCTCGCCGTGCTCGGGATCTTCAGTTTCGGGCAGCTCAAATATGAGCTTCTGCCAAAGATCAGCACGCCCTTCGTCACGATCACGACGGTCTATCCCGGTGCCTCCCCGGATGAAGTCGAGACATCGGTTACAAAAGTGATCGAAGACGCGGTGTCCGGCATCGACAAAATCTCCGCGGTGCGGAGTTCCTCGCGTGAAGGCGTGTCGTTCGTCAACATCGAATTCAATCTTGACGCAGACGTCAACGTTGCCCTGCAGGACGCGCAGCGCAAGGTGAACGAAATCATCAACCAGCTGCCGGATGAAACAAAACCGCCGGTGGTCACCAAGTTTGCTCTCGACGAAGTGCCGGTGCTCCGCATGGGAGTAACCGCGAACATGCCGTCGCGCGAGTTCTATCAGCTTGTGAAGGACCGTCTGCAGCCGCGGCTATCGAAGCTGTCGGGCGTAGGTCAGATCACGCTCGTCGGCGGTGATGAGCGGGAGATCCGGGTCAACATCGACCCCGGCAAGCTCCGTTCTTTCGGTCTCTCGCTGCTTCAGACGACCGGAGCGATCAAGAGCTCCAATCTCGATTTCCCCACCGGGAAAGTCAAAGAGGGGGACAATCAGTTTGTCGTTCGCATCGCGGGAAAATTCACTTCGGTTGACGATCTCCGGCAGCTTGTCATTGGCCAGACGAAGCAGGGTGGCGATATCAGGCTCCAGGACGTGGCGGAAGTGCAGGATGGCCAGAAAGAGTACACCACGCTCTCCCGGATCAATGGCAAGACTTCGGTCGGCGTACTCGTTCAAAAGCAATCGGATGCAAATTCCGTGGATGTCAGCCGCATGGTTCGCGCTGAAATTCCGAAGATCGAAAAGGATTTCTCATACCTGAACGTGAAGTTCGACGTTGCACAGGACGGTTCCACGTTCACCCTCGACGCGGCAAATGCGGTCAAGGAAGATCTTGCACTTGCTATTTTCCTTGTTGCGATCGTCATGCTGGGATTTCTGCACAGTATCAGGAATTCCCTCATCGTAATGATCGCAATTCCGGCGTCCATGGTCTCAACATTTGTGGCGATGTACGCCTTCGGGCTTTCCCTGAACCTGATGACGCTGCTCGGCTTGTCGCTTGTTGTGGGAATTCTTGTGGACGACTCGATCGTCGTTCTTGAGAATATTTACCGTCACCTCGAACTTGGCGCGAGCCAGCGGGATGCGGCAATTATGGGAAGAAATGAAATCGGATTTTCCGCTCTTTCCATAACCCTGGTCGACGTTGTGGTCTTCCTGCCCCTGAGCCTTGTCTCAGGGCTGGTGGGAAACATCATGCGTGAGTTTGCGCTCGTCGTAGTTTTCTCGACGCTGATGAGTCTGTTCGTCTCGTTCACGGTCACGCCTCTTCTGGCCTCGCGCTTCACAAAGCTTGAGCACCTGACGCGCGATTCGCTCATGGGGCGCTTCGCCATTACCTTTGAGAACTTATTCAAGAAATTGACGGCGGTGTACCTGCGCGTGCTCCGGTGGGGACTCGCGCATCCGACAAAGGTTCAGATCGGAGCCGCCGTGATGTTTGTATTGGCCCTCATGCTCCCTCCGTTTGGCTTCATCGGGAGCGAGTTCATCGCGGTTGCCGACAGAGGCGAGTTTACGGTGACGCTTGAGCTTCCTCCGGGCGCGACGATCGAGAACACCAACTATGTCACGCAGCAGGCCGAACGGGTGATCTCCTCGATGCCGGAGGTCTCAAAAATGTTCGTCAACGTTGGGGTTTCGAGCGAAGGTCTGATCGGGCAGACGACGAACAATAATTCCGAGCTGAACGTAGCGCTCGTCCCCCGCAAAGAGCGAACGCGCTCGACGGATGACGTGGGCAAGGCCATCAAAGTCGAACTTGCGAAGCTCCCCGGGGTGAAAGTGCGTGTGAACCCCATCGGGATTTTCGGAACGGCAAACCAGACGCCGATTCAGCTCATCATCAGCGGCCCGAATTATACCGAGACGCGAACGACTGCTGAACATGTTGCCGATATCGTGCGGCACATTCCCGGCAGTGCAGACGTACGGCTCTCGAGCGAGGAAGGAAAACCTGAAACCCGCGTCGATATCGACCGCCAGAAGATGGCCAGCTTCGGTGTCACGCTTGCCGACGTCGGCTCAACCCTCCGGGTGGCCCTGACAGGTGATGATGATTCCAAGTTCCGGGATGGCGCAAACGAATACACGATCCGCATCCTGCTCGACGAATTCGACCGTTCCCGCACATCCGAGATCGGAAATCTGACGGTGATGAGCCGGAGCGGGAAACTTGTCGAGCTGAAACAATTTGCTTCAATCGTGCAGGCGACCGGCCCCACGAAGCTTGAACGCCTGGACAGGAACAGCTCGGTCACGGTGTTCTCGCAGGCGGTCGGTCGTCCAAGCGGATCAATCGGTGCCGATATCCGAACCCAGCTCGCCAATACGACGCTTCCACCCGGGGTATCGATATCCTATCAGGGTGACCTGAAGAACCAGGCGGAAGGATTCGGCTCTCTCGGCCTTGCGCTCATGGCGGGGATTCTGTTCGTGTACATGATCATGGTGGCGCTCTACGACTCGTATATCTATCCGTTCGTCGTGTTGTTTTCGATTCCGGTCGCGATGATCGGAGCGCTTCTTGCCCTGGCGCTCACCATGAAGACGCTGTCTATTTTCTCGATCCTCGGCATCATCATGCTGGTGGGACTTGTCGGCAAAAACGCGATTCTCCTGGTTGACCGCGCCAATCAGATGCGCAACGAGGGCATGAATGCGCACGACGCTGTCATCGAAGCAGGACAGACGCGATTGCGTCCGATTCTCATGACGACACTTGCCATGGTCTTCGGCATGTCGCCCATCGCCTTTTCCACGGCTTCGGGCGCGGAATGGAAGTCCGGCCTTGCGTGGGCGCTGATCGGCGGATTGATCAGCTCACTGTTGCTGACACTTGTCCTGGTTCCTGTCGTCTACATCAAGGTCTCGGCATGGCGGGAGACGGTGCCGGCATTCCTGAAATCGCTCCCGGCCCGGCTTCGATTGCGGGGGGCCAGGAAGGCTGTTGCGGGGAAAGAGGCAGGGATTGCGGTGGAGCAGGGCTAAGTGCGCGTGTCCCGCCTTTGGCGGGACACGCGAATTAAGAATTGTGGATACACAATTCAGAATTCAGAATCCCGCATCCTCAGATGCGGGATTCTGCCATTTTCCCCCGCCGTGCTCTGCATCATAACCATCCATTCATGAAGCCTATATATTAGCGCCATCGCCGGCGCGCGTGTGACATTCCACATCCCCCTTGACGCGCACCTGTCGGCTCTTTCCCGCGGGCAACTAATGCCTGTGTGTGGGCAGGTTCACCTCTCTCTCAAGGGGTCAAGTTCGCATGCGGTATGTCTTCCTCTTCCTTCCCGCCGTCTGTCTCATCGTTTGTGGTCTCATCATCAGGTTTGAGGTTAAGGGTGCCCGGGAGCGAGGTTCCGTGTTGTCGCGGAGCGAATTCGGTCAGATCATCCTCGCGCTCGTCCTCGGCGGCGTGGCGATTGTGTTCGTGGTGTTCCTCTTCATGAAACCGCACATCATCTAATAATCATCCATGATCCATGGATCATGCCTGCCCGCCCCCAAAAGCCTATTGGGGGAGGCGGGGATAATTGATTTTTTTTCCGCGTGCCTTTAGCGCCTGCTGCAACGCAAGCGCCGGGCCCCAGTGCCCTTTCCCACGCAGCCAGGCAATGAACCTCCGGGGATCAAACCCGCGCGCGAGTGAGAAGAGCACAAATCCTATGACACCCGCGCGAATGACAATCCAGAGCGCCGATTCCCACGTCGATCCCGTTGCCAGCACAACCGCGACCACGACGAGAACCGGAACCCAGAAATACGGCCGGAGCATGTCGCGCAGTCCACGGTAAACTGCACCCTGCCATCCATGGCTTCCGCCAAACTCCGGAGCCCTTTGACTCCCCTCCTCAAGAAGTCGACGAAGCTTTAGCGGCATCCGGCGTCGCCGGGACCATGCAAACAGAGTCACGGTCGCGGCCACACTGCCGCAGAATACAGACCAGGCAGCGAAAAGAGTGACCAGACCGGGAACACTCATGTTCAGGCGTCCCGAAATCCACTGCATGATCGAGTCATAGGCCCGGACAAGATCGCCGCCGACGAAGAGGTACTGCAGTGCAATTCCCTGGAGCGCCGACCAGGCGCCGATAAGAAATCCGCCGAGGAGGACCCCAAGCGGATTCCATCCTGCCACAGTTACGGCTCCTCCATATAAAAGACCCTGCACTACGATGGCGAGCATGGGACGAAGCCGGTTCCCCGAAGGAGAGAGGGCTTTGAGGGATGCGGAAACGAAAGGCACCCAGACGATTCGTCCCCTTCGGCCAAGGCCGTCGGCTGCATAGGTCATGATGGCGGACTGGATACTGGAGAGAAACAAACCGCGCAAAGGAACCTGCGCACCGTGCAATGCAGCGCCAACCGATGCTTCGAATCCACCGGCGCCGGCCCCATAAACGCCCACGCGTACCCAGTCTTCATGTGCCGCACAGACATCTGTCGCTCGTCGTATGGCATCCGGAACATCTGCCCGGATGATCACGTCGAATTTCTCGCCGAGGCGATCTTCGATGGCATCCTGAAGCCCTTCACGCAATCCTACCGCAACAACGCCAGGTCCTGATGCGTGGAGTGCCGGCCACAATGCTACATGGCCTCCTCCTTCCGCCTCGATCGGGCCGAACTCATCGAGGACCAGGAGCGCGGCCGGCGCTGACGAGGGCAAGGCATTCGCCCAATCTTTCAGCAGTCGTCTCGTCGAGGGATCAAACTGATACGGTGGGGCAAGCGATTCATCGCGGCGGGCAAACGAGAGCGTCCGGCCATCGGCCAACATCAGGAGCCGATACCCGGCGGCACCTTTCCCGGCTGGTCGGGACCCCTCTGCAAGAGCCAGGAATCCATCCACTCTTTTCCCACGTTCGCGGTGCCACTGAGCCAGGTTTCCAAGAAGTGTGGTTTTCCCACAACCCACACCGCCTGTCACGCCGATGATGAGCAAGCACGCTCTCCTGATTTACGATTCGACCATGAACCGGTATCCGATCCCCGATTCAGTGATTATCAAGGAAGGACGTGATGGATCCTCCTCGATCTTTTTCCTGAGCTGAGCCACATACACGCGGGAATACTGTGTTTCTTCTGAAAATGCCGGTCCCCAGACTTGCTCAAGGATGAACTTGTGCGTGAGCACCCTCCCGGCATGCTTTACGAACAGAGCCAAAAGAGAATACTCGGTTGCAGTCAGTTTTACAATCTCCCCCTTCCGATTCACCGTTCGTGCATCAAGGTCGATCTCGAGGGAGCCTGCGTGCACGATTTGCTGGGATGGGTCGAGCGGTCTGTGTCGCAATGCCGCACGGACGCGAGCAATGAGCTCACCCGTCCGAAATGGCTTAACAAGATAGTCATCAGCACCGTTCTCCAGAAGTGTGATGATGTCCTGTTCTGAGCTGCGCACGGAAAGGATAATAACGGGAACTGAACGGATTTGACGAAGTTTCCGCAATACTTCGAGTCCCTCCATGTCCGGGAGGCCCAAGTCGAGAATCACCAGGTCAGGTCTGTCCATGCCGGCATGCAGTAGGCCTTCCTCCCCCGTGGCGGCCTGCACCACCCGGAACTCATTCCCTTCCAACGTGATTTCCAGTAGGCGGCGAATCTGAGGTTCATCATCGATGATGAGAACAACAGGAGGATGGTCAACGGTCACGTTTTCGCTCACTTTCGGAGGGAGGTCCCACGGGGATACGTATCATGAATTCAGTTCCCCCTTCATCCCTTCGTGCAGCCTTCACAGTCCCGTTATGTGCCGCCACGAATCCACGCACAATCGACAAGCCCAGTCCTGTTCCCCCGGGATTTGTACCCGGTACCCGATAGAACTTGTCGAAGATCATCTCTTCCGTGCCTGTGGGAAGTCCCGGCCCATTGTCTGCCACAGATAGGATGCATTCTCCTCCGACCACCGAGGCCGTCATCACTATCCTCGACCCTGCAGGCGTGTACATTGACGCATTCAGAAGGAGGTTTGTCAATACCTGCTCCATCAGCACGAAGTCCATCCGTACGGGAGGGAGATCCGATGCCACGTCGACTTCAACGTCGTGATGTCGAAGCTCCTTTGAAGTCTTGCGGATCGCCGTAACCACGAGATCGTGAACGTCACACCACTCGAGCTTCGGTCGGATGAGCCCCGATTCGAGACGCGTCATGTCGAGCAGGTTCTCGACGAGCCGATTCAACCGTTCGGCAGCAGTATGGATTTCCGAAACGAGCTCCTTCTGCATGCCGCTTTTCGCTGCAAGTGCCGCGGGCTCGAGACTCTCGGATGCTCCAATAATTGCGGAGATCGGCGTTCGCATCTCATGCGAAATCGAATTGAACAGCGTGGTGTAGAGCCGCTCCGATTCCTGAACGACGATCGAGCGTTGCGCAAGCTCATTCAGCGTCTCCCGTTCAAGGGCAGAGGCAATCTGGCGTATGAAGGATTCGAGCAGCGTTTCCTGTTCCATCCTCAGAGGATGATCATCTTTGAGCCGAAGTCCGATTACGCCGAGCGGATATCGGGGTCCTGAGATGGGAAAATACACTGCTTCTGCTGACGGGAGTGTATCGGTATGCCGGCCTGCCTTTCGTTCATTCCAGTACACCCAGGATGCGACCCCCTGCTCTTTCTCGTTTGCAGGCCAGGTGCTTTCGTGATGATGATCGGTGAAAACATCGCCGTCTGTCTGCCCGAGATACACAACCACGTCAGCACTGTACACACGTCCAATGTTCTTCACAGCTGCGGCAACAACAGCATCCTTCGTACGCGCTTCCGCGAGGTCCCGGGACAACGTAAACTGTGCAACGGCCCTCTGTTCGCGAAGCCGGACGGCCCGTTCCTGGGCGCGTGTACGACTTGTCAGGACGCTCGTGACCGAGGCGATGCAGAAATACATGATCAGCATAGCGACATCTTCGATCCGCCCGACTGAAAAAGTGTAAAGGGGAGGTATGAAGAAGTAGTCCCATCCGAGCGCGCTCAGAGCAGCGGCCAGCAGCACGGGACCGATCCCGAACCTGAGGGGAAGAACAGCCACCACGAACAGCAGGATCAGGGCTACCGTCTGATACCCGATCAGATGTGAAATGGTAGTGAAGGCAAGAATGCTGAGGAGCACGATCGCGGTAACCACGCCGTATTGTCCAGGGCCTGAACGGAGTTCCGGAAGCCAGGACCGCTTCGCGGGAGCCTCTGACAAACTCTCCCCTCCGATGATATGCACATCGAGCTCGCCACTCTTTCTGAGCACCTCCCGCAGTAGCGTCCCTTCCCCGCCGAAGTGTCCAGGACGCGATTTTCCGATGAGGATCTGTGAGCAGTTTTCCTGTCGCGCAACGCGCAACAGAGCATCCGCGACGTTTTCATCCGCCGTGGTTACTATCTCCGCCCCCAGCTCCCGCGCAAGTTTCATGTTCCGCTCAAGCCGTTCCTGTGCAGCCTCCGGCAAGGACTGCGATGATTCGACAAACACAGCCACCCAACTTGCGTTCATTGTTGAAGCCATACGCCGCGCCCACCGGAGGAGATCAGACCCGTGCGGACTTGGACTGATCCCAACGAGAAGCCGTTGCCCGGTTTTCCATGGGCCCGGGATGTGTTTCGCCCGCATGTATTCGCGCAGCTGGTGCTCAACGCGTTCCGTCGTGACCCGCAATGCCATCTCTCGCAGGGCAGTGAGATTTCCCTTGCGGAAGAAGTTTTCTATCGCCCGTTTCGAGCGCTCGGCTGTGTACACCTTTCCTTCACGGAACCGCCGGAGCAGTTCCTCAGGGGGAAGATCGACCAGCTCTACGTCATCAGCTGCTTCAATCATCGAGTCCGGCACCGTTTCGCGAACAGTCGATCCCGTGATCTGGGCGACGGTATCCGCTCTGCTCTCCAAGTGCTGAACGTTCAATGTCGAGTACACGTCCATGCCGTTTTCGAGCAGTTCCTCGACATCCATGTATCGTTTGGTATGGCGGCTGCCGGGAGCATTTGTGTGGGCGAGTTCATCGACCAGTACAAGGCGCGGCTTACGGGCGAGGATAGCGTCCAGGTCCATTTCCTCCAGGACCGTGCCGCGGTAGTTGATAGATTTCCGGGGGATTACAGTGAGGCCCCTGAGCAGCGCCTCGGTCTCCGCACGTTTGTGAGTCTCCACAATGCCGACAATGACGTCGGTCCCTTTAGCAAGTGCCTCGTGAGCCGCCGCCAGCATGTCATATGTCTTGCCGACGCCTGCACTCATGCCCAGGAAAATTTTGAGTTTCCCTTTTGCAGCTTTCTCCTCTTCCTGCTTGAGCGACCGTAACAGGGCGTCGGGATCGGGGCGAGTGTCGGACCGGGAATTCATAATCGATATCCAAATGCTTGATGCGCAGCGCCTGATTACATCACATAACCCGTTTCACCATGCTGGCTCTGATCCAGGCCTTCGAGCTCGTGTTCATCGTTCAGGCGGAGGCCGATCACCTTATCAAGGACCTTCAGGAGAATCCAGCTGACGATAAACGCGTAGACGATTGCCACCAGCGCACTTTCAATCTGTGTCAGGAGAAGACCGGGATTGCCGAAAAATAGTCCATCAGCACCGGCTGCGTTGATGGCCTTTGAAGCAAACAGGCCCGTCGCCAGAGTGCCAAAGGTTCCCCCCACTCCGTGGACGCCGACAGCGTCGAGCGAATCGTCATAACGCATCTTGGACTTAAGCCTGATTCCGTAATAACAGACTCCGCCCGCACAAAGTCCGATCACAAGCGCCGGGATGGGGCCTACAAAACCTGACGCAGGAGTGATCGCGACGAGGCCGGCGACGGCACCCGAGGCGGCTCCGAGCACCGTGGGCTTGCCGCGATGAATCCATTCAACGATGATCCACGAAAGGGTGGCAGTCGCCGAAGCAATATGCGTTGCAACGAAGGCCGACACAGCAAGTGCGCCGGAGGCAACAGCGCTACCCGCGTTAAACCCGAACCATCCGAACCAGAGCAGAGCTGCACCGAGAACGGTCATGGTCATATTGTGAGGGGGCGACAATTCGGTATCGTACCCTTTTCTTTTCCCGAGGATGAGGGCAGCTGCGAGGGCCGAGACCCCCGACGACACATGCACAACGAGTCCGCCTGCAAAATCAAGCGCTCCGAGATTTCGAATCCATCCGCCGACACCCCACACCCAGTGGGCCAGGGGGACATACACCAGCGTCGACCAGAGGACGAGGAAAACCAGATATGCGCTGAATTTCATTCGCTCGGCAACCGCGCCGGTGATCAGGGCAGGAGTGATGATGGCAAACATCATCTGAAAGAGCATAAAAAGCTGGTGCGGGATAGTCCCCGCATAGTCCGGATTTGGCGTCAGCCCCACGCCCTGCAAGCCCAGCCACTCCAACCCGCCGATGAAGCCGTTGGAAGACGGACTGAAGGCGAGACTGTAGCCCCACAGTACCCAGACAACCGTGATGACACCAAGGGCGATGAAGCTCTGCATGATTGTTCCGAGGACGTTCTTTTTGCGCACCATGCCGCCATAAAAGAGAGCCAGGCCCGGCGTCATGAGCATGACGAAGGCGGTCGAAACAAGCATCCATGTGGTATCACCTGTATCAATCTTCGGGGCAGAATCCTGTGCTGCGGCAAACGATATACCGGCAACCATCAGGAGGACAAGGGCTCTGAGACGTCTCATAGGATATTGGTCTCCGTGATGTAGTTGGTCATTGAGATGAATTCAAAGGGCCTCTTCACCTGACTCCGATGTCCTGACACGGATGGCTTCTTCCACGGATGTCACGAAGATCTTCCCGTCGCCGGTGTCGCCGGTTCGCGCCCTGCGGACGATGACCTCAATGGCTTTTTCAACCTGGTTGTCTGCACACACCAGCACGATCAGGACCTTCGGACGGAAGTTGATCGAATATTCCGAACCCCTGTAAATCTCCGTATGGCCCTTCTGTCTCCCGAACCCCTTAGCTTCCAGGACCGTCAATCCCCGAAATCCCGCTTCCAGGAGATCGGTGCGTACCTCGTCAAGTTTGTGCGGTCGTATGACTGCCTCGATTTTTTTCATAGCACGCCTCGATTGGTAATTGTGGCCCTGGGACGGCAAGCAATATATGTAAACCCAAATTTCAGCAGAATATCAATTGGTCCAAACACCTGAAATGGCTTGGATTCTAGGGGAGGAACAGCGGTGAGAGAGGAAGAACATCGACACTCTTTTGCGACCGGATGGGGACGGGTGGGGAGAGAAAACCGCGCTTGAAAGCCGAGAACAGATCGGCCGTGTCATTCTCCGGAATAGGAGGAGGAGCCACCCGCATCGGGAGCAGGGAGGAAGGACCTGACCTTTCATGAATTAAACGCCGGGTGTCTAGAGCGCCTCCCTGCCCGATTCAGATGTGCGAATGCGAATTGCTTCTCCCACGGTAGATACGAAGATTTTCCCGTCCCCGATGTCGCCGGTTCGGGCACGGCGAATAATCACCCCGATCGCCTCATCAACCTTATTGTCCGGACAGACAAGCTCGACCTTGACCTTTGGACGGAAGTCAATCGAATATTCGGAGCCCCTGTAAACAGCGGTCTGCCCCTTTTGTCTGCCGTATCCCTTCACTTCAAGCACCGTGAGCCCGCGAAAGCCTGCCTCCTGCAGATCGTCACGAACTTCCTCCAGCTTATGCGGTCGTATGATAGCTTCAATCTTCTTCATTCCAGAGTTCCTGAATTTTGCACCAATCGGTGCGCCCTCAAAGTTGATCGGCTTACAGATTACAGTAAATCTCAAACGATACAGTGTTGGAGTTCTTCGCTAATCCCAAATCCTTCACAAACACTTCTTTGTTTGAGTTGTCAAACCGGTACTCAAGCCTGAACGTGGCGCCCTCCAGCTTCAAGGCGGGAGTCAGAGTGACATTGATGGCATTCAGATCAGGGATTCCCGTCCGCGCGCCTTGATCATCAGCAAAGTATTCGATTCGGCAGCCCAGGTCGAGCGATTCGCAGAGTGACAGCACCGGTTGGATGCCGAATCCAAACCATTTTGTGCTTGATGTGCCTCCTTGCGCCTGACTGAAGCTTTCCGTCCCATAATTCGCCTGGAAATTCACCGCTACTCCGGTGAAGACTTTGGTCACCCCGGTCAGATCCAGAGAATGCCTCCAGTTGTTCGAATTCACCTGTTCTACACCCAGCAGATACGAGATACCAAATGACAGGGGGTCTCCCAGATTCACGCCTACTCGGCTGATGATGGTTTTGTCCCTGTTGTTGTCGACAAGCAAATCCCAGCCATTGACCACACCGATCTTAAAGTCGACATGACTTGAAGGCAACAACGTGACGTATCCGCCCACATGACAGAACGGCTCGGCCAACCCGTAGAGATAGCCGCGGGACACTGTAGGATTCGAGGGCCCTTCAATCAGCTCGATCCCCTCAAATGTGACGAACTTTCCGCCAGTGAACGAGACTTTGTCAGAAAACGAATACGTAAGATAGGCTTCCTGGAGATCCACTCCGATCGGTGCAGAGCCTCCAGGCTGATTTAACAATCCATGCACAGCCGCGTCGCTGCCGAAGTCTGCTTCAGCTGTGTAAGCAAGCTTCTTCGAAGGGGTCCCTGAAACTGCGAAATGCGCGTTGTTGAGATTGATCTGATTTGCCCTGGCATCGTACGAACGCAGAGTGTTCGTCGTTCCCTTGCTGAAGTTGTAGTTGTATGATGCATCGATGAATCCAGAAAACGATCGTCCCTCGTTCTGAGCAAGCAAAGGCATCACTATTGCCATAAGCAGGGATGTGCTTGCCAAGAACTTGCCCTTACATTTTTTCATGATTGATCTTCGCTGATTGTCCATTGAATGTTGAAGAATTGCCAGCACGATCACACCCAGCCAAGAGCGACAAGCACTATGTCGACCAGCTTGATTCCGACGAACGGCGCAACGATCCCGCCGACGCCGTAGATAAAAAGGTGTTTCCTAAGCAACTGCATGGCACTCATGGGTCGGAATTTGACTCCCCGCAGGGCAAGGGGTATCAGCGCCACGATAATGAGCGCATTGAAAATGACCGCAGAAAGGATCGCACTCTCCGGCGTGGCCAGCTTCATGACGTTGAGCGCACCGAGAACCGGGTATGTCGTCGCAAAGGCCGCCGGGATGATGGCGAAATATTTCGCCACGTCGTTTGCGATACTGAACGTCGTCAAGACCCCCCGGGTCATCAGGAGCTGCTTTCCGATCTCCACAATCTCGAGCAGCTTCGTCGGGTTGCTGTCAAGGTCGACCATGTTTGCCGCCTCGCGTGCTGACTGCGTACCGGTGTTCATCGCCACCGCCACGTCCGCCTGGGCAAGAGCAGGCGCGTCATTCGTCCCATCCCCCGTCATCGCAACCAACCGACCGCCCTGCTGGTGGTCACGGATGAGCTTCAGTTTATCTTCCGGTTTCGCTTCCGCCAGAAAATCATCGACGCCTGCCTCGGCGGCTATTGCCGTCGCCGTAAGCCGATTATCTCCGGTGATCATCACCGTTTTGATCCCCATTGTTCGCAAGCGGGCAAACCTTTCCTTAATCCCGCCTTTCACGATATCCTTTAACTGGATGACGCCGAGAACTTCTTTGTTCTCAGTAACGACCAGCGGCGTGCCGCCGGAACGACTGATCTCCTGCACAGTCTGCTGAACAGCCGGGGGAAAAGCACCCCCCAGGCGCTCAATATAGATCCTGATCGCATCGGCCGCCCCTTTGCGGATAATCCTCTTGCCGTTGCGCCCTTCGGGCTGGACATCCGCACCACTCATTCTGGTCTGGGCACTGAATGGGACAAACTGTGCGGAGATTTCATGGATCTCCCTGCCTCGCAGACCGTACTTTTCCTTCGCGAGGACCACGATCGATCTCCCCTCGGGAGTTTCGTCTGCAAGAGACCCGAGCTGCGCTGCATCGGCAAGTCGCTCCGCAGAAACTCCCGGCGCAGGTACAATTTCTGTCGCCATGCGGTTTCCGAGCGTGATCGTCCCCGTTTTGTCGAGCAGCAGCACATCGACATCGCCTGCGGCCTCGATAGCCCTTCCGGAAGTTGCGATGACATTATGCCTGATCATGCGATCCATTCCCGCAATACCGATGGCGGAAAGCAGGCCGCCTATTGTCGTGGGGATAAGGCACACAAGGAGCGCCACAAGCACAGTGACAGTCACCGGCGTGCCCTGCCCGGCTACAGCAACACTAAAAAGGGAGTACGGCAGCAGCGTCACGCACACAACGAGGAAGATGATCGTGAACGCCGCCAGCAGGATATTAAGCGCAATTTCATTCGGCGTCTTCTGGCGCTTTGCCCCTTCGATGAGCTTGATCATCCGGTCCAGAAATCCCCCGCCCGGCTCTGCCGTCGCGCGGACGACAAGCCAATCCGAAAGAACACGTGTTCCCCCTGTGACCGCGCTCCGGTCTCCACCCGATTCCCGAATCACTGGAGCGCTTTCGCCGGTGACCGCGCTTTCATCCACGGAGGCAACGCCCTCGATCACCTCGCCGTCTTCTGGTATGATCTCCCCTGCCTCAACGAGAATCGTGTCGCCCACCCGAAGTGATGAAGCCCCCACGACTTCGAAGGCCGAGCCGTGGGCCGGCCGCTGCAATCGTTTCGCCGTAATATCACGCCGTGCGCGGCGAAGCGCATCTGCCTGGGCTTTACCCCGTCCCTCTGCCAGAGCCTCCGAGAAGTTCGCGAAGAGGATCGTAAACCAAAGCCAGAGCGAGACCATGCCGATGAACCATGCCGGCGCTTCGCCCGCTCCAACAAGAGCCTGGATCCACAAGGCGGTCGTCAGCACGCTTCCTACCTCGACGACGAACATGACGGGGTTGCGGACCATGTTTCGGGGATTCAATTTCACCAGAGAATCGAGAAACGCCCGCCGGTACATTTGTCCGGTTAGCCCCAGTGGCTTTTTGATGCGGAGGTCCGATTTTTGTTGCGAAGAAGGGCTCACCGCAGAGCGAACTTCGTCTTTCTGTAGCGCCGGTCTGGAAATCATCGTAGTGGTCATGTGAATTCCCGTTAAAGTAACATATGTTCAACAATCGGTCCGAGGGCAAGCGCAGGAATAAAATTCAGCGCGCCGACGATTAGGATTACGGCAATCAGCCAAAATATGAAGAGCGGCGTGTGGGTCGGCAGCGTTCCCTCGCTCCGCGGCACGAATTTCTTTCCCGCCAGGGACCCCGCCAGTGCCAACGTCGGTACAGCAAGCCAGTATCTTCCGATGATCATGGCAATGGCTCCCATGATATTGTAGAACGGCGTATTTGCGCTCACTCCTGCGAATGCACTGCCATTATTGTTCCCCTGGGACGTGAACACATAAAGAACCTCACTGAATCCGTGCGGCCCAGGATTCAGAATCCCTGCCTTTCCGTCGGGCAGGACGATCGCAATCGCCGTGAGCACGAGAACGGTGATCGGCATGATGAGAATAAGGAGCGATGCCATTTTCATATCGTACGACTCGATCTTGTGGCCGAGGTACTCCGGCGTTCGACCTACGAGGAGTCCCGCGACAAAAACGGCAACGATGACGAATACCAGCATGCCGTACAGCCCGGAACCCACACCCCCGAAGACAACCTCGCCGAAGTGCATCATTACCAGCGGCACGAAACCCCCCATAGGCATGTAGGAATCATGCATGGAGTTCACCGAGCCATTGGAAGCGGCAGTCGTTGTCGTTGCCCAGAGCACCGAGTTGGCTATGCCAAAACGCACTTCCTTCCCCTCCATATTTCCACCCCCCTGGACAGGTGAGGAGGTCTGGTCCGCCCCCACGCTCGTGAGCAGGGGGTTACCCCTCTGCTCTGCCCAACCCGCAAGGGCAAGGAAAGCCACGAGGATGATCGTCATCGCTGCCAAAAGCGCCCAACCCTGACGTGTGTCACCGATCATCTTCCCATAAGTGTAACACAAAGCGGCAGCGATCAGGAGGATTGACAACATTTCGAGAAAATTCGAGACTGGTGTGGAGTTCTCAAAGGGATGGGCGGAATTGACATTGAAGAAACCGCCGCCATTCGTGCCAAGTTGCTTAATCGCGATCTGCGATGCGGCGGGTCCCATTGCGAGGACTTGCTCGGTCACTTTGTTGCCGCTCGCGTCCGTGGTCGGCTGAAGCAGCGAAACGGACTGGTAAGGCGAAAAATTCTGTATAACGCCCTGAGAAACGAGAGCCAGCGCAAGGATGAACGAGAGAGGTAACAGAACATAAAGTGTAGCTCTCGTCAGATCAACCCAGAAATTGCCCAGGGTTTTCATCGAATGCCGAGCAATACCACGGATGAACAGAGCGAGAACTGCAATGCCCGTCGCCGCCGAGACGAAGTTCTGCACGGTGAGACCCATCATCTGGGAGAAGTAGCTCAATGTGATCTCGCCGCTATACCCCTGCCAGTTGGTGTTCGTGGCAAAGCTCACCGCCGTATTGAGCGACGAATCAGGAGAGACCGCCGCAAGCCCCTGCGGATTCCACGGGAAAATTTGCTGCAGACGCTGAACCGCATAGACTGCGAGGAAACCGAAGAAGTTGAAGAGCAGCATGGCCACAGCATTTTGCTTCCAGTCCATTTCCTCTTCCGGGTTAATCCCCGACAGTCGGTAGATGAGTCGTTCCAAAGGCCTCATGACCGGATCAAGGAACGTCCGTTCGCGTTGGAACACCTTCGCCATGAAGGATCCCAACGGCTTCACGAGCGCTACCAGCACCGCCAGGTAGAGGAGAATCTGTAGAATTCCGTTCAGTGTCATTCGAATATCTCCGGTTTGAGAAGTGACACGAAAAGGTAGATGAATAATCCGAGGGCAATTGCACCCGAGACGATATAGATCCAGCTCATGATTCTTCCCCCTGCCGGTGACCGGCCAGATAATCGCACAGTTTCATCAGTCCCCACGCTGATATGAAAAACATTACGCCGAGTCCTATGTAGAGCGCGTCCATTTCAGTTTACCTCCGCAAGGTTTTGAGCTTCATCCAGAGCCAGATTCAACTGCAGCACATTGACACGCGGCTCCCCAAGAATACCTAACTGCCTCCCCTCGGTGTAGTGGTCGATCAGCGTGCGGATCTTCTCTGGGTTCATGTGCCGAACTTCTGCCACGCGTTTCACCTGGTAAAGGGCACCGGCGATTGTGATGTCGGGGTCAAGCCCGCTCCCTGATGCAGTCACAAGATCGACCGGAATGGGTGTCGTGTCGAGTGAGTCGGATCCACGGAGATCGCGAATCCGCTGTTTCGCCGCGTCGAGCAGAGCCGGATTCAGCGGACCATAGTTCGAACCCGAAGAAGCGCCGCCATTGTATGCGGGGGCCGTTGCCGACAGTCGTCCCCAAAAATACTTCGGATCGCTGAACGGCTGGCCGACGAGCGCTGAGCCGACGGCTCTTCCATTTTTCGTGATGAGACTTCCGTTGGCCTTCCAGGGAAAAAGGACCTGCGCAACGCCAGTCACTACCAGAGGATAAACCAATCCTGTGATAACGGTAAAGAGAACCAGCGAAACGATTGCTTGCCGAAGCTTTTTGCGCACCATGGGCTATTCCTTATGATGAGGAGATTTACTTTCCATGATATTGAATCCAAACCGTTCGTGGTCGTGCGACGAAGACACACCTCTGTCAGAAGGCCGGACCTTCTCACCCTCTGATTCTGACTCATTCACACGTCGCCAGAGCTGATAGTTGTACGCGAAGTAGACAATCGCCAGAATCGATAAGAAGATGATACCGCTGACCATGGCTTCCTCCTACCACCGATCTCCTCGGTCCCCTGACGAGCGCCGAGAGCCGGGAAGCAGTGCGGGCGCAATATTGTAGGGAAATCGGTTTGAAGCAATGAAAGCCGTGCTAAAATGAGAGGTCAAAGCATAAAGAAGTCATAAAAATGGCTCGTCTGTCAGACTTACTTGACTGGGAAGCTTCTCGCTGGTTATATTTGAGCCCTCACAAGACTCATCTTCCTACGATTAGCAGAGAGCCAATGCCATGGCGAAAGAGCAGGGCGGAAAATACACCGGTCTCGACGGAGCAACGGTATTGGTGACCGGTGCGGGTTCCGGAATCGGCAAAGCGATTGCGCGTGCGCTTGCGAATGAGGGGGCGCAGGTTGCGGTGACTGACATCAATGCCGAACTAGCGATCGCATGTGCGCGCGACCTCAGCGCGACAGGAAAGAACTGTGTCTCTTTCCGGCTCGATGTGACTTCCGAAGAGGATTGGATCGGAACGATTGACGCGATCCTCGGCCGTTGGGGAAAACTCGACATTGCGGTGAACAACGCCGGAGTGACGCACACGGGGGCACTGCACGAGATGCCGCTTCAGGAATGGCGGCAGACATTCGCCGTCAACCTCGACGGCGTATTCCTCGGCGTGAAACATGCAATTCGCGCAATGCGAGTGACCGGCGGGGGAAGCATCATTAACATTTCCTCCGCTTCGGGAACAAAAGCAGCGCCGAATGCGGCGGCCTATTGCACAAGCAAAGCCGGCGTGAGGATGTTGTCGAAGGTGGCAGCGCTCGAGTGCGCGTCACGAAGGGACAACATCCGGGTGAACACCATTTCACCCGGAGGGGTGAAGACACCGATGTGGAACGCTGCGGGCCCCGTACGCAATGGGTTCGTGTGGGAAGAACTCGGCCGTGCCACTCCAGTGGGCCGTTTCGCCGAACCTGAAGAAATAGCAGAATTGGTGCTGTATCTTGCGTCAGCAAATTCATCGTATGTTACCGGTGCTGACTTTGCAATTGACGGAGGATACTCAGCTTTGTGATTTTTCGGGCATATTTATGGTGGACTTGCTTTGGCAGTCTATAATCCGTAAAATTCTTAGTATTTTTGAACTTTCCAGCGTAGACCTTTGTTAAGCGGGGACATGGAGGATCACGTTCACGGATCTTCCGCCGGGGCAGGGGTAACAATTTCATAATACATTCTTAACCCGCAGGGAACCTTCGCGGCATATATTTCATCCCGGCTGAATCTCTCCAACCCAAGGCGGGGCAATCCACCAGCCACGCGCCCGGGGCGAACCGACTCCATCGTTTTCTGATTCCTCTCACACCAGAGTGACGAAGAGAACCGCTGTCCTCATGGATAAAAGGATCCTGTTCATTTGCGGATCGGTGAACCAGACGAGGCAGATGCATCAGGTCGCAATGCAACTGCCGGAAGTCGACGCCGCATTTACGCCATACTACGCAGACGGCATCGTGGACTGGGGCCGGAGAGCTGGCCTCGTGGAGTTCTCGATCGTCGGCAACAAGATGAAGGATCTCAGTCTCTCCTACCTGCATTGTTACGACCTTCCCGTAGATTTTCAGGGGGCACGCGGAGGGTATGACCTCGTCGTCACGTGTTCTGACCTGATCATCCCGAAAAATATCCGCCAGACGCCGATCGTCCTCGTTCAGGAGGGGATGACGGACCCCGAAAACTTCATCTATCATATAGTTCGCCGGCTCCGGATACTTCCGCGCTGGCTCGCAAGCACGTCGGCGACGGGTCTCAGCAATCAATTCGACAGTTTTTGTGTTGCGAGCGAAGGCTACAGGGAGTTGTTCATCCGGAAGGGCGTCTCACCGGAAAATATCGTCGTCACGGGAATTCCGAATTTTGACAACTGCGCAAAATATCTCAAGAACGATTTCCCTCTCCGCGATTACGTCCTCGTGTGCACGTCGGATATGCGCGAGACATACAAGTGGGAGAACAGGAAAGCCTTTATTAAACGGGCGGTGGCAATCGCGGCCGGTCGTCAGCTTGTGTTCAAACTCCATCCAAACGAGAATGCCGACCGTGCGGAAGCCGAAATAGCCCGCTTCGCCCCCGGCGCGCTCGTGTTCCAATCCGGAAACGCCGAAGAAATGATCGCCAACTGCAGCGTCCTGATCACGCGGTATTCTACGACGGTCTACGTCGGACTCGCCCTCGGGAAGGAATGCTATTCCGATTTTGATATCGACCATCTCAAGCAGCTCGTCCCCTGGCAGAATGGGAACGCAGCATCACGCATCGCTGATGTCTGCCGGGAGATGCTCCAGAGACCATCACCTTCACCATCCTATGGAACCGCTCGTCGTCGTCCAAGCGCGCACCGGATCGACCCGCCTGCCCGGCAAGGTGCTTCTGCCGCTGGCCGGTAGGCCCCTCCTGCAACGGATGCTTGAACGGGTTCAGGCCGCAACCTCGAATATCGTCGTTGCGACCACGTGGGACTCGGCCGACGAACCCGTACGTGCGCTTTGTGCTGCGATGGGCGTCCGATGCTTTAGCGGACACCCCACCGACCTCCTTGACCGGCACTATGGAGCAGCGTGTGCGTTCGGTGCAACTGACGTCGTAAAAATCCCTTCCGATTGCCCGCTTGTCGATCCGGGCGTCATCCGCACCGTGCTCGACTATTACCGGACACACTGTCATGGCCTCGACTACGCGAGCAACCTTCACCCCGCGAGCTACCCCGATGGCAATGATGTGGAGGTTATGAAGTTTTCGGTTCTTCAGGAGGCATGGCGTGAAGCGGAGAAAGCTTTCGAGCGGGAACACACGACGCCTTTCATCTGGGAGCGTCCGCTCCGGTACAGGATCGGCAACGTCGTGTGGGATTCAGGCCAGAACCTCTCTATGAGCCACCGCTGGACAATCGACTATCCCGAAGATTACGAATTCGTCACAACAGTGTATGACGAGCTCTGGTCCCAGGACCGGCCGGTATTCAACCTGCAGGATATCCTGGACCTTCTTACATCACGGCCGGAAATCGCACGCATCAATGCCCGCTATGCCGGGGTAAACTGGTACCGTCACCATGCCGGGGAACTCCATACGGTGTCTCCGGCTGAATTCCGGGCAATCGACTAGATCACCCAGGGACGCATCCAATCGCACTTTCATGACTTCTGAAAAAATACGCCAGCTCCAGAACACTGCCCTTCACGTCAGGGAGCACATCATTCGCATGTCCACCGACGGAGGCTGTTTCATTGGCGCTTCACTCTCCTGTGCAGACCTCCTCGTCTATCTCTACAGTGATATTCTCTCGATTAGTCCTTCGCGACTGAAGGACCCCTCACGTGACTACCTGTTTCTTTCCAAGGGACATGACGTCCCTGCTTTGTACGGCACCCTTGCCGAGTTGGGATACATTGAGAAATCACGGCTCGCGCATCATCTCAAAACCGATGATTCAATCTACTGGCATCCGAACCGGAAGGTCCCGGGCGTGGAGTTTCATTCGGGTTCCCTCGGTCATCTTCTCTCTGTCGGAATCGGGGTTGCTTTGGACATGAAACTGCGCGGGGGAACTAACAGGGTGTTTGTCGTTCTCGGAGACGGCGAACTGAACGAGGGATCAATCTGGGAAGGTCTCCTCGTTGCCCACTCTCAACGCCTGGACAACCTGGTCGCCGTGGTGGACCGGAATCATTTTCAGGCAAACATGAGGACCGAGGAACTCAACCCCCTTGAACCGCTGCAAGCGAAGTTCGAGGCGTTCGGATGGCGAGCCACGCGCACCGACGGCCACCGATTCGATGCGCTCGAGGATGCATTTTCTCATCTGCCGATCGAGGAGGATCATCCTACCGTCATCATTGCGGATACGGTCCGCGGAAAAGGTCTGCCGAGCATTGAACAGCGGGCAGATCGCTGGTTTGTCAATTTCACGCATGACGAGGTGGAAATGCTGCTTCGCGAGCTTCACGGCGAAGGTGCAGCGGCCCTTGCCTCCGAAACCTTGATGGTGAGGTGACCGTGCAACACCTGACCTACGAACGCGTATTGCAGACAGCGGCGGGAATGCATGATCACCTGGTGGTCATGACGGCCGAAAACCGAGTTGCCATCCGCAATTTGCCCCAGGTCCTGGGAAAAAGATTCATCGACGTGGGTATCGCGGAACAGACGATGGTGGGGGCCGCGGCTGGCCTTGCTCTCCGGGGACGTGTCCCTGTCGTTCATGCACTCGCCTCCTTTCTCACCATGCGGGCCTTCGAATTCATACGGACCGATGTCGGCGTCGCGAATCTCCCGGTGAAGCTCGTGGGCGGCGTTCCGGGATTCCTTTCCGACGCAAACGGCCCGACCCATCAGGCAATCGAAGATATCGCCCTCATGTGCGGCATTCCGAATGTGCAGGTCTTTTCGCCGGCAGACAGTCAGGATCTCGTGATCGGCCTCCCAACGCTCCTGGAAAGTCCCTCACCCTGCTACATCCGGCACAATGCGCTTCCTCCCTGCGTCACGCATTCCCTTTCGTTTACGCCGGGAAAGGCGGAAGTTATTGCCGGCGGAACAGATGTCGCAATCCTCGTGCACGGCATCCTTCTGCGCGAGGTCATGAAGGCGAAAGCTGATCTGGAGGGTTCCGGGCTCTCAACACGCGTCGTCAATATGCGGATGTTGAAGCCCGTGGATGAGGAAGAGATTCTCCATTCTGCCGCAAGCACGAAGCTGCTTGTGACCGTTGAGGATCATTTCATTACCGGGGGATTGTATTCGATCGCGTGCGAGACGCTTCAACGTCACAGGATGAACGCCCACATCCTCCCTTTCGCCCTGGAACAACACTGGTTTCAACCCGCACTTCTGGAAGATGTCATCGTCAACGAGGGCTTTTCCGGTCCACAGATTGCCGGTCATATTCGCGAGACGCTACGACAACGATCCTGAAGGAGTCAGAACAGATGCCAAATACGGTTTGTTCCAATCCCGATTTCCCCGTCATCAAACAGTCCGACGCAATGTATGCTCGTGGAAAGAACCTCATTCCCGCCGGGACTCAGACGCTGGCCAAAGGTCCGGGCCAGTTCGTCCGCGGGGTCGCGCCAAAATACCTGCAGAAGGGGAAGGGTTCGCATGTCTGGGATGTCGATGGAAACGAGTACATCGACTATCTCATGGGGATCGGTCCCATTTCACTCGGGTACTGCTACGACAGAGTCGATAATGCAATACGCGCGCAGCTGGACCAGGGAATAACGTTTTCGCTCATGCATCCACTTGAAGTTGAAGTGGCTGAGCTCATTCGTTCCGCCGCTCCCCAGGCCGAGATGATCCGGTACAGCAAGACCGGTTGCGACGTGACCTCTGCTGCGGTGCGTCTCGCAAGGGCGTTCACGCATAAAAACAAGGTGCTGTGCTGTGGATACCATGGATGGCATGACTGGTATATAGCCGTGACAGACAGGAACGCAGGCATTCCGAACGCGTTGAAAGATCTCACCTTCACGTTCAACTACAACGACATTGCGTCCGTCGCAGACAGCATCGACAACGACACGGCCTGCGTGATTCTCGAGCCGATTGTGTTTGAAGAACCAAAAGCGAATTTCCTTCACGAGCTGCGCGAACTCTGTACGGCCCGGAAGGTCGTACTGATCTTCGATGAGATGTGGACCGGCTTCCGTGTTGCCCTCGGCGGAGCGCAGGAATACTTCGGCGTCAAAGCCGACCTGATGTGCTACTCAAAGGCAATCGCCAACGGCATGCCCATCTCCGTGCTTGCGGGCCGGTCCGATATCATGCGGCTGTGTGACCGCGACGTCTTTTTCTTCACGACATTCGGAGGCGAAGCTCTCTCGCTTGCGGCTGCGAAAGCCACCATCGAAGAGCTCCGCGAACGCGACGTGCCTGCTTCGCTCCATCGCCAGGGGAGGAAGCTCAAAGATGGATACAACGCCATTGCCCGGGAAATGGGAATGGACTACACTCGCTGCACGGGCCTCGACTGCCGGACGATCATCAGCTTTGACCAAACGGCAGGGAATCCACTCGAGCTCAAATCACTCCTCCAGCAGGAGATGATCAAGCGAGGGATCCTTTGGGGCGGCTTTCATAACATGTGCTATTCGCATTCCGATAACGACGTCGCCTATACTCTGGATGCTTACAGGGAAGCGCTTGCAGTAGTGCGATCGGGAGTCGAGAACAAGACTGTCCGCTCTTTGTTGCACGGGGAGCCGGTGGAGCCCGTGTTCCGGCGAACGGGCAACTTCAACATGAAGCCCGCCGTGGGAGCGGCACATCGCTGAATGGATGATCCAGATTCCATGTTTTCTCTGGCGGGGCGAACGGCGATCGTGACAGGCGCCCTCGGACTCCTGGGGAAAGAACACTGCCGGGCCCTTGCAGGTGCGGGAGCGCGTGTGGTTGCGGTGGATCTGGACGGGAGGGCGTGCGAGGACTTCGCCAGATCGCTTGCGCGGGAACTCCACGGTGATGTATTGGGTCTTACCCTTGATGTAACCAGGCCGGAATCCATCGAGGCGGCACGCGACGCCATAAGGAAACGGTGGAAGACAATCGATGTGCTGGTCAATAACGCAGCCATCAATGACAAGTTCGAGGGGACAACTGCAGGGCAGTCCCGGTTCGAGGCGTATCCGCTGGCAATGTGGAAGCAATCACTCGAGGTGAACGTCACGGGAATATTCCTTTGCTCACAGATCCTTGGAACGGTCATGGCAGAGCAGCGGCGTGGTTCGATAATCAACATTGCATCGACATACGGAATCGTGGCACCCGATCAATCGCTGTATCGTCGTCCGGATGGCGCACAGTCATTTTACAAGACACCGGCATACCCGACCACGAAAGGCGCAGTCATTGCCTTCACCCGCTATCTGGCCGCCTACTGGGGGGAGGCGGGAGTCCGCGTGAATGCCCTATCGCCGGGCGGCGTAGAAAACGGCCAGGAAGAGTACTTCGTGCACCAGTACTCTGCCCGAACTCCCCTCGGGCGTATGGCAGATTCCGGAGATTACCGCGGCGCAATCGTGTTCCTGGCAAGCGATGCCTCACGGTACATGACGGGCGCTAACCTTGTTGTGGACGGGGGGTGGACTATATGGTGAAACGGCGCAGTAAACGCCCATCCGCACGTCCGGCGCTCAGCCGCTCGGATCTCCGGAAACGCGCAGGGGAAATCAGGCTTGTGATCACGGACAGCGACGGCGTTCTTACGGATACCGGAGTCTACTACGGCGCTGCCGGGGAATCGTTCAAGCGCTTCAGCATTCGCGACGGTATGGGAGTGCGGCTTCTCCGGGCGGAAGGGATCGACACCGCAATCATCACCGGTGAGACTTCACCTTCCGTACGTCAGCGCGCAGAGAAACTCAGGATCCGGCTCACGTACCTGGGTGTGGATGACAAAGCGCAACGCCTGCAGACCATCCTGGCAGCAACGCGGCTTGGCATGCACCAGGTCGCGTACATCGGCGATGACGTAAATGATCTTGGAATCATCCGTGCCCTTCAGGAGCACGGACTGACGGCCGCCCCTGCTGACGCGGTGCCTTCCGTCGTAAAAGAAGTTCATTTTCGCTGCACAAAGGATGGAGGAAAGGGAGCATTCCGGGAATTTGCGGACTGGATCCTGCAACTCCGCCAGAAAAAGAATGCTCCTGGCACCAGAAACGAACAGTTGCCCGAACAACGTCCAACAACTCTCAAGGTAACCGCATGAATATCGCGACAACACGCATCGGGAACCGGCTGGTGGGTGACGGCCAGCCCGTGTTCGTTATCGCTGAGATCGGCATCAACCACAACGGCTCCCTCGCCATCGCCAAGAGACTCATCGACGGAGCCGTTTTGGCGGGCTGTGATGCGGTGAAGTTCCAGAAACGGACACCGGAAAAATGCGTCCCGCGGGATCAGTGGGACATCGAACGCGAAACACCGTGGGGCCGGATGACGTACATCGAATACCGTCACCGGGTGGAATTCGGGCTGATGGAGTATGCCGAAATCGACCGGTACTGCAAGGAGAAGGGGATCATCTGGTTTGCGTCCTGCTGGGACGAGGACTCTGTCGATTTTGTCGAACAGTTCGATCCACTCCTCTACAAATCCGCTTCAGCGTCGCTGACGGACACCGAATTGCTTTTGAAAATGCGCCTGACCGGAAAACCATTGATGATGTCGACCGGCATGTCTACAAGCGAGGAAATCGAACATGCCGTCATGTCCGTCGGATCGGACAATCTTCTGATCGCGCACGCCACCTCCACGTACCCGTGCCCGCCGCATCAGCTCAATTTGCGGATGATCCAGACGCTAAAGAATGTATATCCCAGATGCCCGATCGGTTACTCCGGTCATGAGGTCGGACTTTCCCCCACGTGGGCAGCAGTTTCGCTCGGCGCGACGTTCATCGAACGGCACGTAACGCTGGACCGCGCCATGTGGGGCAGCGACCAGGCGGCTTCGGTGGAGATCGGGGGCCTTATGAGGCTCGTATCGAATATCCGCGACATCGAAAAGGCGCTTGGCGACGGCATCAAGCGGGTATACGACGACGAATTGAAACAGCGAAAGAGGCTGCGCCGGGTAACTCAGGAGGAGAATGTCGTGAGAATGATAGAGGTCCCGACGCATGGGCGTTGAGTTCGTTTCACCGATCGTCATACTCTCCACCGCAACGCTCTTCGTGGTGCTTGAGCGCTTTTTCCCGTACGACAAGCACCAGAAGGTTCTGCGCGACGGATTCTGGACCGACCTCATCTGGTATACGATCATCCAGAGCTACGTGCTGGCTCTGGTCATCAGCGCCATTATCAGGTGGATCGACGGGCAGACCGGATTCTCACGATTGCATCTCGTGAGTTCCTGGCCGGTCTGGATGCAACTTGTCTTCTTCCTAGTTTCGCACGACCTCTATATTTACCTCTTCCACCGGCTGCAACACAGGTCAAGCATCCTGTGGCGCATCCACGAGGCGCATCATTCGGTAAGGGACGTCGATTGGCTCGCAGGTTCGCGTTCACACTCACTGGAGATCCTGATCAACCAGACGATTGAGTTTCTCCCGATGACGCTTCTGGGCGCCGCTCCCGAATTGCCGATCATCAAAGGAATGGTTGACGCAGTCTGGGGAATGTATATTCATTCCAACCTCGATGTGCACACGGGATGGCTGCAGTACTTTCTGAACGGTCCGGAAATGCACCGCTGGCACCATGCGCGCGAGATCCGCGAAGGCGGAATCAATTTTGCGACAAAGCTGGCCGTCTGGGACTGGCTTTTCGGCACTGCGACGCTCCCCGGGACGAAGCCTTCCGGTTACGGGATTGACGGTGAAGCATTTCCGTCCGGTTATTTTGCGCAGCACTTGTACGCTTTCAGGCCATTTCGCCGCAGGGTGCCGGTCTGACGCCCTCCGCCTCCACACTGATTGCCTGCCTCCTGTTGTTTTCGATTTACACGGCGACCGCAACCCCGGGAGCATTCCCGGGTGATGAAGAGTTCTGGAGGATGGACTACGCCCAAGCCCTGGCTCGTTATGACTCTCTCTCCCGGATCTCTCCCGACAGCGCCCAGGCATTCTGGCGTCTCGCGCGCGTGCACATTTGCATGGGTGATGTGTCCCCGAGGGATCAGCGAGAAGAAATCTACCGCTCCGCGGCGCGATGGGCACGCCGCTGCATCGCGGCCAACCCCTCACTGGCAGCAGGGCACACCTGGCTAGCGGCAGCTCTCGGCGATATCGCCATGTTCGAAGGGAGCAAAACGAAAGTGCAGCTCTGCAACGAAATCAAGGGCGAACTCGATCGTGCGCTCGCCCTTGATTCCACTGACGCCGTGGCATACTCCATTCTTGGATCATTCTATCTCGCCCTGGGGAGAGTGAGCTGGATCGAGCGCCAGCTCGCTGCCGTTTTCCTAGGCTCCCTGCCGAACGGCGGATACGAAGAAGCAGAAGCAGCCCTGCAGAACGCAGTCCGTCTTGCACCGAACGCAATCCGTCACTGGTTCGAACTCGGCATGGTTTACTATGCGGAAGGAAAAACCGGGGACGCCCTCGCAGCATTCCGGCAGGTAGGGAAACTTCAGCCGGCCCTCGCAAGCGATCAACGGAGGCAGTCACGCGCCGCGGAATGGGTGACCCGGCTCTCGGAAGAATAGGACTCTGCGCCGAATGGTTTACGGAAGGTCAACGGATGGACCGATGGGAATTCTGCTATGTCGATCTTCTTCGTCATGGGGTGACACATCTGACCGCCGAGGGATGGGCTCAGAAGAAGATCAAGAAAAACAAGGGAATGAGCGAAGATACGAAGGACGACGCCACCGCACGCTTCGTGGCGGTGATGGAGCTGGAAAGGTGGGAACCTGTCAGCGGCAACGGAGAGATTCGACCGATTCTATACTTCCGAAGGCGCATAACGTAGAGTAAGATGCGCAGGCATTGAGAAGGCTCACGCCGCTTCGAGCTCAGTTTCTCGAGGTCCATCAACGCTCAAAGCAAGAGGAATCGTTGGCTCTTCCTCCGGAACCGTGATAATGCGAACACTAACTTCATCACCGGCGATCCGGATGAGATTGAAGGCCGTCCCCGGCGCACCCGGCCCCAGGAGTGCTCCTCCTCCGTTAACAAAGCGGAGTCCCTTCCGCACGTAGTCGCCATTCACGTGCACGTGTCCGTGCAGGACGAGAATTACTCCCGCCTCCCGGAAGAGTTCGATGAGACGTTTTTTCCTCCGCAATTTCATCGTTTGCCGCTCGACCGCCCCCCAGACGGAATTCAAGGTCCCACTTCCAACCGGCGCGATTTTATTAAAATGATGATGGATGAGGACAACCTTCTTCTTCATCTCCAGGGGTGCCGCATGGAGAAGGTGCCGCAATCTCTTGAACTGTTCGTCATCGACCTCTCCGTTCGAGCCGAGGGGATTTTTTACCCTGGAGTATTTTGCGACCGAATTGACGCCGACAAGGACGATGGGACCCAGGACCTTAGCGAATGGAAATGCTGAAGCAGTAGAACCGTAGAGACATCGCCCGAATGCCTCGTGAAAATACTCACGGAATTCCTCGATCCTCTTCCGGTAGTCGGTGTGTTTACACCGCTGCGGAAAGGTGAGGATATCGTCGGCCGAATGGACCCCGCCGAAAACATCGTGATTGCCGATGACAACGGAAAGCTTGTGCGGTTCGAGCAGCCCTCGATTCTTCAACAATCGCCGCGCTATCTCAAAATCCCGCCGGTCCGCGTCCGCCGCTATGTCACCGGTGATGACCACATGCTCGACTCCAAGCTCCGCAACAGAATCCAGAAGTCTGCGGGCACGCCGAAGATTGAACCGCTTGTGCTCGCTGCTCAGATGGAAGTCAGCAATGTGAGCGATCGAGATCGTATCGGTCATGCTGCCTTTCTTCTCCGCATCCGACCGGCCGCTGCAATGGCGCTGTATCGCTCAAAGAGCCTGCTGAAGATTCGCTCCCACGACTGCGTCTTCGCAAAGGAGAGCGCTGCATCCCCCATTCTTTTCAGTTCGTCGGGTCTGTCAAGGAGAAATCCGATCTTGGACGCCAGATCCGCTCCATCCCTCGGTTCCGCGAGCAGTCCTGTTGCTCCCGACCGAACAAATCCCGCAGCACCACCTTCCCGCGCGCACACTGGTGCCAGCCCGGACGCCATCGCTTCAAGAGTCACATTACCGAACGTCTCGGTCGTGGACGGAAACACAAAGATATCGCTTGAGGCGTAGACCGTAGAGAGAGCCGCGCCGGATTGGTAACCGAGGAAGACCGCGTCGGGCATCATTTGCTTGAGCTCGTGGCGTATCGGACCGTCTCCGGCAAGAACAAATACGGCATCGGGGTATTGGGACGTCACAATGGCGGACGCATCGGCAAGTGTCCGCAAATCCTTTTCCCAGACGAGTCGACCCGCAAAAAGCAACACTTTCTTCCCTTCTAATCCATTCGCCCGGCGCCATTCTACGGACTTGTACGATGGATGAAATGTTGAAGTATCGACGCCGTGAGGGAGAAATTCCGTCGTTTCAAATCCATGCGTCCTTAGCTCCTTCCGGACCGGCTCGGAGGGGACGTAGACTTCTACACAGTCGTTGTATAGTTTCCTGAGATACGTCCAACTGAATGCTTCAAGCACTTTTATTTTGTAATACTTGGCGTAGCTCGGAAAGTGCGTGTGGTAGGTGGCAACGGCAGGGACATTCTGGCGCCGGGCAAGTCGGACCGCCGCGTGCCCGAGAGGACACGGGCTGTTAATGTGAATGATGTCGGGGTCAAATGCCATCAGGCGTTCCTCAAAATGCTTGTGTCCCGGCACCGCAAACCTGTAGTCGGGATAGAGAGGGAAAGCCACTGAAGGGACTTCAAACATCGGAACCGGTTGTTCCGCGGGAGGTGGAATGATCGGAGAAAAGAAGATCGCTTCGATTTCGCGTTCCCGCAGAGCGTCAATTAAACGATACAGGACGCGCGTAACGCCGTCATGACCAGGTCGCATCGTCCCGGCGAAATATGCCACCCGAAGCAGTGGTGATTTGGCAGTCGAATTCATCGTCCCCTCCGATTGTCTGGTGGGCACTCCACACTCTTTGTTTGGGTGTTGATTCACGATGCAGACCTTCAGTTTATCGAGTGGTCCACCGTGTCCATTCATGTCGGGGCCCATGCGCAAAGAAATCCAGTACCAACACCACGACAGCCGCAAGAAAATAAAGGGATGGCTTCATATCATGTCCTCCGCACTTTTGATTCGAAGCAAGATACAGAGCCAATCTTACCTTAATGTTATCCCTATATTAAGTATACGTTAAATACTGCCGATGTTGTTGAGTATGGAGCGGGAAATGGCCATATTTGATCCACCGCACACCATGACCCGACCCACAAACTCTCCCCGCCTC
>Ga0326726_10000467_pt1 | contig 37712 bp, 37 predicted proteins | sample MHFenrmetagenome_2_FD_207603 | JGI IMG/M metagenome (GOLD analysis project Ga0326726, IMG submission 207603) | Lab enriched peat soil microbial communities from Michigan Hollow, Ithaca, NY, United States - MHF15MN | ecosystem: Environmental > Terrestrial > Soil > Wetlands > Peat | place: USA...
TGCCGCGACATCTTATGGTTCTGGTTGCCGCGCTGTGCTTTGCCGCTGCAGCGCCGGCGCAGGACAATTACGAGATCCAGGTGTACCCCTCCGATACGGTTGAGCCGGGCGCGACCATGTTCGAAACGCATACCAACTTCACGCCGTCGGGGCATCCGGGGTCGGGCGGAATGCGGCCCACCGACCACTCGCTGCATGAGACGTTCGAGATCACGCACGGGTGGAACGAGTGGTTCGAGACCGGGTTCTACATCTTCACGTATGCGCACTCGGGGTTCGGGTGGGAGTACGTGGGGTCGCATATACGTCCGCGGGTGCGCACTCCGGAAAAATGGCACTGGCCGGTGGGAGTGAGTCTTTCGATGGAGTTTGGCTGGCAGCGGCCAATTTTTTCCGAAGACACATGGACGCTGGAGCTGCGGCCGATTGTGGACAAGAAAATCGGGCCGTGGTACCTGGCGTTCAATCCCACCGTGGGCAAGGCGCTGGTGGGAGCGAACGCGGACAAGGGATTCGATTTTTCGCCCAATGTGAAGGTCAGCTACGACCTGACCAAGAAAATCGCGGTGGGGCTGGAATACTATGGCGCGCTGGGGCCGATTGGGAATTTTGATCCGCTGTCGGAGCAGGCGGAGCAGATCTTCCCCACCGTGGACTTGAACCTGTCGCCCAACTGGGAGTTCAACGCGGGGGCGGGAATCGGGACGACGCGGTCAACCGACCGGCTGATATTGAAGTTGATCATCGGGTACAGGTTCATGAAGAAAAAATAAGGCCGTAGGCTCTAGGCTGTCGGCTGTCGGGAAGGAACGCCCGAGCGCCGAGGGCCGATGGCCGATCGCCCATAGCGAGGAAACGATGAAAGGATTCATTCTCGGAATCATCTTCACGCTGATCTGCCTGGCGGCGGGAGTCTACCTGTACTTCGCCGGCGGATACGTGCCGACGGCGACATCGGCGCAGGCAATGCCGTTCGAAAAGAAACTTGCCAACAAAGCGCTGGAAGCGCGGATGGAGAAAGAAGCGCCGAAAAATGTACCCATCCAGGCGGACGAGACGGTGTTGGTCGCCGGCGCCAACATCTATAAAGACAACTGTGCCGTGTGCCACGGGCTGCCGGGCAAGCCGGAAACGCCGATCGCGCGCGGCCAGTATCCCCGGCCGCCACAATTGTTCCACGGGCACGGCGTAACCGACGATCCGCCAGGCGAAATCTATTGGAAGGCATCGAACGGCATCCGCCTGACCGGCATGCCGGGATTCAAGGGTTCGTTTACCGATACGCAACTCTGGCAGGTGAGCCTGCTGCTGAAAAATGCCGACAAACTGCCGGCGCAAGCCCAGCAGGTGCTCGGCGGTGCGGTGCAGATGCAGGCGCCCACCGGCGGCGAACACAAGCACCAGCACGACCATGAGCACTGAAACCGGAAGGAGTTGCGCCCGCGCAACCGGGAAGAGAAATCCGGCGGCCAGGTAAACGCCCGCCAGAATACCCGAGCGCCTCTATAATCAGGGCTCACCCATGCCTGTGACCTTGGACGAGATCGTGGCCGCAACTCGCCGCCGACTGGAGGCGGAAAAACCGCTGGCCAATCGCGCCGACCTTGCTCGGCGCGCTGCCGAGCACAGACCTCGCGGATTTGCCGCCGCGCTGCGGCGCGCGTCGGCGGCGGGGCCGGCCATTATCGCCGAATTGAAACGGGCTTCGCCCTCGCGGGGCATTATTCGAGGAAGCTTTCGCACCTCCGCGCTGGCATCGCAACTGGCCGAGTCGGGAGCGGCCGCGCTATCGGTGCTCACCGATGAAGAATTTTTTCATGGGTGCCTCTCCAATCTGCGCGAGGCGTCGGCGGCCGCCCATGTTCCGTGTCTGCGGAAGGATTTCATCGTGGACGAGTTCCAATTGCTGGAAGCGCGCGCGTATCACGGCGACGCCGTGCTGCTGATCGTCGCCGCGCTCGGCGATCGCGAGCTCCGGCAATTACACGCCGTGGCCCGCGAGTTCGGGCTCGATGTGCTCTGCGAAGTGCACGATGAAGACGAACTGGGACGCGCCTTGGACCTCGGCTTTGACGTCATCGGCGTCAACAGCCGCGACCTGCGCACGTTTCACGTGAACCTGAACACCGCGCTGCGCCTGGCACGCGATATTCCGCCCGGCGTGCTGAAAGTGGCGGAGAGCGGAATCGGATCGGGGGAACAGATCCGAACGCTGCGCGAAGCCGGCTACGACGCTTTCCTCATCGGCGAAACTTTGATGAAGGCCGACTTTCCCGGGCAGGCGCTGCAAGAACTTCTCCGCGCGGCGCGGGAGGCGTCAAACACCGCGTGAAGCTGGTCAACAAAGAGAAGTTTATTCATCATTTGGCGCGCTGAGGCATTCTATTTAGCGATGCAGTTAATAGGCGGCGATCCGGAGTATTCTCGTGGTGGAGAATACGCGAGCGCCATTCCGCTGCTTGCGGTGCATGCTGGTATCTCGATAGCAGATGCTCTTCTGGTTTTCCAGCGCGGGAAACGCGGAAGCGATCCGAACCATCAGGAAAGCGTGCGCGAACTCAATATCTTGTGCTCGGAGATCCACGTGGACAACGCTGGCGTGTCGCACTACACGTGGCTGGTCGAAAACAAAACGGATCTCGTTTACGACGACCGCCGGACGGATTACGAGCAGCACATTAAGAAGGCGGCGTTGCAGGCGGAGCGGTTTGTCAGGTGGGTTTACAAGACCTTTCCTGGTCTCGCCCGGTATTCAAGTTTGGAGCAGCAATGAAAACACGACAGACGTCTACACACCAGCCCACGCAGACCTCCGGGCGGAGGATGGAGTTGCGAGCACGAGAAGAGGTTGTACGCCTGATGCTCCAGCGCCTCGTCGTTCCCAACATATACTTCGACGCGGCTTGGCCAACTCCCCCCGTCGGGGTAGACATGGTCGCTATCGACAGGGCTGGGTCTGGTGATATCCACGTTTTTGAATTCAAAAGCGCGGCGAGCCCAACCCGCGCACATGTGCAGCGCCTTCTTGCCATGCCCGGACACTATCGGTGGCTCGTCGTGGTGAGCCGGTCAGACGAGGAAGCTGCCCCGGTGAGAAGGAGCATGCTGGAGCCGCCTGAGGGCATGGGGCGTCTTGGCCTCATCGAAGTAGAGCAGGATCGCACCGACAAACTTCATGGCCGAGTCACCGTGCCGGCCGAGCGGTTCGGTGGATCTTTTTATGACTTGGCGGACCAATTCACCGCTGCCACTAAGCCGGACATGGTGCGCTGAAGTCATGACCTGGATCAAGATTTGCGGCACCACCAATCGCGATGACGCGCTGGCGGCGGTGGACGCCGGAGCGGACGCCGTGGGGTTTGTGTTCGCCCAGAGTCCGCGGCGGGTCGAGCCGGAGACCGCGCAGGAGATCGCTGCCAAGCTGCCGCAAGCGGTGGACAGGGTGGGCGTATTCTGCAACGAATCGGCGGAGCGCATCGGGGCCATCGCGCGCCAGGCGGGGCTGACGATTATCCAGCTTCACGGCGATGAAACGCCGGCGTTTGCGCGCTCTCTGTTTGGCGGCGGCAATCGTCTACGGGTCTTCAAGGCAGTGTCGATGTCGCCGGGCGTGGTAAGCGTGCTGCGCGAGTTCGCGGTCGCCGGCACGGTGGACGGCCTGCTGCTGGATTCCGCCGTGCTGCGCGCTGCCTGTATGGGGCAAGGCACGGAGTTGGTGCGCGGTGGGACCGGCATCACCTTCGATTGGAAGCGCGCCGCCGATTTCGTTCCCGAGATTGCCGAGCGCACACGCGTGATCCTGGCGGGTGGGTTGACACCCGCCAACGTCGCCGAAGCCGTGCGCCTTCTGAAGCCCTGGGGCGTGGACGTTTGCACCGGAGTGGAAAACTCCCCCGGTGCCAAGGATCACGCCAAGGTTCGGGCATTCGTGGCGGCGGTGCGGGAGGCGCAGCCGAACGCAAGTCAGAAGTAAGAAGTCAGAAGCAAAAAGTCAGCCGGCAGAAGTGACGAGCTCGGGTTCCCCTTCTTACTTCTGACCTCTTGCTTCTTACTTTTCCAAATGTGTGCCGTTGCTAAAACTCGCCCCATCCCTGGCCGCTTCGGCCTGTACGGCGGACGTTATGTGCCGGAAACGCTGGTCGCCGCGCTGGAAGAACTGGAAGCCGCATACGAGCGCGCGCGCCGCGACAAGAAGTTCCAGCGCGATCTCGATTACCTGCTGAAGCAGTATGCCGGGCGTCCCACGCCGCTGTCCTTCGCCCGGCGGCTGACGGAGAAGCTCGGCGGCGCGCGCATTTACCTGAAGCGCGAGGACCTGCTCCACACCGGGGCGCACAAGATCAACAACTGTCTGGGGCAGGCGCTGCTGGCCGAGCGCATGGGCAAGCGCCGCATCATCGCGGAAACCGGCGCCGGACAGCACGGCGTCGCCACGGCCACGGTGTGCGCCCTGTTCGGCTTCGAGTGTGTCGTCTACATGGGCACCGAGGACATGCGCCGCCAGGAGCTAAACGTGTTCCGCATGCGCCTGCTGGGCGCGGAAGTGCGCGGCGTGGAGTCCGGCTCGCGCACTTTGAAGGACGCCATCAACGAAGCCATGCGCGACTGGGTCACCAACGTGCGCGGCACTCATTACCTGCTGGGCAGCGTGCTCGGCGCACATCCTTACCCAACCATGGTGCGCGATTTTCAGTCGGTGATCGGGCGCGAGACGCGCTCGCAAATTCGGCGCGCCACCGGCAAGCTGCCCACGGCGATAATTGCCTGTGTTGGCGGGGGATCAAATGCCATGGGCATCTTCTACGAATTCATAAAGAAGAAAGACAAACGTGTGCGTCTCATCGGGGTCGAGGCGGGGGGGCGCGGAGAAAAACTGGGAGAGCACGCGGCCCGCTTCCACGGCGGCTCCCCGGGAGTTTTGCAAGGCACGTTCTCGTACGTATTGCAGGACGACGCCGGGCAGATCGCGAACACGCATTCCGTCTCGGCGGGGCTCGACTATCCCGGCGTCGGCCCGGAGCACGGCTGGCTGAAGGACATTGGGCGCGCCGAGTACGTCGTTGCAATGGATCACGAAGCACTGGCGGCTTGCATGTTTCTTGCACAGACAGAAGGAATCACTCCAGCTCTTGAGTCGGCTCATGCAGTTGCGCATGCAATGAAGGTAGCGCGCGGTATGAAGAAGTCCGAGATCCTGATCGTCAATATTTCAGGACGGGGCGACAAGGATATGGGTATTTTGCAAGAAGAACTGCAAAAGGTCATCCCTCCTCGCACGTTGGTGCGCAGGAAAAAGGACGGAAGGCAATTTCGAATTGGCTATTACAACCCGAACGACGGCCTCGACTGCATCTGGTTGGTCGACCAGCAAGGAAAATACTCTGAAACCGGCGACTTGGAATACTTGACTAAGGAATTTGAGACGGTGCAGCGAACCGAGGAGAAAGACTTGTTCGGCGAACATCGAGAACAACTCGGCCCGCTACCGCGCAAGAAACGCTAACAAGTAATGATTGCATTCACGCATAAACCCGGGATCGTGGTGTACATCACGTGCGGTGATCCAAACCTTGCCACGACCAAAGAAATTGCCCTCGCCGCGATTGACGCCGGCGCGGATGTGATCGAACTCGGTGTCCCCTTCAGCGACCCCGTCGCCGACGGACCCGTGATCCAGCGCGCCAGTGAGCGCGCCCTGCGCAACGGAACCACGCTCAGCGATGTGGTGAAACTTGCGCGCGAAGTCCGCGCCCAGCGCGGCGAATCCGGCCTGATCATCTTTTCGTATCTCAACCCGATTCTCCGCTTCGGGTTGGAGCGCTTCTGCGCCGCTGCCGAGGACGCCGGCGTGGACGGCGCGCTGGTCACCGACCTGCCGGTGGAGGAAGCGCAGGAGTACCTGACGCATATGCGCCGCCGCGGGCTGGCCACGGTTTTTCTCGCCGCGCCCACCAGCACAGACGAGCGCCTGCGCCGCATTGCCGCCGTCTGCACCGGATTCGTGTATGCTGTTTCGCGCACCGGCGTCACCGGCACGCGCCGGGAGCTGGCGAGCGATGCGCGCCAGTTGGCGGGCAGGTTGCGGCGATTTACCAAGCTGCCCATCGCGGTGGGATTCGGCATTTCCAGCGCGGAGCATGTTGCGGAGGTCGCGCAGTTTGCCGACGCCGCCGTGGTCGGCAGCGCTATCGTGCAGGCGGTGGAAGATTCGGCGCCGCAGGGCCGGGCCCCACAGGCTGTCGCAGAATTGGTGAAGAAGCTGTCAGCTTTCAGCTATCAGCTATCAGCGGGATCCGTTGCAGGTCCGACGTAGTCTGATTGCCTGTACTTTGCCGTTGGCCGTGCAGCGTGAGTCAAACGTATTAGCTGAGAGCTGAAAGCTGATAGCTAATAGCTTGTTTTATGGACATCGCGGATTGGCGCAACAAGATTGACGAACTGGACCGCAAGCTGGTGGAGATGCTCAACCAGCGCGCGCGCTGCGCCCAGGAGATCGGGCGGCTGAAGCGCGGCACCAACCAGCCGGTGTACGAGCCCGACCGCGAGAAGGTGATCTTCGAGAACATTCATCGCGCCAACAGCGGCCCGCTCGCGGACCGCGACCTGAATACCATCTACGAACGCCTGATCGACGTGATGCGCAAGATCCAAAAAGACGAATTCGTGCCCAAGCCGAAAGCCGACGGCGGCGACACCGAACTGGAAGCGGAAGTCAACGACTGAGTGATGCATGATCGTAGCAATGCAAGAAGGAGCAAGCGAAGAGCAGATCCAGGGTGTGATCGAGCACCTGGTCCACCTGGGCTTTTCCGTCCACCGCTCGACCGGCGAGCGCCACACCGTGCTGGGCGCCGTGGGTGCGCGCTCCGATTTCGACCTGCGGGATATCGAGGTGCTGGACGGCGTCAACCAGGTTCATCGCATCAGCGCGCCGTATAAGCTCGTGGCGCGACATTTTCGTCCCGCGGGCACTCTCGTCCAGCTTCCCAACGGGCTGGCCGTCGGCGGCGACCGGGTGGTCGTCATGGCGGGACCGTGCTCGGTGGAATCGCGGGAACAGCTTTTTTCCACCGCGGAGCAGATTTCCGCCGCCGGCGCCCGGGTGCTGCGCGGCGGCGCCTTCAAACCGCGCTCGTCTCCCTACTCCTTCCAGGGCATGGGCGAAGAGGGCCTCAAACTGCTCAAGGAGGCGGGGGAGAAATACAACCTGCTGGTGATCAGCGAGGTCATGGAAATTTCCCAGATCCCGCTCATGCTGCCCTACGTTGACATTCTCCAGGTGGGCGCGCGCAACATGCAGAACTTCAACCTGCTGCGGGAGATCGGCAAGGTCCGCAAGCCAGTCATGCTGAAGCGCGGCATCGCCGCCACGATTGAAGAGATGCTGCTTTCCGCGGAATACATCATGGCCGGGGGCAACTACGACGTGATCCTCTGCGAGCGCGGCATTCGCACCTTCGAAACGTACACGCGCAATACGATGGACATCTCCGCCATTCCCATCGTGCACAAGCTTTCGCACCTGCCCATCTGCGGCGATCCTTCGCACGGTACCGGGCGTCGCGACAAGGTTGTTCCCATGGCTCGCGCCGCGGTGGCCGCCGGCGCCGACGCGATTATCGTCGAGGTGCATTCCAATCCCGACAAGGCGCTCTCCGACGGCGCGCAATCGCTCTATCCCGACCAGTTCAAAGAACTGATGAACCAGCTACGCATCATCGCACCGGCGGTGGGACGCACGATCGCGTAGTGCCTGGGCGACTGACCGCAGTCCAGGCTTTTCAACGGCACATCAGGATCCCGGATTTCATTCCTTGCGGAAGCGGCGCGCGGAGTCGAACTCGGTTTCCAGGTCACGGGTTCGCAGGTTTTCGCGCAAGTGCGCGAGGCGCTGCTCTAGTCGGTACAGCGCTTCCTGGATGTTAGCGGTGTTGGTGAGTGCGATGTCGCGCCACATGCTGTAGGGGCTGCGAGCCAGGCGGGTCATTTCGCGGAGGGCGCGTCCGCCGATCGCCTCCACTTCCGGATCGTTGCCGAATTCGTCTTCCAGCGTGGCGGCCAGCGCCGTGGAAAGCATCTGCGGCAGATGGCTGATCCAGGCGCACAGGCGGTCGTGACGATCGCCATCCATCTCCAGCACGCGCGCGCCGATGCGCTCGATCCAGCCGACATACTCGCCCAGGTGTCCGCTGCGTATGTTCTGTCCCGGCTGTGGCGTGAACAGCCAAACCGCGCCGGTGAAGAGATCGGCATCGGCGTGCTCGATGCCGCTGTTCTCTTTTCCTGCCATGGGATGGCCGGCAAGAAAGCGGGTGGAAGCACGCTCGCCGAATAGGTCGCGGGTGCGCGCGAGTACGTCGGCCTTGGTGCTGCCAACATCGGTGATTAGGGTCTCCAGCGGCAGCACCGGCCCAAGGCGCTCGAGCAGGTCAAGGATGGCACCGACGGGCGTGGCGAGCACGATGACATCACTTTTTTCGCAGGCCTGGGTCGCATCCTGGATGCCGACGTCAATCGCGCCACGCGACCTGGCCCGCGCCAGGACTGCGCCGCGATCGCAACCGACAATCCTTCCGCCAAAGCCGTGCTTCTTGAGGGCGAGCCCGAGAGAGCCGCCGATCAGGCCGGTGCCGACAATGGTGATCTGACGCACGACTGAATTGTAACCACAGTTGCAGCTTCCAGTTTCAGTTTCGAGGGAAAGGGTCAAATCCCGGTTTCGGAGTTGCACCTACGGCCGATCTTCAATCTGCAATCGTCCATGATTCATTCCACCCAGTCGGCAATGAAGACATTGGTTTCGTGCGGGCGGGTGGCATTGCGGTTGGAGGAAAAGACCAGCTTCTTGCCGTCGGGGCTGAACATGGGAAATCCGTCGAAGGCGGGGCTGAAGGTGATGCGCTCCAGGTTGGAGCCGTCGAGGTTGACGGCGAACAGTTCGAAGTTGCCCATGCCTTTGGGGTCGGCGAAGTTCGAGGCGAAGATGACGCGCTTGCCGTCGGGAAAGAAATAAGGAGCGAAGTTGGCGGCGGTGTTGTGGGTGATCTGGCGTCTGTGGGCGCCGTCGGCGCGCATGATCCACAAATCGAGGCGCGTGGGCCGGATCAGGTTCTGTTTCAGCAGGTCTTTGTACTCGGCAATCTCTTCTTTGGTCTGCGGGTGATTGGCGCGATAGACGATCCAGCGGCCGTCGCGTGACCAGAACGGGCCGCCGTCGTAGCCGAGTTCGTGCGTGAGCTGCTTGACGTTCCCGCCATCGCTGTCCATGACGTAAATGTCCAGATCGCCGTTGCGGGTGGAAGTGAAAACAATCTTCTTTCCATCCGGCGAAATGGTTGACTCGGCGTTGTAGCCCTGGCTGCGGGTGAGCGGGCGGGGACCGCTGCCGTCGGGATTGGCGACGTAGATGTCGTAGCTCGGGTAGATGGCCCAGCGGTAGCCCTTGGAATAATCCGGCGGCGGCGGACATTCGGGCGAGGCGGCGTGGGTGGAAGAATACAGGATGTGGCGGCCGTCAGGAAAGAAGTAGGCGCACGTGGTGCGGCCTTTGCCGGTGGAAACCATATGCGGGTTGGAGCCGTCGGCGTTCATGACGAAAATCTGATCGCACTTGAGGGAGTCGCGGCGGGACTGGAAGATAAGCTGGGAGCCGTCGGAGTTGAAATAGGCTTCCGCGTTTTCACCGCCGAAAGTGAGCTGGCGGACGTTGCGCAGGTGCTTCTCTTCCGGAGTGCGAAGGTCGTTGGGCGGCGTCGATTGGGCGAGCAGTGCGAAGAGCGCAATGAAGGCAGCAAATATTCTCATGGGGATAACGGACTAATGTACGCAAAGAAGTGGCGGGTGGCTAGGGGCTGGTGTTGGTCGCGCAATTGACGGCGCAGATGCGTAAGCAGGAGGTTTACGGGCGTACAATCAGCCATCTTTGGAGGGTGAGGTTTTCATGCGCAGATTCGTTCTAACCCTTGCCGCGGTCGCCGCTTTCAGCTTCAGTCTGCGCGTGGCCGCGCACCAGGACTACTCCGTCCCGTCCCAGCAGGACGAGAAGAAGGACAAGGACAGCGACAAGAAAGACAAAAAGAAGAAGGACAAGAAGGAGAAGAGCAAGCCCGACGACGCCAACGCCAACGCAGCCTTCTCGCAGGCTGTTGCCAACAACCTGCTGAGCGACCTGCGCGACGGCCTGGAGGGGCACAGCCAGCGGCTCATGCTTTCGGCGTTCGACCAGGACAAGATGGACGGCTATCTGACTTTTGAGGATCAGATTCAGGCGATGTTCCAGCGCTACGACTCCCTCCGCGTGCATTACCGGATTACGCAGAGCACGGTCGAGGGCTCCAGGGGCGTGGTGCTGGCGGAGTTCGAAATGGAGGAAATCCCGCGCTCCGGGGAAACACCGCAGCGCCGCCAGGGCCAGCTCAAATTCGAGATGGAACGCGGCCGCAAGGGATGGAAGATCGTGGATTTCAATCCGCGAGGCTTTTTCTCGTAGCTCTCAGCTTTCAGCTTTCAGCCAACGCGCGGCTTCAGTCGCGCGTTCTAGTCTGTACATCGCATCACTGCTGAGTTGCATACACTCTGGTAGGCTGCTGATCAAGCTGAGAGCTGATAGCTGATGGCTGATAGCTTTTATGAAACGCGACTACCCTGATTGTCCACTCGTGGGTGTGGGGGCGGTGATCGTGCACGACAACCGCGCGGTGATCGTGCAGCGCTCCACCGAGCCACTGAAGGGGCAGTGGTCCATTCCCGGCGGCGCGCTCGAGCTCGGCGAGACCCTGCGCCACTGCGCTGCGCGCGAGGCGCTGGAGGAAACCGGGCTCGAGGTGGAGGCCGTGGACGTGCTCGACGTCTTCGACAGCATTTATCCCGACTCGGACGGACGCGCGCGCTATCACTACGTGCTGATCGATTTCTTCTGCCGGATTATCGGGGGAGAGTTGCGCGCCGGGGGAGATGCCGCGCAGGCGCGCTGGATCACGCTGGAGGAACTGGCGGATTTTCTGATCGCGGAGACGGCGCAGAAAGTGATCAGGAAGGCGCTGGGGAGAAGTACCTGAGCACCTAGTACCTAGTACCTGGGTATAGAAGTGGATCAGTCGGAAGCTGGGCGCACTGGCCTGATCCAAATTCCTCAGGTACTGAGGTACTCGGTACTCAGGTACTCTGCAACGGTACTCAGGTACTTCCGCAAACAAAACGACCCGCGGCTCGATTGCGGCACGCGGGTCGCCGGTAGTCTGTTGGGATTGGCCTGAGGCGGTCACTCTAATCGTGCCCGGCGACTTGCTGCCTGGGGCGACTGCGACCTGTGAGCCTCCGGGACTCCAGCACTGCTCTGGAGTGGCGTTTAGACCAAACACACCGGAACTTGAGGTTGGTTTAGAGCGCACCGCTCTAAGCCTCAGACACCTCACTGCGGTTTTGTATATGACTGTCAATCATTGACCTGGACCACCTCCTTTCTCAGTGTAAGGGCAGACTAATACAAGTTGCGGAAGCCGGTCAAATCCAGCTTCAACTCTGTTCATTACTGACCGGATGCTGCTTTGGCGGGTACGCGGGCAGGATTTTTGCTAAAGTTTTGCTTGATTTCTCCCCTTGTCGAATTGACGAATTTCCGAATGGTCACATTGAATCGCTGGGGTGCGGGAGTTCCGCAATTCGCCGATTCCGCAATTCGTCAATCGCGCTCTGTTATCCTGCTTCGTTCCCGATGAGTCCTGTCGCCATGAGCGTGCTGCTGGGCCTGACCGCTGCCGCCGCCAATGTATTTGGCGGCGCGGTCATCGTGCAGTGGCAGTGGCAGCAGCGCTACCTGAAATATTTCGTGGCGCTCGGTTCCGGATTCATGCTGGCCACGGCTTTGGTGGAGATGGTGCCGGAGAGCGTGCGGCTGCGCGGCGCCGATGCCGGATTTCTCATTCTCGTCGGATATCTCATCGTCCATTTTTTCGAGCACACGGTTTCCCCGCACTTCCATTTTGGGGAAGAGACGCACGAGGACGAATTCGTGCAGCGGCACAAGTCCTGGTCGGTGCTGCTGGGGCTGATCATTCACACTTTTTTCGACGGTATCGCCATCGCCTCCGGGTTCCTGATTTCGAGCTGGCTGGGGTGGGTCATTTTTTTCGCCGTGTTCCTGCACAAGATCCCGGAAGGATTCACGGTGGCTTCGGTGATGCTGGCCAGCGGACGCAGCCGCGCACTGGCATGGGGTTCGTCGGCGCTGCTCGGCGGCGCAACGCTGCTCGGCGTGCTGGTGATGGTGATTACGCGGCAGGCGGTCGGCGTGGGACTGCCGCTCTCGGCCGGGGTCACCATCTACGTGGCCGCGTCGGACCTGATCCCGGAAGTGAACCGCGAGCCGGGAATCAGGATGGCGCTGATCGTTTTCCTGGGCGTCGGATTTCTCTTCCTGATGGACCGCTTCTTTCACGTGCACTAGCGAAACACCGCGCCGGGGGCGGGTTGCGGTACAATCGCGCATCCGTGGCTTCTCCCGGCAAGACACCCGATCTCGATGCCCTGGCGCCCGACCAGGAGGGAAGCGGGCCTCTGCACAAACTTTGGCTGATGATGTTGACGCGCAATCCATGGCTGATTGCGTGCGCCATCGGCGCGGTCATCTTTCTCGGAAGCGTGGCTTTCGACATCGCGTTGCTGAAGCATGAGGCGCCGCTGGTCATCGTGGCGTCTAACGGGCTGGTCGCATTGCTGGCGTCCGCGCTGGTGTTCATGCTGCTGTTGGTCGGGCGGGAGGAGCGGCGCCGGCTCATGGAACGGATGGAAGCGCTCAACGAGGTGAACCACCACATCCGCAACGCGCTTCAGGCGCTGACCTTCAGCGCCGTCGCGCTCCAGGGCACCAAGGACGGCGCCGTCATCAGCGAGGCCATCCAGCGCATCCAGTGGGCGCTGCACGAAGTGCTGCCCAAGGTCGAACCCAAATACGAGCCGTTCCAGGGCAGCGCGCGCGAATCATCGCAAGTCAAATTTCCGTCGCGCGATCCCGAAACCCGCTGATATGCTCCACTCCGCCATGGTAAACGGCCGGTTCGAGGAAATTAGTACAATTGCGGTATCAGCGAGCCGCACTCTTTGGTTTCCGGAGCTCGCCGGCGCGGTGCCGTTTTCTTCGGGGCGTTTTAGTGGCGCTAACTACTGCTGAAAGTGCTGGCGCGTCCGCACCTTTTGGACGTACCACAAAGTGCAGGTCCATAGCACCCAAGACACCAAGCAGCGTATCGAACGTAGGGTTGCCGCCTTCAGAGAAGGCTCTATAAAGGTTCTCGCGTGTGACTCCCGCCTGCTTGGCGACCCTAGCAACTTGCCGCGCCTGGGCGACATTACGCACTGCCTTGAGAAACATTTCGGGAGAATCTTTCATTGCGGCATTCAAGTAGTTGGCAGACAGACTTGGATCCGCCAGCTTTTCCTCTTGCCATGAGCGATAGCTACGGGTTTTGCTCGGCATTGAAAGCTCTCCAATATTCCTGCGCTCGTTTGATATCGGCATTCTGTGACTTTCGTGTTCCCTTTGGTCCTCCACTGAGTAGCACGACCATGTCGTTTCCGACCCGTCCGAAGTAAACGCGGTAACCTGGTCCAACATCAATGCGCAGCTCTGAAACCCCTTTGCCAACGTGATGACAGTCACCAAAATTGCCATCCTCGAGGCGATCAATTCTGTTCATTATGATGCCGTGAATTTCCTGACCCTCTAGCGTCTCCATCCACTCGCTCCACGGTTCATGGTCATCGTCGGTGGCGTAGATCCGGATTTCTTGGGGGACGGCTTCCACTCGTATCGAGCTGGGCAGTGTGATTTTTACATCACACCTAGCCTAGCATCGCCTCCGCCATTTTTCAAGCATCCTACATGGCTTGGTGCGGTGGTACTAAGGACTTGGCGGAGGCGGCGAGGCTTTGGGTCCGCAGGTCGCGGCGAGCGACCGGAAGATTATGATTGGGCTGAAGCACTTGCCGAGGGCCTCCTTGTTTCGTATTCAAAGATCCGTTTGCTCGTTCGACTGCACGCTCTCTCGTCTCTTGCGTCATCCCCATATCCAATTATTTTCACCTTATTCTCACCGCAGTATCTGACGCCCAATTAAAGAAGCCCGGCTTCACACCGGGCTTGATCTTCAAACAAACTTTGGATGTGTGTCGCTAACTCCTAACTCCTAATCACTCGACTTGATGTTTCGCGGTGTAGCCGTCGCGGGCGATGATGTTGAATTTCAAGTCCTTGCCCTTTTCGTTCTTGACGTGCAGCGGCCCGCCGTCGGGAGCCACGACCTCCACTTTCAGCTTGCGGTAGCTGCCGTCCAGTTTCGGGTTGGTGGGGCGATAGGCGAGTACGTACTGGTTACGGATATTCTGGCCTACATCGCGGAAAATATCTTTCATCTCCGCCTCGAAACGCGGTTTGAACCAGCGCCCGCCGGTCATCTTGGCGAAGGTGTTCATCTGGTTGTCGGCCTGCAGGAAGTCCATTTGCGACGTGCAGGGGAAGATGCCGGGACCACTACCCATCCCCGCTGCTTCCGCCCACATGCGCAGTGCCTCGCCGGTGCTGATGGTGAACAGGGTCACGTTGGGCGTGTCCTTCACCTTCTTCAGGATTTTGTCGTAGGTCATGCGGCTGAAGGTGTCGCAGCCGCTGGCGACCAGGATGATGTACTTCCTTCCCTCCAGGCCCTCCACGCGGTCGAGCGTGTCGTAGAGTGCGTCGAAGATATTGGTCTCGCTGAAACCGGGGATGCGCAGCGTGTTGAGCGCGCCAAACACCTGGCGCTTGTCCTGGGTGAAGTCGGCGACGATGAAGGGCTTCATGTCGAAGGCGACCACGGCCACCCAGTCCTCGGGTTTGAGCGTCTCGGCGAAGCTGTACGAGGCGTTCAGTGCATCGTACATGAACCGATAGCTGCGATTGGCGAATTCCACCAGCAGGACCGCGGTAATAGGCGCCTTTCCGACTTCGAATTTGGTGATGCGCTGCGGCACGCCGTCCTCGAAGACGCGGAAGTTGCCTTCCTTAAGCCCGGGAACGAACTGGCCTTCTTTGGTGGCAACCAGCACCGGGACCTGGACCAGGGCGGTGTCCACTCGAATGGAGTAGTCGGGCATGCCCTCGATTTTCCTCGGCGGCTGCGGCTTGGGCTCGGGCGGCGCCTCGCCTTTCTTGGGGACGGCCATGGGTCCGATGTCACCCTGCGGCCCGCCGGCTTCCGCCGGCGCCGACTGCGACGGCTTGCCCGTCGGCGGTGGCGCAGGCGCCTCCTGGGCCAGCGCGGGTACGCCCAGTACGAGGGCGGCGGTGACGATCAAAAGGACGGGGATAGCAGTCCGGCGCATCGGCGCGCCGATGGCACTTAGGTAATTCAAATACAACATCGGGAATTCCCTTCAGAGACTCTATAACGTAGTATAGATGCCGTATCCCGCTTTTTCACTGCGCGTGAACTTGAAATTATCCCCCTCCACGCAGGGGATCGCGGTCCCGCAACTCTCGCTTCGGAAACGGGTTTGCGGAAAGGATGGGCCGGCTGCGCGTGTGGGACGGATGCCCGCAGTCACACCAGGGTGTATGAAAAAAGCTGTGTTCTCGCGTCTCTTCTGCTTCGTTTTCGCTCTCACGCTCTCCACCGCCGCGCTGGGTGAAGCGCCCGCCGTCGTATCCAAGGCGGAGGTGCCGATCCTGCCGTTGTCGCAGGTGCAAATCGGCATGCGCGGCGTCGCTTACACCGTGTTCGAAGGCGTCAAGCCGGAGCCGATGGATGTCGAAGTTCTCGGCGTGCTGCGCAACGTCAACGGACCCAGGGGCGACGTGATTCTCATCCGCCTGCACGGGAAAAAGGTTGAGTACACCGGCGTGGTCGCCGGCATGAGCGGCAGTCCGGTGTACGTGGACGGCAAGCTGATGGGCGCCATCGCGTTCCGCATTGGCGAATTCTCCAAGGAACCGATCGCGGGCGTCACCCCCATCGAGACCATGCTGGAGATCAACGCCCTCGACAACCGTCCGCCGGCGGAGGCGCAGTCGCTCCCGGCTGCGGCCAGGAGCGAAACCACGCGTACCAGCGGCCCCGGCGCCACCGACACCATGCCGGGCGTTGCCAACCTCTTGCGGCCGATTGAGACGCCGCTAGTCTTCAGCGGCTTCACGCAGGATGCGGTCAACCGCTTCGCGTCCCAATTTGCGGCCGCCGGCATCGTGCCGGTGATGGGCGCGGGTTCGGTGTCGGCTGAGAAACAACCGGAGCCGATGGAAGCCGGATCGGCCGTCAGCGCCATCCTGGTGCGCGGCGACCTCAATATTGCCGCCACCTGCACCGTTACTTACATGGATCCGCAGCGGCTGCTGGCTTGCGGTCATCCGCTCCTGCAATTCGGTATGGTGGACATGCCGATGACCAAGGCGCGTGTACTGGCCACGCTGCCCTCGCCGCTGAATGCATTCAAGATCGTCAACACCACTGAACCAATCGGCGCATTCGTGCAGGACCGCCACACCGGCATTCTTGGGCGATTCGACCGCCAGCCGGAGATGATCCCGGTGACGCTTAGCATTCACGGCACCAACAAGCCCAAGCAGTTCCACTACGAGGTGCTGAACAACAGCAAGCTGACTCCGGTCGCCATCATGGCCACGGTGTTCAGCACGCTCCAGGGCGTGAACGAAGCCGGCGAGGATGTGACCTACCGCATGAGCGGCCGCATTACCGTCAACGGCTATCCCGACCTCCACCTGCAGAACATGTACGCGCCCTCCGACGCCGGGATGCCCACCGCGTTCGCCTCCGCCCTCTCGCTCGGCGAGCGCTTCGGGCGCATCTACCAGAACCCTTACGACAAGCCCAAAATCAAGGGCGTGGAACTCGACTTCGACCTGGTGCGCGAGCGCCGCTCCGCCCAACTGGAAAGCGCGCGCACCGATGTCACCGAAGCCCGTCCCGGCGATGACATCGTGATTGAATCCGTGCTGCGTCCGTATCGCGGCGAGCGCATCGTTCGCCAGGTGCCGGTGCGGATTCCGACCTCTACCCCCAAAGGCACGCTGCGCATCCTGATCAGCGACGGCAACACCCTGGACCGCATGCGCAACCTGGGCGGCAACTTCGGACGCCGCATGGACCTGGCCTCCACTATCGCGCTGCTCAACAAGGAACACTCCAACGACCGGCTGTACGTTTCGTTGCTGGAAGCCAATCCGCAGGCCATGGTGGAAGACAAAGTCATGCCGGCGTTGCCGATCTCGGTGATCAACGTCATGGAAGGCATGCGCGGGACGCAGGACATGGTGGTCGTCGGCGAGTCGTCGGTGAATGAGGCTTCCACACCCCTGGACTACGTGGTGTCGGGCGCCCAGATCATTACCATCACCGTGAAGTAGGTAAGTCGGAAAGAAGTGGGCCCCGGCGCCTCGCCGGGGCTGCCGCACAAACCCTCACCGACCACGCGCCTTGCCCTTTGGGCCTTGCGCCGTGAGCCTTGCGCCCTTCGTGGGGCTGTGCGCCATTTCACCCAAAGCGCTTCTCCCGGCTGTGCGCTTACCCTCACAAAAACCTGTGACCCCGCGCACAGACCTTCCGTAAGTGTCTGATTCCAGGCCGCAGGATCTATCACACCACCGCGTGACCTTTGGTGAGCCGCGTGCTTTTCCTATTTTCGGTAGAGGTCCGACCGGGGCCACGGTTTTCGAGGAAGCATGGCGAGCATCCAAAAGCGCCAACTGCCTCCTGCTTTGAGGAAGGATGTCAATGGCGACCTATCGCACACCGTATAACCTCCAGCCGAGCGATTCCTGCGAGCATTGTGGAACGCCCTCGGATGCGTTCTTCTGTCAGTTGCCGGAGTCTACGCTCAAGAAGCTGGAGGCGATCTCCTTCGTCACCTCGTATCCGCAGGGGGCGCTGCTGTTCGTGGAAGGACAGCTGCCACGCGGGGTCTTCATGATCTGCCGCGGCCAGGCGAAGTTGTCGGTGGTGTCGCCGGACGGCCGCACCCTGATCCTGAAGATTGCCGGACCGGGCGAGGTGCTGGGACTGAGTGCGTGCGTCATGGACAAGCCCTATGAAGCCACGGTGGAGACGCTCAGCCCGTGCCAGGTCAACTTCATCCGGGACGAGGATTTTCTGCGGCTCATTCGCGAGGATTCGGAAGCCTGCCTGCGGGCGGCCGCGCAGATCAGCCGCCAATACAACAATGCCTGCCGCGAACTGCGCTGGGTGGGCCTATCGCGCTCGGCCGACTGGAGACTTGCCAGCTTGCTGATCGGGTATTGCGAAGATCACCCTGAGAGTAACGTTACCAATGGGTCGCCGTCGTTCAAAATGACGTTGACCCACGAGGAGATTGCGCAAATGATCGGCACAACGCGCGAGACCGTAACCCGCGCGATGGCACGGTTCAAGAAGCAGAAGTGGATTGAGGTGCGCGGGGCGACCATCGTGCTCAGGAACCACAAGGCATTGCAAGCGATCGCAGGACGGGGGACGGCAGTGGCAGCGCCGGAACCAACGCCCGCATCGAGGCCAAATGTAGCTGAGGGGCGACAAAATTCTTCGTTTCGGGTTTTAAAGGACAAACAGGCAGCCTGCGTGGTCGTCTAATGGCTCAGGCTGACCAGGAGGCTCTTATGAGCCAGGTCCATCGTTACGAATGCGAGGTTTGCGGGATCCAGGAGCGCGACCACAGCAAGTGGCTGCTGGTGAGCGATCAGCCGCACGTGCAGAACATTGACATCCACCCCTGGGACGACAAGCTGGCGGCGCAGCCCGGCATTTGTCATCTCTGCTGCTTCGACCACTTGCAGGTGCTGGTGAGCAGTTGGATGATGCCCGCCGTGGGAATCCCGGAAGGAGCGGCCAAAGAGGCCGCCGCCGAAACGCGTCCGTCGTCGCTGCGTGAGTTCAGCCTGGAGCGCGCCTGCTTGAGCAGCAGCCTGGAAACCGACCGCGAGTCGCTGCTCGCCATGCTGGATGCGGTGGAAGTCGTGCTCCAAGGCGCCGCCACCGGCGAAGAAGAAGACACCTCGGCCTTCGACGCCTGATTGTTTTTCCCTTCCCCTACGAGCCCCCGCGCCAAGCGGGGGCTTTCCTTTTCAGGTGCAAGGCGCAAGCTCACGGCTCAAGGCGAATCAGTTCATAGATCAGGTTGGCTCATCGCGGCTTCGTTTCTGACATAGTTCAGTTCATCTTTTAGGCGAAAAGGCTTCGCAATCGCTGAAACTGTGTTTAGGGGCGTGGGTGTGCCGCGCCGCGAAGCGGTGGGCCCTGCGCCTTGCGCCTTGCCCCTGTGGTACGCTGATCTCAATTCCCACCTTCTAGGATTGAACGATGCGAAAGCTGTTCTTGTTGGTTTTTTTGCTGCTGCTCCCTCTCTTCGCCTTCCCGGAAGGCACGCGTACCTGGGAGCAGAGCAAGTTTGACGACTTGGAGAAGGGCACGGCGAAGGGAGTGGCCATCCGCAGCGAGGGAGGGTTGGAACTGGCGCCCTCGCTGAAACCCATCTACACCACTCCGTCCACCTACATCTGGGCCATAGCCGGCGATCCGCAGGGCAACATCTATGCCGCTGCCGGGGCGCCGGCGCGCGTCTACCGGGTCATGCCTTCCGGGCAGACTAGCATCATCTTTCAGCCCCAGGAACTCCAGGTCCAGGCCCTGGTAGTGGACGCCGGCGGTGCCCTTTACGCCGCTACTTCCCCGGACGGCAAGGTGTACAAGATCGTCCCCGGCTCGGCGCCCGCGGCGCAGGCAAGCTCCGAAGCCAGCGCCAGGAACGCTCAGCAGCCCGACAAGGCGAAGGTGCCGGTGGATGCCGGCTACACATCTTCGGTGTTCTTCGATCCCAAGACGAAATACATCTGGGACCTTGCCGAAGATGCCCAAGGACGTATCTACGTCGCCACCGGCGACCAGGGCGAGATCTTCCGCGTGGAGAAAAAGGGCGAGCACTCGCTGTTTTTCAAAAGCGATGAAGCCCACATCCGCGTGCTGGCGTTCGACCCGCACGGCAACCTGATTGCCGGTTCTGACGGCAGCGGCTTGGTCTACAGGATCTCGCCCGCAGGCGAAGCTTTTGTTCTTTACAGCGCGGCAAAAAAAGAGATCACCGCGCTGGCCATTGATAAGGTCGGCAACATCTATGCTGCCGGGGTCGGCGAAAAACGCGGCGCCGCGCTTCCAGGCGTGGTTCCGCATCCGACGGTAACGTCGTCGCCCACCATCACCGTCACTACCGGCCCCTCAGCCGGCGCCGGCATGCAGATCATGCCCCAGACCATGCCGATGAATATCCCGTTTCCCGCCATGGGCGCCACCGGAGGCTCGGAGGTGTACCAGATCGCGCCCGACGGTTCGCCGCGGCGCATCTGGAGTTCGCGCGAGGACGTGGTCTATTCGCTCGCCTTCGACCAACGCGGCCAGTTGTTGGCCGGCACCGGCAACCGGGGCCGCATGTACGTCATTCGCGACGCCGGCAGCTTCACCGACCTGGTGAAAGCCAGCGCCACCCAGGTGACCGCGCTGGCGCAGGCGCCCAATGGTGGCGTGTACGCTGCCACCAGCAACCTGGGCAAGATTTTCACCCTCGGCGCGGCGCCTGATTCCGACGGCACCTACGAGAGCGACGTCTTCGACGGCCACATCTTCTCCCGCTGGGGACGCGCCGAAGTCCGCGGCGGCGGGCCCTTCGATGTCTTCGCCCGCAGCGGCAACGTGGACAATCCCGATCGCAACTGGAGTCCGTGGAAGAAGATTGATTTCGCCAAAGGCGGCGAGTTGGATGTCCCGCCCGCGCGCTTCGTGCAGTGGAAGGCGGTGCTGCATCCGGGCAAGCCCAACCCGGCGATCAGCGGCGTGCTTATCAATTACCTGCCGAAGAATGTCGCGCCCGTGATGGAAGAAGTGTTCGTGCAATCGGGCGCCCGTTTTCAATCCAGTCCCAAGCCCAGCGGCCCGGAGAACATCACCGTGGGAAGCGCTCCGCCGCCGCAGCGTTTCGAGTCCACCACCCCCGCAGTGCGCGACCGCGAGTCCATCGCCGTGCGCTGGACCGCCCACGATGAAAATGATGACGAGATGGTCTATTCCATCTTCTACCTTGGCGACGGCGAGACGCAGTGGAAGCTGCTGAAGGACAACGTCACCGACAAGTTCTATTCCTTTGACGCCTCGCTCCTGCCCGACGGCGGATACGCCATCCGCGTGGTCGCCTCCGATGCCCCGTCGCACTCGCCCGACGAGGCGCTGTCTTCCGCCAAAGAAAGCTCGCGCTTCGAGATTGACACCACGCCGCCCCAGGTCGTGAACTTGAACGCGGCCTGGGACAACAACACCCTGCATATCACCTTCCGCGCCCTGGACGGTTTCTCGCCCATCAAGCGCGCCGAGTACTCGATTGACGCCGGTGAATGGCAATACGTCGAGCCCGTAGGCCAACTTTCGGACTACCGCGTGGAGAACTATGACTTCCTGTCGGCGCTGCCGGGCGAACCGACGAAAGCGGCCACCGAGGTCGCGAGTGCGGTTCCTGTGCGCGTCAAGCGGGGCCGCCGCGCCGCCGCTGCCGCCGATCCGCCAATCGGCGCACAGGAACATGTCGTCGTCGTGCGCGTCTACGACCGCTTCGAGAACATGGGCTCGGCGAAGTTCGTAGTCCGCGGACGCTAGGGAGGAAGAGAACGAGGAAAAACTGACCACGGATTTCCACGGATGTACACGGACAAAGAAATCCGAGATTCAAATCCGTGCGAATCCGTGGCGATCCGTGGTTAATCATTGCGTGCGCTAAGATTCGCGTAATGCACGTCGTCTACACCGTCGCCTGGCTGATCGCCATCGTCTACGCGACCATTCCCTCCTACTGGCTGCTGGTGCACCCGCACATTGAATTCTGGCGCGCGCGCAAAGCCCGCCTCAGCCGCGTCGGGCCGCTGTGGGTCATGCTGTGGGTGGTCGCCGGGCTGATCACCTGGCCCTGGCGTACGATCACACTGTACCGCAACGCCTCGGCGTGGCTCCCCGCCGCCATGCTGATCTTTAGCGGGCTGTACATCTACTCGCAGGCGCGCCGCGAGTTCACCGCCGACCAGGTTTTCGGACGTTCGGAACTGGAGCCGGAGCGTCACCAGCAGCGGCTGAACACCCGCGGCATTCGCGCACGCGTGCGACACCCGTTTTATCTCGGACACTTGTGCGAACTGATCGGGTGGACCCTCGGCACCGGCTTGCTGGTTCTGTACGCGTTGACCCTGTTCGCGATCATCACCGGGGCCGTGATGATCAAGGCCGAAGAGCGCGAACTGGAAGCCCGCTTCGGCGACGAGTATCGCGATTACCAAGAGCGTGTCCCCGCCATTTTGCCGCGGCCGTAAATCCAAGTAGTTCTTTGAAGGGGGGCGGCGAACTTGTCCCGAGCAGAGCCGAGGGAGCCGCACCGTTACAACGGCGCATAATCCGGCTTCAGCCGCCGAGGGACCTCTTTGCTGAAACTGAAACTATTTTGCCTTGATGAACTCGCCGGTGCACTCGTCTTCTGCGCCGCCGTCGGGCAAGCCTTGGATCGAGCAGCTCCCGTTGCCCTTGTAGCCCTTCAGTTTGCCGGTCGCGCCCGTGACCTCGTAGAAATCCTTCCCTGACTCGAACTTATTGTCCTTCAGGGTGCCGTTGCCGTGATGAGCGTAGTAGATCTTGTCGCCGTTGCTGTACGTCTCGGCATAAACGCCGTTCCATTCCAGCCGGTTGTCTTTGATTTCCGTGAACACGGTATCGGCGCCCTGCGTCGGGTTCAAACCGGCAATCGGCGCAGGCTTGGTGTAGGTGCATGTCGTGTGCGAAATGCTGAACACATGGCCGGGCTTGTCTCCGGCGGGAATCGAGTGCTCCTGGTCGGGCTTGACGCACTTGATCACCACCGTTACCCGCTGCGCCGCCGCCGTTCCGCTCAATAGCAACGCCACCGCAAGCCAACGCTTGTGCATGTCGTCTCCTTTTCGAATGATCTCAACCCGCCGCATCCTACGCCGTGTACTTCGGAAGTCAAGCGTTCCCCCCTAAAGCCCTACGACGTGTCATCATTTACCATTGTGTTTAGCTGATAGCTGGTGGCTGATAGCTGACAGCTTCTTTCATGCGCGTTGAGCTTTTCATTGCAACTCGCTATCTAAAGGCCAAACGGCGTCAGGCCGTCATCGGCATCATCACCGGCATTTCCATTGCCGGAGTGACTGCCGGCGTAGCTTCGCTGATCGTTGCCCTCGCCATCAACAACGGTTTTCGCCAGGACCTGCAAAACCGCCTGCTCGGCTCGACTTCTCACGTACAACTGCTGCGCGTCGAAAGTGACGGCATCCGCAACTGGCAGGCGCTGTTGTCTCGGCTGAGCCAGCAGCCACACGTCGTGGCCTCTTCCCCGGCGATTTACGAGCAAGTGCTGGTCTCGCGCGGCGCCCGCGCCAAGGGCGCCATCCTCAAGGGAATCCTGCCCGAGTACGAGCGCAAGGTCAGCGACATGCTCAACAACGTCACCGTTGGGTCCGCGGCGGTGCTGGAGCCGATCGGTACGGGTCCTGGCGGTATTGGGGGCTGGCCGGACGGAAAGACCGCGCAGGATCTGGGTATCACTCAGGAGGAACTGAAGAACCGCGACACCATGCCGGACGCTCTGCAGCGCATGCGATCATTGCCCCCCATCATCCTCGGCAAGGAGATGGCCGACGAGATCGGCGCCACCGTCGGCTCCGTCATCATGGTCATCAGCCCGCAGGGCGAACTCACACCCTTCGGTCTGGTGCCCAAGTACGCCCGCTTCAAGGTTGCCGGCATCTTTAATTCCGGTTTCTACGATTACGACAGTTCGTGGGCTTTCATTCGGCTCTCCGATGCCCAACAACTCTTCGGCCTCGGCGACCTGGTATCGGTGATCGAGTTCAAGATTGACGACATCTACAAAGCCGGCGAGGTCGGCAACCAGCTTCAGCATGCCGCCGGGCCGGGGTTCATGGCCACGAACTGGATGGAGCAGAACCGCGCGCTCTTCCGCGCCTTGCGTCTGGAACGCGTCGTGACCTTCATCACTATCGGGCTGATCGTCTTCGTCGCCGCTCTGAACATACTGATCTCGCTCATCATGATGGTCATGGAAAAAACCCGCGACATCGCCGTGCTCATGTCCATGGGCGCCAGGAAGCGCCAGGTGCGGCGGGTGTTCATCGCCCAGGGAGTGCTGATCGGCATTGTCGGCACCGCGCTCGGGCTGGTGCTCGGCTACGTGCTCTCCTGGGCCGGCGGACGCTACCACTTCATTTCGCTCTCGCCCGAGGTCTACTCGATTGACTACGTCCCCTTCGCTCCACGCCTGATTGACGGCATCTGGGTTGCGCTGGTCGCGATCGCGGTTTCTCTGGTGGCGACCGTTTATCCTTCCTGGTCGGCGTCGCGCATTCTGCCCGCCGAAGCCCTGCGCTACGAATGAGTCCCGAGACCCGAGTCCGGAGTCCCGAGCAGGCCGTCTTCAGGAATCATCGTGATCAGTTTTGTTGGTTCTTCGTCCAAGCTACTCTGTGTCGCACGCAATGGCCGGTCCCCACTTGGCCTTGGGTGATAGGGAGCAATGAATGTCTCACGGATACAAGGACTTGGTAGCCTGGCAGTAAGCGATGGACCTGGTGGAGAACGTCTATCGATTGACAGAGAACTTTCCCAAACAAGAGACGTACGGCCTCACGAACCAGATGCGCCGTGCCGCCTTAGTGGGTTGATGGCGAGTCTGCAGGACAGGGGTTAGATGCGTCGGATGGTTTAGACACTCTAACCCACTTGCGACTCGGGACTCGGGACTCACGACTCGCGACTCGGGACTCGACTTGCCATCCATGTCATCATAGTGAAGCCCACTACGGATGTGGCATTTCGCGCGGGCGGGTGCGGGGAAACTTGCACCGTAGGAGAAAACCCTGCATCCAATGGAAAAGACCGAGATTCTGCGGGTGGAAAATCTCCAGAAGGTGTTTCGTTCCGGCAGATCCGATCTGGTGCTGTTTGACAATTTGTCCTTCCGGGTTGGGACGGGAGAGATGCTGGCGATCGTGGGACAATCGGGTGCCGGGAAGAGCACTCTGTTGCACATCCTCGGGGCGCTTGATAGCGCTTCCGCAGGTGACGTATACTGCGCCCACGTAAAGCTGCAATCGCTCTCCGATGAAGCGGCAGCCGAGTTTCGCAACCGCGAGATTGGGTTCGTCTGGCAGTTCCACTACTTGCTGCCGGAATTCACCGCGGTGGAAAACGTCGCCATGCCTCTCATGATCCGGGGGGTGGCACGGAGTGAGGCAGAGGCGGAGGCCCTGCGGTGGTTAAGCGAGGTCGGTTTGCAGGACCGCGCAACTCATCGTTCTGGCGAGCTTTCCGGAGGCGAGCAACAGCGGGTTGCCCTTGCCCGGGCGCTGGTGACGAGACCGCAGTTGTTGTTGGCGGATGAACCTACAGGCGATCTCGATACCCGGACCGCGGAGGCGGTTTTTGATGTGATCGCCAGGCTACATCGCGACTATCAGCTTACCTCCCTGATTGCCACCCACAACCTTGCCTTCGCGCGGCGGTGCAGCCGGGTCATGCGGCTGGAGGCGGGGCGGTTGGAGGAGGTTCCGCCGACATCGTTGCCGGTGGCATGAGGATTGCTACAAGCTTTGCAGGGACGAGTTCCGCTTCCGTGTACGACGCCGCGTTTTTGGCGGGTCCCGTAACGAGCAAGAAAGATGCTTGGCGGGGTGCGACTTTGAGGCGCCGCAAATGTAGGCGGTGATTGGGGTGATAAGGTCGTAAGTCTTTCGGAGAGGCAACCAATGTTTGAACGGTACACGGAAAAAGCCCGCCGCGTTATCTTCTTTGCCCGGTACGAGGCCAGCCAGTTCGGTTCGCCCTACATCGAAACCGAGCACTTGCTGCTGGGCCTCTTGCGGGAAGACAAGGCGCTTACCAATCGCTTCCTGCGCTCGCACGCCTCGGTCGAGTCCATCCGGAAGCAGATTGAAGGCCACACCACCATCCGGGAGAAGGTTTCCACTTCGGTTGACCTGCCCTTGTCCAACGAGTGCAAGCGCGTGCTCGCCTATGCCGCCGAGGAAGCCGAGCGCCTTTCGCACAAGCACATCGGCACCGAGCACCTGCTGCTGGGTCTGCTCCGGGAAGAAAAGTGTTTTGCCGCCGAAATCCTCCACGAGCGCGGTCTGCGCCTCTCCACCATCCGTGAGGAGCTGGCCCGCAGCACGCAGGAAAAAGCGGCCCCGCAGCGCAATCGCGAATCGTCGCTGCTCAGCGAGTTTTCTCGTGACCTCACTCAGGCCGCCATGGACAACCAGCTCGACCCCCTGGTCGGACGCGAGCAGGAATTGGAGCGCGTCGTTCAGATTCTCTGCCGCCGCACCAAGAACAACCCGGTCCTGATCGGCGAGCCAGGCGTGGGCAAGACCGCCATCGTCGAGGGCATGGCGCAGCGCATTGCTGACGGCGAAGTACCGTCGTTTCTTTCCGACAAGCGTATCCTGGCGCTCGATCTTTCCCTCATCGTGGCCGGCACCAAGTACCGCGGCCAGTTCGAAGAGCGGCTCAAGACCATCATGAAGGAGTTGATGGAGTCGCAGAACGCCATCATCTTCATTGACGAGCTGCACACCCTGGTCGGCGCCGGATCCGCCGAAGGATCGCTGGACGCCGCCAACATTCTGAAGCCGGCGCTTTCGCGCGGTGAGATCCAGTGCATCGGCGCCACCACCCCCGGCGAGTACCGCAAGTCCATCGAGAAGGACCGCTCCCTGGAGCGCCGTTTCCAGTCCGTCAAGGTTCCGCCGCCGAACGAAGACGACGCGGTCAAGATTCTGAACGGCATCAAGGATCGTTACGAAAAATTCCACGCCGTCAGCTACACCGACGAGGCCCTGGGTTTCGCCGTCTCGCATTCCAACCGCTATATCCCCGACCGCTTCCTGCCGGACAAGGCCATTGACCTCATCGACGAAGCCGGCGCCCGCGTCAAGCTGCGCCAGACCTCGCTGCCCGAAGAGATCACCGAGGTGCAGAAGCGCATCAAGTTCATCGTCCACCGCATGGAGAACGCCATCGCCAACCACGAGTTCGAGAAGGCGCGCTTCTACTCGGACGAGGAGCGCAAGGAGCGCGAGAACCTGCGCGCCCTGCGCGAAAAATACCACCTCGACGAATCCTCCACCGGCGTCGTCGGCCGCGAGGACATCGAGGATGTCGTTTCCCGCTGGACCGGCGTGCCCATCACCTCCATCAAGGAGGAGGAATCGCAGAAGCTGCTGCGCATCGAAGACGAGTTGCACAAGCGCGTCATCTCGCAGGAAAAGGCGATCTCGGCGCTGGCGCGCGCCATCCGCCGCAGCCGTGCCGGCTTGAAATCTCCTAACCGGCCCATCGGCTCATTCCTGTTTCTGGGTCCCACCGGTGTCGGCAAGACGGAAGTCGCTCGCACCCTGGCGCAGTTCATGTTCGGCAGCGAGAAGTCGCTGGTGCGCTTCGATATGTCCGAATTCATGGAGAAGCACTCGGTCAGCAAGCTGATCGGTTCGCCTCCCGGATACGTCGGCTACGAAGAGGGCGGCCAGTTGACCGAGCGCGTCAAGCGCGCGCCCTATTCCGTCGTCCTGCTGGACGAAATCGAGAAGGCCCACCCTGACGTGTTCAACATCCTGCTGCAGGTGTTTGAAGACGGCCAGTTGACCGACGGTCTGGGCAACACCGTCGACTTCAAGAACGCCATCATCATCATGACGTCCAACATCGGCGCCCGCCACTTGCAGAAGCGCAAGGGCCTGGGCTTCGAAGCCTCCAGCGACGACGCCGTCTCCAAGAACGTCGAGGACATGGTGCGCAACGAAGTCAAGCGCACCTTCAACCCCGAGTTCCTCAACCGCTTGGACGAGGTCATCATCTTCAACTCGCTCAGCGAGCAGGATCTCATCGCCATCGTCGAGCTCATGGTCAACCAGCTCAACCAGAACCTGGCGCAGAAGTCGATCACCGTCCAGGTCACCGAGGAAGCGCGCAAGTGGATTCTGGACAAGACGCTGGTGGACCGCAACTATGGCGCGCGTCCGCTTCGCCGGGCCTTGCAAAAGTACATCGAGGACCCGCTCAGCGAGGCGCTCATCCAGGGCTCCATCAATACCCGCCCGGCCTTCCTCGAGGTCTACCTCGACGGCGAGCGCCTCTTCTACCGCGCTGTGGGCGAGGAGAAGCACGAAGGCGTGCTGCTGTATTCAAACTAGCAGGGTACACCAGCCCTCAACAGCCATCGGACTTCCGGTGGCTGTTTTGCTTTTACCGAGAACCAACAACGGATTTCAGCTGGTTCAGCCAAGAGCTAATAGCCAAGAGCTAACAGCTTTTGTGAGTCCAATCGTTCTCCGGATCATCTACTAGCTGAACGGGCTGCGGCCCACATTCCCCCGGCTAAATCCAAGGACTGCAATCGAAAATGGAAGTGATCGTCTACTCGTCCCAGTGGTGCCACGACTGCTGCGTTGCCAAGCGTTTCCTCAAGAAGCACAACATTCCTTTCACCGAAATCGACATCGAAACGCCCGGCGCGGCGCAGCAGATCCTCGCCCACACCGGCCGCCGTGCCATCCCACAATTTGTCATCGACGGCCAATGGGTGCAGCCTTACCGTCCCGGTGAAGGCTTTCTCTACGACGAAATGAGCCAACTGCTCGGCATCACCGACGACGTCGCCGCCAACGACTAAACAGACGTATGCCGGTCGATCCGCCGGTTGTTGTCGTGAAAATCCGCTTTGACGCGATCTCGTGCTGCCGATTTCCTGGAATTCAACGGCCACGGTAACTTCGCTGGAGCATAATGTGGCTGGCTCCATTTGGCAGGGGGATAGCGATGGGCACCGACCCGCATCGGTTGCGCTCCGGTCATGAACTGTCTCGAACAATACCGCATCTGATCGCGCTCCTTTCGATTTCGTGCATGTCCTTGATAGGTTGTTCGAGTAGGGTGTTCTACTCCAGCGACCTGTTTCCATTCCGCCCAGGCCAGGCTTGGATCATGACAAATGATCGTGGAGAACTGACGTTTTTCGAGACTCTACCGGCAAAAGGAATCGGCTGCGAAGACGGCGAACTTGTTGACCTTCACATTACCAAGAGCGCCAACGATACTTACTGGGAGCCGGGGGTGGCGAATGCGGAAATTCATTGGGTCATGCATCACGACGAAAACGGGCAATGGCGTGCCGTAGCATCGCTGATTCACTGGGATAGTCCAGACCCGAATTCGGGCGACGACGTAAGCATTGATTACGTTCCTCAAGACACGCAGGCATATTTGGTTGTGCCGGCGCTTTTCCGAGAAGGCCAAACACTCACGCTGACGGGTTATGCGCAATGGTATATGGACCGATCCAAACAGACCCCTGGATGCTTGAAGAGTGCGGAGAAGGGGCCACTGCTTCGCTGGACATCGAAAATATATGCCGAACGGGTCGAAACCCCAGCTTACACGGGTCCCGCCGTCGTGAACGAAGAGTTTGAAGGCTGTTCCTCCGCTGCCGAGGAGACGGCTGATTCGCACAGTTGCCCCCACGAGAAATGGTATTTCGCGCCTGGTGTTGGGCTGGTGGAAATCAATTCTGTTTGGCAGGACACGATCATTAAGAGGGTCAGCCGCTAGCCGTATTCCCACCGCCGGCGATCATCGCCCGCACCGGCCGCCGCGCCATCCTGCAATTCGTTATCAACGGCCAATGGGTGCAGCCTCACCGTCCCGGGAAAGCCTTTCTGTACGAGGAAATGAGCCCACTGCTCGGCATCACCGGCGACGTCGCACCCGCCGGGCTGTAAAACTGGCCCCCCTGCGGGACTCGGGATGCCGTCCCTACGTGATTTCAGCGGCCGTAGAGCTCGACCGTGGGTCGTTGGCGCCAGCGGCCCTTGGCGTACCACAGCTCCACGCTGCGAATGTCGCGCCGCTCCCCGCGCAGATCGATGGCGCGGGTCTGGCCGCCGGCGGGGATGCGCTGCCGCACCTCGAGTTCGTCTGAGCCGCCGTTACCGTAGTGAACCACGACGTGGCGGAACTCGACGGCGCCCCCGCGAACCCGAAGCCGGATCTCGCGGAACGGGCCCTCTGATCTGGACACCGCGATATTGTCGTGATCCACGGCGCCATCCACGTGGGCGGTGCCGAGCAGTTGCCAGCCGCGATTCCCGCGATCCCTCTGGCCCTGCCCAGGCTGCGGCAGCAGGAGCAGCAACACAAAGCAGCAAAGTGCAGTGATTCGGGCGATTCGCATGTGCCTCCTCCGTTCTTACCCTGGAAAGTTTGCTGTCTATGTCGCGCCTGAACGCCTGCGCGACGGCTGGAAACTGTTGTTGGATATGACGTACAAGCGCGCGATTGTAGTACGCGAACCAGCCTCTTTGCTTCCGCGCGACTGACGAACCGTAACACCGACAGACTTAAACACCACCAGCCCGACAGAGTTGCCTCATCCCAGTTCCGCCCCACAGACTCGGCATTCGCGACTCGGGACTTGCCACTACTCCCGCGCAGGCATCTTAATCCCGGTTAGCGAATCCAATGCATAGAGCCCGGCCGCAAGACGCCGGGAATACTGGGTGAGACCTCGAAGCAAGCTCGTTCGCCTCGCGCGCGCATTCGTCCCCGGCATGTTGCTGGCGCTGGTTGTCTTTGCCGGCGCTGCTGTCGGCCGCCTTACCATCGTCGCGCGCCAGAACACGCAAATGGCGGAGATGGTCGCGCACCTGTCGGCGGAAGTGAGCCGCTTGTCGCAGGAACAGGCGATGCCCGCCGTGGTCGTCGCCCGCCATCGCGATTCCATCTGCTACATTTACGCCCTCTACAGCCTCAAGCCGGCGCCTGGAGGGCGCTACTGGCGCCCGCCGCGTACCCGCGTCTCCGGCACCGGGTTTGTCGTTGCCGACGGCCTCATCGCCACCAATCGCCACGTGCTCGAGCCCTGGTTCGACGACCAGGAAGATCAGGCGCAGATTCGCCACGGCGCCGTTCCCAAGCTGGAAAAAGTGGTGGCGTTTTTTCCTGATCTGGTCAGTCCAGTCGAATTGACCGACGTGCAGGTCTCCCCGGGACACGATCTCGCGGTAGCCCACTTCGAAACCGCTGCCGGCGTCAACCCGCCGCCTCCAATTCCGCTGGCCGCCAATGCCGCTGTCCCTGGCGAGGCAGTGGTGGTGGTTGGTTATCCCATGGGGGTCACCGCGATGCTGGCCAAGTCGCCGCGCAAGGTCTACACGCGGCTGGCCTACTCCCACGAGACCATCGAGATCGCCCGCAACCTGGCGCAGCAGTACCTGATCCGGCCCTCCGCCACCTACGGACACCTGGGCGACGTGGTCGAAGACAAGCTCATCTACGACGCCCCCACCGCCCAGGGTGGCAGTGGCGGCCCGGTGTTCAACTCCCGTGGAGAGGCGGTCGGCGTCAACGCCGCCTACATTGACGGCTTCGCCGGCGGCACGCTCGGCATCTCCGTTGAAGCCCTGAAGCCGCTGATCGCCGAAGCCCAGAAGCCCAGGGCTGTCCGCCGTTCGCAGCCGACGCCACCTCTGACGGCCGGCGAAGAAAGCAGCGCCGGCGATTTCAAGGTCCCAGTCTCCTCCAACGACCTGCGCTGAGCACCCACTACTCCTGGCGCCGCAGGCAGTGCGCCGCATACAAGAAACTCGCAATGGCGAACAGGAGAAACCCGGCCGACTCCAGCGCCACCCGATGCGCGCTCCCCAGGCCGATTGTTCCCCAGCGCAGGCAGTCAATCTGCCACGTGATCGGGTTCGCCAGCGCCGCCCCGCGAAACCACTTCGGCAGCGGCTCCAGGGGATAAAACATGTTGCTGGCGAACAGGAACACGAAATAGAGGATCGACGTCACGGTGTTGAAGATGTCGTTGCGCCGCGTGCTGAGCGCGAAGATGGAGTAAAAGAAAAACCAGCCCGCGGTCCCCGCGATCATCGCCAGAAACACGACCGGCATGCGCTCCCAACGCATTTGGACGTGGAACAGCGCGGCCGCCAGCGCCAGCGTGATGATGGTCTGCGCCAGGCTTACCAGCAGCGTAAACAGCACCTTGCCCAGCATGTACGCCGAGCGGCTGAGCGGGTAGGTGAGCATCTCGAAGAAGATGCCGTTGTCGCGGTCGAGAAAGAACGACCACGAAGTGTTGGAGGCAATGCCAAAGCTCGCCATCCCCAGCACGCTGGCCAGGAAAAACGCGTTGTAGTCCAGGCCTTCGGTAATCAGCGGCGAACCCAGCGCGGCATTCACCCCGACGCCGAATACCAGCATGTAGCCGAGCGGAAAAAAAACGTCCCAGAAGATGAAGATCAGGTTCGTGGCGCGGATCTTCGCCTCGCGATAGAGCATGGCATCGATGGCGGTCATCGCTTCACCTCCTCCCGCGTCAGCTCCAGAAACACATCTTCCAGGCTGGCGCCGTTCACCTCCAGGCGCAGCACGCGGCGATTGCGTGCCAGCGCGGTGACGACTTCCAGCACTCGCCCTTCCGGGGCTTTGAAGGCGACCTCGAGCGTGTTGTTCTCGACGCGCGTGTGCAGCGTGGGCAGAGCCTGCAGCTCGCTCTCGATGTCCTCGGGCATGGAATCGAAGGTCATCGAGACCTCATAGACTCCCTCCGAGAGCAGCTTGAGCGTGCTCAGGTCGCCACGCGCCACTTGCCGCCCGCGGTCGATGATCAGGATGTCCTCGCACAGCTCCTCGGCCTCGCTCAGGATTTGCGTGGTGAGCACGATCGTGCGGCCGCGACGTGCTTCGTCGCGAAGCAGGGTCATCACCTCGCGCTTCAGCAGCGGGTCCATGCCGGTGGAGAACTCGTCCAGGAACAGCACCGGCGTGTTCACCATGAACGTCTTCGCCACCTGAACGCGGCGGCGGAACCCGCCGCTCAGGTCTTGCACTTTGCGGGAGGCTTCGGACGTAAGACGGAAGCGCTCCATGACCTCCGCCGCGCGCCGTTGCGCCGTTGGCCTCTCGACCTGGTGAAACCGCGCGAAGGTGAGCAGGTTGTCGCGGACGTTGAGCAGCAGGTCCACCGCGGTTTCCTGGATCACGGAGGCTATCCGCCGGCGTACCTCGAGCGGGCGCCTGACCACGTCGAAGCCCAGCACCGACGCCGTGCCGCCGCTCGGGCGGCTGAGCGTGGTCAGGATCTTCAGCGTGGTGGATTTCCCGGCGCCGTTCGGCCCCAGCAAGCCGAAGATGGTACCGGGCGCGACGGCGAAGCTGAGCCCGTCCACCGCGCGAACCGCGCCGAACGTTTTGACGATGTTGTGCACTTCCAGAGCGTAGGTCATGCCAAGCGTCCCATCTGTTGATCTGATGATCGAGTGATCGGAAGGTCACGCGAGACCCTGTTCATCACAGGAGGCGCGTGCGTTCGGCAAGGCGCCGAAGATCAGAGAATGACGGCGGGGATTCGCATAGCAGTCTGCCCAGCAAACATGCTACGCCGCTCTCAGGAACAACGTCAACCGGGAGGCACGAAGATTCCCGGCGATCGCAACCGGCAACCGCAAGCCGAAACCCCCGTTGGCAGCGGCGATGGTGGAACGAAATGGCGAAGTCACAGCCCCATCGGGGCGAGTGACAATAGCCCGCCACTTCAGTGGCGGGTCAGAGTGGAAAAAACGGCAGAGTACCGTAGGCACGACTGAGGCTTTCACACAGACTCGTCAGTGCCGGGAAGATTGCCCAAGATGACGAGTCCCGCAGGGACCGCAGAATGCGGCGGCCCACCCAACGTGGTGTTGGTTGGGGGGGCCCCCAGAAACCGAGAATCGAGAACCGAAAACCGAAAACCGAAAACCGAGAACCGAGAACCGAGAACCGACAACCCGCTACTGGTTCGGCCGATACGTGATCGGCTGCGGGCCGTCCGTGATTTTGAAATCCGCCGGCACCGTAAACAACGACGCATCAGGTTCCCCCCGCACGATGTTCGTCAGCCGGAACGTCTGCTCGCCCATTCGCGGATCACTCCGTTTGCTGGAGACGATGGTCTTGAGCTCAGGCGACGTCCACACCTCGCTCACGATGGTGATCGGTTTCTCATTGCCGATTTGCCCGGCGGGAATGGTGCGGGTGGTGCGCACTCCAATCACCAGAACGCCTTCCATGGTCTGAGAGCCAAGGTTCTCCGTGCTTTCCTGTCCCGGCAGGTCAACCGCTACATGCTTTTCGAAGATCATGGGCGCCGAAGGCATCGGTGGCAGCGGAGGCGCCCCGGGCCCACCGGCTTCCATGTGAACGAAGAAGGTGTCACGCGCTCCCTTGGGACCAGGCCCCCCTGCCATCGCTGGCGGCGCGGGCATTTTGTGAGCGGTCTTGTCGGTTAAGTTCAAGGTGTAGGAGGTCTGCGCCACGGGATCGCGGATGAACACCAGGTGCGGCGCCTTGGCGGCGGACAGATTTCCGATTGCCGGCAAGGCAGTCTCCTGCCGTGTCCGGCCCTGCGAATCGCGCGCCGTCGAGCCGCTGCTGTTATGAACGATTCGGTTTCCGTCCGCCAGGGTCTGGATCGTCTCATTGCTGATCGTGGCCGAATAAGGCGCGCCCTGGACCGGAGCGCCCGAGGTTCTTTCAAATCCCCCAACCGAGGTGGTTACACCGACGCCTCCGGCGCTCTGGTAGAACATCGTCATCGGCTTCCCTACCGCTTCTCCCACCTCTTGAGCGAATACCCAGGATGAGACGGTCAGAATCGAGATCACTAGCAATGTGCGCTTCATGGTTGGTTCGGTCTCCTTTCGAATCCAGCAAGTCGCGGTTGCAGACGGAGTCGTTGCACTGATCCATCCGCTCCAATACTAAGGTCGGCATTGAAACTCACGCCTTCGGGAACTGCGCCCGGAGGAAACATCGCTTCGGCGGGAATCGCGATCTGGATCGCCGGTTCAGTTGGCGTCCAAATCGTTGCTTGAGTTTGCACGAGCGCCACCGCCGGTCTCCGGCGGATCCGCTTGATGGGCTTGGTTGCATTCGTCTCAGCGGAGCGCGATTCGGAAACCACGGCTGTCGGTACCGTCGCCGCCGGCGGATGCAACTGCGGCGGACCCATCGTCGCGCGTGGAAACATCAGCAGCAGCACGACGGCAGCGGCCGCGGCTGCTCCCGACATTACTGGTATCCAGCGTGGCACTCTCCGGCGCGCCTGGCGGCTCATGGCCGCCTCGCAGTAGGCGTCGAATGCGCGGCTCACTCGTTGGTAATCTTCAACCTCGCTCTGGCATTCCGCGCACCCCTGAACATGCCTCTCCACAGCGGCGGCTTCGTTTTCCGCAAGCTCGTGGTCAAGCCAGGCGACCAGCCTTTCTGCATGCTCACCCATTGCATTTCTCCGCTAAATTCTTGATCGCGCGCTCCACCGTGTCAGCCACCGTGGAGGTCGGAATCCCCATGACCTCGCCGATTTCGCGATAACGCAGTCCTCCCGCGCGCAGCAGCAGGCACTCGCGTTCCGACTCCGTCAGCAGCCGGATTGCCTTTCCCAACTCCCGGAACTTTTCCTTTTCGAGTACGACTCGCTCCGGCGTCGCTTCCTCCACAACCGGGTCGATGTCGGCTTCCAGCGGTACTCCATAACGCCGGTCATAACTGCTCTGCCGGTTTCGGGCTTGGTTGTGTGCCACCCGAAACAGCCAGCCGCGAAGGTTCTCTTGCGACCCGCCGGCGGTCAGGTGCTGATGCAGGCTGAGAAAGGCGTCTTGCACCACGTCCTGCGCTTCATCCGGCGACAGCCCGAGACATACCAGGTAGCGAAGCAGGGGTTTGCGCAGCTCGCCGTACAGAACAGTCGCCTCGCTGGAGTCGGTCGCCAAGCGCGAAAACGGGAACATTAAGGGTACGGAGTCGTCACTCATAACGCACTCGGCGTCGCGCCTCGGTTCGCACAGCTTCTATTCATATAACAAGTCGGGGTTGCGCTTTTCCGGCTCGCATCGCGGGCCCTGGGCGTGTCAACACCGCAGGCGGGGATGCTTTGCGTTCGCGCAACTCCATCCGTCCCTCGTTTCCGAAATCCGGAATCGCGCTTTTCGTTCGAACCCTTTTTGCCCTCGCATGTCACAGGCACCATCTCCCCATTCCGCTATCCTCGCTTCGTGCACCCAGGTGCGAGATGTGTGGTGTTCGAAATCGCCATGCATTTACTTCTTTGACAATTTGACCCTCGGCCGCCGCGTTCGAAACCGTCTCCACGGTAACCGTGAGGATACCGTGAGGATACCTGGGGTTACCTGGGGTATCTCACGGTATCCGCAACCAGATTTTCGTCGTAACCGGTTGATTCAACGGCGAAATGATCCCCACAACCCAGGGGGGAGCGACTGTCTGATTTGTCAAGGAAGAAAACACAACAGGGTGGTGGAAAAGTGGAAACGCGCGGCATCGGCGGCAGCACAGCCGTGTCGCTTTCACCCGCGCGTTTCCACTTTTCCACCACCCCGGCTACGGGGAGTTAGCCCACAGCGACCGTGCAAGCCTCCAAGCTTGCGGACCGCTGGCGCACTTCACGGGCTTTCGCATTCAACCGGACAAGCAGTTTGTGAGCCAAGGCGATGCGAATGACCTTCTTCGGCTTTCCGCCTGCGCTCAGTCGTTGGTGGAAGGCAGCGAAGTCGAGGTCGTAGCGGCGGACCACGCCGGCGACCACGAACAGAATGGCCCGTACCTCCCGGCGACCGCCGCGCACCGAACGCTTGCCCTGATGTTTGCCACTATCACGGGCCAGGGGAGCTAGGCCGGCGAGTTTGGAAACGGCTTTGTTGGACAGGGTGCCGATCTCGGGCATCTCGGCCATCAGGCGGGCCACGGTGCGGTCAGCCACACCCTTGATGGAGCGGAAGGCCTGGTCCAGTTGCTGCCACAGCGGGTCGGCGGCAATCAGCTTGGCGATGGCGGCTTCCAAGGTACGGATCTGGCGCGCCACCACGACCAGCAACTGCTCGAAACCGGCCAGGACGGCGGGTTCGGTGACCAGAAGGCGCTGGTTGCGCTGCGCCGTTTGCAACTCGGTGAGCTGGCGCAGGCGCGTGACCAGGGCTTTCAGCCGTTGCTGTTCGGCCGAGGCCGGAACACAAGGCACGATGCGTTTGACGGCGGCAAACCAGGCAATGACTCCGGCGTCGATGCCATCGGTCTTCTCCAGCAGACCCATGCCTTCGGCGAAGCGGCGCACGGCGCGCGGATTCAGCACCGCCACCGGTAGCCCGCGGGCCCAGAGCAGGGCGAAGGGCTGTCTCTCATATCCGCCGGTGGCCTCCACGGCGACCAACTCGACGCCCTGCTGCTGGCAAAAAGCGGCCAACTCGGCGATGCCATCCGCGGTGTTGGAGAATGAGGCGCTGGGCCCATCGGGGCCGACGCGAGCTTCCAGGGAAAGAGAGGAAACATCCACTCCACAAATCGTCTTGGCCACGGTAACCTGCCTTGTACGTGCGATTGGAATCAGGCGACTGTTCGGTCGTGCGTGACTGCGGCGGCGGTCCCAAAAGCTCCCCCGCGGTTGTAGCCTGAGGGGGGACGGGCGCCGTCCACCGCGCGGGGGAGTCGAGGCCTCGGCTCCCTCGCAGCAACAGTTTCTATGACAAGTTGTCGCTGATATCCAGATACAAGGGGGGTATA
>Ga0326726_10000468_pt1 | contig 37638 bp, 26 predicted proteins | sample MHFenrmetagenome_2_FD_207603 | JGI IMG/M metagenome (GOLD analysis project Ga0326726, IMG submission 207603) | Lab enriched peat soil microbial communities from Michigan Hollow, Ithaca, NY, United States - MHF15MN | ecosystem: Environmental > Terrestrial > Soil > Wetlands > Peat | place: USA...
GCAGCAACCTCAGCCCGGCGGCGCTCCGCGACGCGCAGGCCCTGTCCGTGTTCAACGGCGTGCTCGGCGTGCGGTTCTGGACCGCGAACATCACCGGCGTGGACCTGCCGGAGCAGGTGCGTGGCGCGCGCATGACGTACAACTCCCTGCGCGTGCTCGAGCGGAAGCCGGTCCTCGGCCACGATTTCTCCGAGGGGGACGACGCGCCCGGTGCCGGCCACGTCGTGCTGATCGGCCACGGCCTCTGGCAGCGCCGCTTCGGCGGCGACAGCGGGATCGTGGGGCGCACGGTGTGGGTCAACGGTGAGGGGTACCGGGTCGCCGGCGTGATGCCCGAGGACTTCGCGTTCCCCGTCGGCGTGCAGCTCTGGGCGCCGCTGGCCCTGCCGGCCGACCAGTGGGCGGACCGGCACCGCAGCCTGTTCGCGCTGGCGCGCCTCGCGCCGGGCGTCAGCGAGCGCCAAGCCGACGCGGCGGCGACCGCGCTCGGGTCGCGGCTCGCCTCGACCTACGCCGCGACCAACGCCGGATGGCAGATGCACGCCGAGTCGGCGGAGCGGTTCTTCGGCGCCGGCCCGCGGCCGTTCATGATGGTCCTGCTCGCCTCCGGCGCGTTCGTCCTCCTGATCGCCTGCGCCAACGTCGCCAACCTGCTGCTGGCCCGCGCCACCGGCCGCCGCCGGGAGCTGGCGGTGCGCATCGCGCTCGGCGCGTCGCGCAACCGCATCGTGCGCCAGCAGCTCACCGAGAGTCTGCTCATCTCGTTGGCCGGCGGCGCCCTCGGCATCCTGAGTGCGCTGTGGGGGCTCGACGCGCTGACCCGGAGCGTGCCGATCGAGGTGCGCGCCTACATCCCGGGGTTCGGCGAACTCCACTTCGACCTGCGGGCGTTCGCCTTTGCGGCCGTGACTGCGGTGGTCTCGGGTATCCTGTTCGGTCTGGCGCCCGCCTTCACGGCTGCGCGCGTGGACGTGCAGGGCACCCTCAAGGAAGGGGCGCGCGGCGAGGTCGGCGGCGCGCACTCGGGGCGCCTGCGCAGCATTCTGGTCGTCGCGGAGGTCGCCTCCGCGCTCCTGCTCCTGGTGGGCGCCGCCCAGACGCTCGACACCTTCCGCCGCCTGGCGCTGACCGATCCCGGTTTCCGCAGCCGCGGCGTGCTGACCCTCGCGGTCTCGCTGCCGGCCGCCGACTACCCGAAGGACAGCGCGGTCGCGCAGTTCTTCCAGAACCTCCAGGACCGCATCGCCGTTCTGCCGGGCGTCGAGCGCGTGGGCTCGACGACGAACCTGCCGCTCTCGTGGAACGAGAACCGGGGCGGCGTCGAGGTCGAGGGCCGCCCGCTGCGGCGGCGCGAGGACGCGACAACCGTCGGCATGCGTCTGGTGTCGCCCAGCTATCTCGAGGCGCTCTCCGTGCCGCTCGTCCGCGGCCGGCTGCTCGGGACCGGCGACCGGATGGGCATGGTAAGCGTCGCGGTGATCAGCGAGGAGGCCGCGCGCCTGCTGTGGCCGGGCCAGGACGCCGTGGGCAAGCGCTTCCGCCCGGACTCGGGGCAGTGGGTCGAGGTGGTCGGGGTCGTGCGCAACGTGCGGGCCAATCCGCTCGTCGGCAACGAATCGGACGCCGTGGTCTACTTCGCCAACCAGCAGCGCCCCCAGCGCACGCTGACGTTCGTCGTGGCCGGCCCCGGCGATCCGGCCGCGCTCGTGCAGCCGGTCCAGCGCGCGATCAACACGCTCGATTCGCGCCTGGCGGCGGGGGAAGTCGTCCCGATGCCGCGGGTGATCCTCTCCACCCTCTCGCCCCAGAGCGCGACGGCCCAGACCCTCGCCGCGTCGGCGGTGATCGCGCTGATCATGGCGTGCGTGGGCATCTACGGGGTCATGTCCTACTCGGTCTCGCAGCGCACCCAGGAGATCGGCGTCCGCGTCGCGCTCGGCGCCACGGCGGGCGGCGTGCAGCGCCTCGTGCTCGGGGGGGCGCTGAAGCTCGCGGCGATCGGAATCGCGATCGGCCTGGTGGGCACGGTGGCGATGGGCCGCGGGCTTCAGGCCATCCTGGTGGGGTCGAAGGCCACCGATCCGGTCGTGCTGTCGGCCGTGGCGCTCGCCCTGGCCGCGGTGACAGTCGTGGCGAGCTACTTGCCCGCCCGCCGTGCGACCCGGGTGGATCCGATGACGGCGCTGCGCAGCGAATGAGGAAGTTGGACCTCCAACTGCTTCCCGGGAGCTCGATGCGATGGAGACGCTGATCCAGGACCTCCGCTACGCCGTTCGGACGCTGAGAAGGAGTCCCGGTTTCACCCTCGTGGCCGTCCTCACGCTCGCCCTCGGCATCGGCGCGAACACGGCGATCTTCTCGGTGGTTGATGCGGTGCTCCTCAGGCCGCTGCCGTACCGGGAGCCGGGCCGGCTGGTGGACATCAACCACTTCTACCCTTCGCTCAACAACCTGCGGGCCGGGGTCTCCGTGCCCGGGTTCCGGGACTACGGGGCGCGCACGGACGTCTTCGAGAAGAGCGCGGTGGAGACCGGGGCGGCGATGAACCTCACCGGCGCGGGGGAGCCGGAGCGCGTCAACGTCGCGCGGGTGAGCGGCGAGTTCTTCCCGACGCTCGGCGTCAGCGCGGCACTGGGACGCACGCTGCGCCCCGATGAGGCGCAGGAGGGCCACAATCGGGTTCTGGTGCTGACCAACGGCTACTGGAAGCGGAAGTTCGGCGGCGATCCCAATGTGATCGGGCGCACGCTGCGCCTCAACGACGTGGACTTCCAGGTCGTCGGCGTGATGCCGGAGTCGTTCCGCGACTTCTTCCGTCGCCAGGCGGACCTGTGGACGCCGATCGTCTTCCAGCCGGCGGACTTCGGCGACAACCGCCGCACCAACGAGTTCCTCTCGTTCATCGGCAGGCTGGCGCCGGGCGTCACGGTGGATCGGGCCCAGGCACAGATGCACACGGTGGCCCGGCAGCTGAAGGCGACGTACAAGAACAGCTATTCGAGCGACTGGGATCTGCAGGTCACGTCGCTCAACGAGGAGGCGGCCGGCGGGCTCCGGCGCGCGCTGCTCGTGCTCCTGGGCGCGGTGGGGTTCGTCCTGCTCATCGCGTGCGCCAACGTCGCCAACCTCCAGCTGGCGCGTACCGCCGGCCGTGCGCGCGAGATCGCCGTGCGGGTCGCGCTCGGCGCCTCGCCCCGCCGGCTGATGCGGCAGCTGCTGACGGAGAGCGTGCTCCTGTCGCTCCTGGGCGGCGGGGTCGGTCTCCTCCTGGCGGTGTGGGGCGTGCCCGCCCTCCTGGCGCTGACGCCGCGCACCCTCCCGGCCTCCGGTGCTGTGCGGACGGATCTCTTGGTGCTCGGCTTCGCCCTCGCGGCCTCGGTCGCGACGGGGCTGCTGTTCGGCATCATGCCGGCGGTCCAGATGGGGCGGTCGGACGTACACGAATCGCTCAAGGAGGGTGGGCGTGGATCCGTGGGTGACCGCGGCTCGCTCGCGCTGCGGCGCAGCCTGGTCGTGACGACCGTGGCGTTGGCGCTCACGCTGCTCGCGGGAGCGGGGCTCCTCGTCCGCAGCTTCTCGCGTCTGGTCGCCGTGGATCCGGGGTTCCAGCCGGATCACCTGCTCACCTTCAACGTGTCGCTGCCCCAGGCCAAGTATCCCAACGACACGGTGCGGATCGCCGTGCTCGAGCGATTGATGGGCGCAATCGGTGCGGTGCCGGGCGTCGTGTCCGCCGGCGGCACGAGCAACATCCCCTTCGGAGGCAACTGGAGCACGTCGAGCTTCAACGTGGAGGGCTATCAGCGTCCCCCGAACGCGCCGATGCCGTGGGGTGACGTGCGGGTCGTGACGGCCGGGTATCTCCCCGTGATCCGGGCGCCGCTCAAGGCCGGCCGGCAGTTTACCGAGGCGGACCGCTTCGGAGGGGCGGCGGTCTGCATCGTGGACGAGGACGTGGTGCATCGCTACTGGCCGAACACCGATCCGATCGGCAAGCGGATCACCTTCAACAACCTCACGGATACGAACATCACGTGGATCACCGTCGTGGGCGAGGTGGGGCACACGCTGCACACCGGCCTCGACGACGAGCACCGCGTTCAGGTCTACTTCCCGCTCGCGCAGGCGGGGCTGCCGTTCCTCGGTGTGGTGGTACGGACGGCCGGCGATCCGATGGCGGCCCTGGGCGGCGTGCGCGCGGCGGTGCGAGCGGTGGACCCCGACCTTCCAATCGCCGCCGTCAACACGATGGACGAGCTGATCTCCCAGACGACCGGCCCACGCCGGTTCTCCCTGCTCCTGCTCGGCGGCTTCGCCGCGTTGGCGGTCATCCTGGCGTCCATCGGCCTGTACGGCGTGATGAGCTACATGGTGACGCAGCGCTCCCGCGAGCTGGGCGTGCGCCTGGCCCTCGGTGCCGGGACGGGACACGTGCTCGGCCTGGTGCTGCGGCAGGGGGTCGTGCTCGTGCTGGTGGGCGTGGGCATCGGTCTCGCAGCGGCCTTGGCGCTGACGCGGGTCATGCAGGGGATGCTGTTCCAGGTCGGCGCGACGGACCCGCTCACCTTCGTCCTGGTGCCCCTGCTCCTGGTGGGGGTCGCGGTGTTCGCGAGCTGGCTCCCCGCGCGCCGAGCCACGCGGGTGGACCCGATCGAGGCGCTGCGGGCGGAATAGACCCCGGGCAACCCTTCCCGCGTCCGGCGCATCCCAATCGGAAAGAGCCCCCACGGTCGAGGTTTCGATGAGCCGCCATTCAAGCGCCGTTCGGCGCGTTCTGTCCCTCTGCTTGCTCGGCGCCGCGCCGGCTCTCGCGCCTGGCCGGGCGGGTGCGCAGGTCCCCGCCGTTGCGGCCGCTGAGCCCGCTGACACGACCTCCGCCCGCCGGTTTCTCGACGCCGTGCGCGGCGTGCCGCGCGAGGCCTGCACGATCATCGTCTATGGCCTGGGCAACCAGGGCTGGTCGCCCACCGCGCCGGGGCTGATGGGGACCGGCCCGACGGACCGGGACATCCGCTCGACGGTCACTTGGGCGACCAGCGGGAGCCGTCGCGCGGAGATCGTGCCGATGCTCTCGGCAGCTCTCAAGGATGCCGATCCCTGCGTGCGCGGCGTCGCGGCTCGGCTGCTGGCGCGGGGCCGGCTGCGCGCGGCCACCGATGCGCTGCTCTCCGGGCTCCACGAAGATGACAGCACGACGCGCGAGGCCGCGGCGGTCGGACTTGGCTTCACTCGGAACACGCGCGCCGGCGAGCCGTTGGTGCGTGCGCTCGCAGACCGCGCCGCATCGGTGCGTGCGGCCGCCGCGATCGCGCTGGGGTCGCTGCACAACCGCGGCCCGATCGAGCCGGCCTTGGAGCTGCTCGGTAACCCGGGCGTGGATGTCTGGACCGCCGTGACCACCGCCCGATCGAGCAGCGAGGATCAGGAGACGGTGCGTCCGCTGGTGGGCGCGCTCGCCGACGCGGTGCCGGACGTGCGCGCCGCCGCGGCCGAGGCGCTCGGTGAGATTGCCGATGCGGCCGCTCTCGAGCCGCTGACGGCTGCGCTGCGGGACACCGTCCGGGAGGTCCGGGCGGCCGCGGCCCGCGCGCTCGGGGCGTTGGGTGAGCGACGCGCCGTCGAGCCGCTGCTTGGCGCCCTGCACGACGCCGCCTGGGAGGTGCGTTTCGCGGCGGTCGCTTCGCTGACCTGGCTGCGCGACCGCAGTGCGGCGGCCGCGGTGCGCGAGGCCTTGGGTGATTCGCACTTCGAGGTGCGTCGCCGCGCCGCGGACGCGCTCGGCTCGCTGCGCGACACCGCGTCAGTCGGCGCCCTCGGCGCGGCGCTGCACGATCCCGCGCCGGAGGTGCGCCGCGCGGCAGCCCGGGCCCTCGCGGAGTTGGCGGACCGGCGCGCCGTGGAGGGCCTCGCGGCGGCGCTCAAGGACGAGGACCCGGACGTGCGTCGTGCCGCGGCCGAAGGCCTCGGCGCCCTTGGCGACCGGAGCGCCGCTGATCCCCTGGTCCGCGCGCTGCGCGACGATGAGCCCGATGTGCGGCGGAGTGCGGTGCGCTCGCTGGGCCGGCTGGGCGCAACCTCCGCGGTGGAGGCACTCGCCGCCGCGTTGCGCGATCCCGACGGCGGCGTCCGCACCGCGGCCGCCACGGCGCTGAGCCAGGTCGGGGACGCGAGGGCGGTGCCGGCGCTCGTGGGCGCGATGCGCGATCGCCGCTCCCAGGTGCGTGTCGCTTCGGCGCGCGCGCTCGGGCGCCTCGGGGACGCTCGGGCCGTGGAGGCGCTGGCCGGCGCGCTCAAGGACGACGAGCCGAACATCCGCCGCGTGGCGGCGCAGGCACTCGCCTCGATCCGCACCGAGGCGGCCGTCAACGCGCTCAAGAGCGTGGACGGCAGCGGCGACGAGGTGATCCAGCGCATCGTGGACCGCGTCCTCGAGCGGCGCCACATCAGCCTCTAGCGAGCTGTCCGCTTTCGGGAACCCGGTTCCCACAGCCGCACACCGGCCGCCGCGAGACGGCCGGTCGTGTTTCGGTAAGACATTGCGGCGCAGCGTGTTAGCGTCCCACCCCGATGGCACGCGGCTCGCTCCTGGCGAATGCCATGGACTCGCTGCTCGGCGACCTCCGCTTCGCCATCCGCACGCTGCGCAAGAGCCCCGGCTTTACGCTGGTCGCCGTGCTGACGCTCGCCCTCGGCATCGGCGCCAACACCGCCATCTACTCGCTGATCCACCGACTGCTGTTCGATCCGGTGCCGTTCGTGGATACCCGGGGCCTGGTGAGCCTGTGGCAGGTCGGGCCGCGGGGCAACGACCACAACGAGTACACCGTTGCGGACTTCCGGTCCGTGCAGGAGGAAGCGCACAGCTTCGAGCAGCTCGCGGCACACACGGGCTGGAGCGCCAACCTCACGGGGGCGGGTGAGGCGCCGGAGCGGGAGCATGGCTTCCTGGTGACCGCCAACTGGTTCGAGACGCTGGGGCTGCGCCCGTTGCTGGGCCGCACGTTCACCGCCGGCGAAGACGTGCCGGGACACGACGCGGTCCTGGTGCTGAGCTACGGCGTCTGGCAGCGCCGCTATGGCGCGGACTCGACCATCGTGGGGCGATCGGTCGCCGTGAACGGGATCCCGCGCACCGTGGTCGGCGTCATGCCGCCGGGCGTGCGCTACCCGGCTCCGGCCGATGTGTGGGCTCCCTTGCCCCTGACGCCCGCGCGATTGGCGAACCGTCAGAGCCACTACCTCCTGGTGACGGGCCGCCTGCGGCCGGGGGTGCGCCTGGAGGCGGCGCAGACCGAGATCGCGGGCATCGCCGCGCGGCTGGCGGCGGACTATCCGGCAACCAATACGGGCTGGCGCGCCAACGTGCGGCCCTTCGTACGGGACTCGACGCGGGACTTCGCGCCCATCCTCCTGGTGCTCTTCGCCGCGGTGGGTTTCGTGCTGCTGATCGCGTGCGCCAACGTGGCCAACCTCATGGTGGCGCGCGGCACGGCGCGTGGGCGCGAGGTGGCGATCCGTGCCGCGCTCGGGGCGAGTCGCGGCCGACTGGTGCGCCAACTGCAGACGGAGAGCCTGGTGCTGGGGCTGCTCGGTGGCGCTTTGGGCGTCGCGGGCGCGGTCTGGGTCGTGGGGGTGCTGGTCGCCATGGTGCCGGCGCAGCAGAAGACCTGGATGCTCGGACTCGATCGGGTGCACGTGGATGGCCCGGTCCTCGGCTTCGCCCTCGCGGTCTCGGCGCTGACGGCGCTGCTGTTCGGCCTGGTGCCCGCGGTGCGGGCGTCCCGGTCGGATCTGGCCGGCTCACTGCAGGGTGGCCGCGCCTCCTCCGGTCGGGACCGCCACCGGCTGCGGCGGGCGCTGGTCGGGGCCGAGATGGCGCTGGCGCTGGTGCTGCTGGTGGGCGCGGGGCTGATGGTGCGCACCGCCCGCTTTCTCGCCGCGCGGGGCCTGGGCCTCGAGACCGAGCGCGCCGCCGTGACCAGTCTTCAGCTCCCCGCCCGCAAGTACCGGGATGCGGCGGCGCGCGCGTGGTACGCGCGGCTCGAGGAACGGTTGCGAGCCCTGCCCGGCGTCACCGCCGTCGGCCTGGCCAGCCTGGTGCCGTTGTGCCAGTGTAACTCGACGTCCGGCTTCACCATCGTGGGCGCGCCGCCGTTTCGGCCCGGCGAAGAGCCGGAAGCCGACTGGCGCGTGGTGACCCCCGGCTACTTCGCCGCGCTCGGGATGCGCGTGGTCCGCGGGCGCGGAGTCCTGGCCACCGACGACAGCGCTGCGCCACGGGTCATCGTGGTGACCCAGACCCTGGCCCGCCGCTGGCTCGGCGGCGAAGACGTGCTGGGCCGTCGGTTGCTGGTCTCGGGCGACTCGGTTCCCAGTGAAATCGTCGGCGTGCTGGCGGACGTGCGGCACGACGGGCCCGCCCGCGAGGCGCCCCCGGAGATGTACCAGGCGTTCGCGCAGCAGCCCCAGACCGAGATGACCGTGGTCGCTCGTGCGGCGGGCGATCCGGCCTCGCTCCTGCCGGCGATGCGCGCCGCCGTGCAGGAGCTGGATCCGGAGCAGCCCGTGTACGACCAAGCCACCATGCGGACCGTCGCGGCGGCCGTGGTGGGGCCGCAGCGCTTCGTACTGCGCCTGCTGACGGCGATGGCGATGCTGGCGCTGGCACTCGCGGCGGTCGGCATCTACGGAGTCATCTCTCACCTGGTGGCCGAGCGCACGCGCGAAATCGGCATACGGGTGGCGCTCGGAGGCGACCCCTCGAGCGTGGCGGCGCTCGTGATGCGGCAGGGCATGGCGCCCGCGCTGTGGGGTCTGGCCGCGGGGCTCCTGGCGGCGGCCGGCCTCACGTCGTTGATGAAACACCTGCTGGTGGGCGTCCACCCCATCGATCCTGCGACCTACCTCGCCGTGGCGGTGCTGCTCTTCACCGTGGCAGCGCTGGCTTGTCTGGCGCCCGCTCGCCGCGCCGCGAAGGTGGATCCCGCGGTGGCGCTGAGGAGCGAATGACATGGACGCGCTGATCCAGGACCTGCGCTACGCCGCCCGGACGCTCCTGAAGAGCCCGGGCTTCACGCTGGTCGCCGTCCTCACCTTGGCGCTCGGCATCGGCGCGAACACGGCCATCTTCAGCGTGCTGTACGGTGTGCTGCTGCGCCCGCTGCCGTATCCGGAGCCCGAGCGCCTGGTCGGGCTGTCGCAGGTCTATCAGGGGGGGCGCGGCGAGCGGAACGTGAACTGGCCCCAGTACCAGTTCCTGCTCGCCAACAGCAACGTCTTCGAGGCGGCCGGGGTCTCGACCGGCGTCGGGTTCAACGTCTTCACCGGCGGCGCGGCGGATCGCGCGGACGGCATGCGGGTCTCGAGCAGCTTCTTCCACATCCTCGGCGTGTCGCCGCTGCTCGGGCGTGAGTTCACCGCGGACGAGGATCAGGTCGGCGGCCCCCAGGTTGCGATCCTCAGTTACGGCTACTGGCAGCGCCGCTTCGGCGGTGATCGCTCCCTCGTGGGCCGGCCGATCGATCTCGACGGAGCGCCCTACGTCGTGGTGGGCGTGATGCCCGAGAGCTTCCAGTCGCAGCCGCCGGCGGATCTCTGGTCCACGGTCGCGCAGGTCTCGCGATCGGTCGGCACCGGGACGAACCTGCGGCTGATCGGGCGGATCAGGAACGGGCTGACCTTTGACCAGGCGCAGGCGGGATTCACCACGACGGTGGCGGCGATGCGCGAGGCCCTGCCGCGGACGATGTCGAAGGACGTGCGGCTGGAGCTCTACCCCTTCCGCAAGCTCGTGGTCAACAACGTGCGCACGCCGATCACGGAGCTGTTCGGCGCGGTCGCCTGCGTCCTGCTGATCGCGTGCGCGAACGTCGCGGCGCTGGTCCTGGGGCGCTCGGCCGAGCGGGCACGGGAGCTGGCCGTCCGCGCCGCGTTCGGCGCGTCACGCGGCCGGATCGTGCGGCAGCTCGTGACGGAGAACGTGGTCCTCTTTCTGCTGGGCGGCGGCGTCGCGGTCGCGTTCGCGCGCTGGGGGCTCGATCTCCTGCTGAGCTTCGTGCCCGCGAGTCTCTCGGCGGTGCCCATCGCGCTCGATTGGCGGGCCGTCGCTTTCACCTTCGCCGTCGCGCTGGGCACGGGGATGGTATTCGGCTTCCTGCCGGCCTATCGCGCCACCGGCACGGCGGCCCACGACTCGCTGCGCGAGGGCGGAGGCCGCACGACGGCCACCGCGGCGCGGAGCCGCCTGCGCAGCGCGCTGGTCGTCGCCGAGCTGTCGCTCTCCCTGATCCTGCTCGTGGGCGCGGGCCTGCTGATCCGCTCCGTCGACAAGCTGCTCGGCACCGATCCCGGGTTCGACCCCGCTCGCGTGCTCTCGGCCGAGATCTGGCTCAGCGGCCCCGGCTTCGACTCGACCGCGCAGATCGCCGATTTCTACCGGCGCCTCACCGGCCGCATCGAGGCCCTGCCCGGCGTCCGCTCGGCCGCCGTGGCTGAGGCGGGCTCGCCGCTCCAGCGGGGCGGCAACGACTGGGTCGTGGTGGAGGGGCGCACCGGCGGCGCGTCCGTGGACTACCGCACCATCACCCCCGGTTACTTCCGGACGCTCGCCATCCCGGTGAAGCAGGGGAGGGAGTTCAGCACCGCGGATGGGGCGGGTGCCGAGCTGGTGGCGGTGGTCAACGAGACGTTCGCGCGCCAGCTCCTCTCGGTGAACGATGTCCTGGGCCGCAGGGTGTACCTCGAGGGAACGGGCAACCCGCCGCGGAGGATCGTCGGCCTGGTGGGCGACGTGAAGTCGTTCATCGGCTCCGAGGTGCCGCCCACCCTCTTCATTCCGTCCGCCCAGACGCCGGTGTTCATCACGCGCATCTTCGGCGGCTGGTTCCCGACCTACGTGATGGTGCGCGCCGGCGGCGATCCCGCGGGGCTCGCGCCAGCGGTTCGCGCCGCGATCCACGACACCGATCCCCGCGTGCCGGTAGGGCGCGTGCGGGCCCTCCGCGAGGTGCTCACCGAGTCGGTGTCGTTCGGGCGCTTCCTGATGGTCCTGCTCACCATCTTCGCGGCGCTCGCGCTGGTCCTCGCCGGCGTAGGCACGTACGGCGTGGTGAGCTTCCTGGTGGCGCAGCGTACCCACGAGTTCGGCGTGCGCGTGGCGTTGGGGGCCGACCCGGGCGATGTCCTCGCGCTCGTGCTGCGCCGCGGCCTCGCGCTCGCGGGGGGCGGCGCGGCGCTGGGTCTCGTCGGGGCCGCCGCGCTCGCGCGCCTGCTCGCGAGCCAGCTGTACGGTGTCGGGCCGATGGATCTGCCGACCTTCGGCGCGGTGACGGCCGTGCTGGTGGCCGTCGCGCTATGCGCCTGCTGGATTCCCGCCCGCCGCGCGACACGGGTGGACCCGATGGTGGCGCTGCGGAGCGAATGATGGACGCGCTGATGCAGGACCTGCGCTACGCCGCCCGGGCGCTTCTCAGGAGCCCCGGCTTCACGCTGGTCGCCGTGCTCACGCTCGCCCTCGGCATCGGTGCCAACACGGCGATCTTCAGCGCGGTCAGCGCGGTGCTGCTCCGTCCGCTGCCGTACCCCGGCGCCGATCGCCTGGTCGCGATCTGGGGCTCGCGCGGCTCCGACCGGCAGCTCCTCACCGGCTACGCCGACGTCATGGATTTCCGCGCGCAGAGCCGCAGCTTCGAGGACATCGGGATCATCCGCGGCCAGAGCGTCAACCTCACCGGGGGCGAGTCACCCGAGCGGGTGAGCGGCGAGTTCGTCACGGCCGACGTGTTCGCGGTGATCGGGGTGCGCGCGGCTCTGGGCCGGACCTTGTCCGCAGACGAGGCGACGCCGGGCCGGGGCCGCGAGGTCGTCGTGCTCTCCGACGCGCTGTGGCGCACGAGATTCGGGGCCGACGCGCGGCTGCTGGGCCGGACCCTGCTGCTGAACGGGCGACCGCACGTCGTGATCGGCATCATGCCGCCCGGCTACACGTCGCCGTTCGGGCCGGTGGATCTCTGGCTGCCCATCACGTCGATCCCGAGTCCGGCCACGTTCGACCGCGGCGCGCAGAACGTCTGGGCGATCGGACGGCTGCGTCCGGGCGTGACGCCGGAGCGGGCGCAGCGCGACCTCTCCGTGATCGCGGAGCGGCAGGCACGGGACTACCCGGCCAGCAACGCCGGATTCGGCGTCACGGTCCTGTCGCTGCGCGAGCAGGTGGCCGGGCCGGTCGAGACGGCGCTGCTGACGCTGCTCGCGGCGGCCGGGCTGGTGCTGCTCATCGCGTGCGCGAACGTCGCCAATCTCCAGCTCGCGCGGGCGACCGCGCGTCAGCAGGAGCTGTCGGTGCGCGCCTCGCTGGGCGCGAGCCGGGGGCGCCTGGTGCGCCAGCTCCTGACCGAGAGTCTGCTGTTGTCGGCGGCCGGCGGCGTGTGCGGGGTGTTGCTCGCCGCGTGGGCGGTGGGCGCGCTCGTGCGCCTCGTGCCCCGCGGTCTTCCCGCGTTCGGGCCCGTCGGCCTGGACCTGCCGGTGCTGGCGTTCTCGGCGGGGACGGTGGTCCTCGCCGCTCTGCTCTTCGGCTTGGTGCCCGCCCTCCACGCCTCGCGCGCCGACCTCGGCGGAGCGCTCCGGCTCCGCGAGCCGAGCGGCGGGCCGACGCGCGGACGCCTGGATCTCCGCAGCGGCCTCGTCGTCGCCGAGCTCGCGCTGTGCATGGTGCTCCTGGCGAGCGCCGGGCTGCTGCTGCGCAGCGTCGACGCGATGCGGCGGGTGGACCCCGGATTCGAGCCGAGTCACGTGCTCACGTTCCAGTTCCGCCTCCCTCTCGCCAAGTACACGGCCCCGGCGCAACGGGTGACCTTCTTCGCGCAGGCGGTCGAGCGGGTGCGGGCGGTCGCAGGCGTGGAGGACGCGGCGCTGGTGTCGTCCACGCCCTTCAGCGGCAACTGGGCTGCCACGTCGTATCTGGTGGACGGGCAGGCGGCGCCGCCGGGCCGGGCGCCGGTCGCCGGATGGAGCGCGGTGAGCGACGGGTATTTCGGCGCGATGCGGATCCCGCTTCTGTCCGGGCGCGATATCGACGCGCGCGACCGGCTCGGCACGCTCCCCGTGGCCGTCGTCACCCGGGAGCTGGCGCGCCGGGCATGGCCCGGAGCCTCGGCCCTTGGCCGGCGCATCCAGGAAGTGGGCGACTCCGTCTGGCGCACGGTAATCGGCGTCGTCGGAGACACCAGGCAGCGGACGCTCGGCGAGGACCCGATGCCCAGGATGTACGTGCCCGTGCTCCAGGACCCGATCCCCTTCTCCAACGTGGTTGCGCGGACGGCGGGCGACCCGCTCGCGGCCGCCCCGGCCCTGCGCGCCGCCATCTGGTCCGTGGATCCCGATCAGCCCGTCTGGTCGGTCATTTCCATGGAGCGGTTGCTGAGCCGCTCGATGGGACAGGCGCAGTTCACGACGCTGCTCACCGTCGGCTTCGCGGCCCTGGCGCTGCTGCTCGCGGCGATCGGCGTGTACGGCGTCATGGCGTACGCGGTGGCGCAGCGGACGCGCGAGGTCGGAATCCGTCTCGCCATCGGCGCAGAGCCGTCGCAGGTGGTCGCGCTGGTCTTCGGGCGCGGGCTGAAGACGACCGCGACGGCCACGTTGCTGGGCCTGGCCGGCGCGCTGGTCGCGACCCGGTTGCTGAGGAGCCAGCTGTTCGGCGTCGCGCCGGGCGACCCGCTCACGTTCGTCGTGGTGCCGGCGGTGCTCGCCGGCGTCGCACTCCTGGCCTGCTACCTCCCGGCGCGCCGGGCGGCGAAGGTGGACCCGGTGGTGGCGTTGCGAAGCGAATGAACGACGGAGGCTGACACGGTGGACAAGCTGATTCAGGATCTTCGGCACGCGATCCGTTCCATGCGGCGGAGCCCCGGCTTCGCGATTCTCGCCGTGCTCACCCTGTCCCTCGGCATCGGGATCAGCGTCGCGATCTTCAGCGTCGTGGACCGCGTGCTGCTCCGGCCACTGCCGTTCCCCGACTCGCAGCGCCTGGTAGCGCTGTGCGAGACGCACCCGTCGGTCGAGGGGTTCTGTATCGCGTCGCCGCCGGATGTCGAGGACTTCGCGCGCACGGCCCGCACTCTGGCGTCCATCGGGCTCGGTCGGGATTGGCCCTTCACGGCGCGCCGCGGCAGCGCATCCGAAGGGGTGGACGGCGGCCTCGCGACGCCGGGCCTGTTCCGCACGCTGCAACTCACGCCCGCGCTGGGCCGGTTCTTCAGGCCCGAGGACATGGGGCCGGGGGTGGGGCGCGTGACGGTGCTGAGCGACGCGCTGTGGCGCTCCTGGTTCGGCAGCGACCCCCGCATCGTCGGGCGGTCCCTCGTGCTGGACGGCCAGAGCTACGAGATCGTCGGCGTGATGCGGCCCGGCTCGGAGGTCCCGCAGCTCGAGGAGGCGAAGCTCTGGGTCCCGCTCCCCTTCGATCCCAGGGATGAGGAGAACCGGAAGTGGCGCGGGTTCCACGTGATCGGGCGGCTCGCGCCCGGCGCGACGCCCACCTCGGCGGCCGCGGAGCTGGGCGCGATCCAGCGCGACCTCGGCGTGCGGTATCCGCAGACGAACCGTGACTGGGGGGTGCGGGTCGCTCCGTTGCTGGATCAGATGGTCGGGCCGGTGCGTCCGACGCTGCTGGTCTTCATGGGGGCCGTCGCGATCCTGCTGCTGGTGGCGTGCGCCAACGTCGCCAACCTGCTGGTGGCCCGGGGTGCCTCGCGCGAGCGGGAGTTCGCGCTGCGCTCCGCCCTCGGCGCGGGGCCTCCGCAGCTGTTCCGCCTGATCGCCGCGGAGAGCCTGGTGATGGCGCTGGCGGGCGGCGCCGGCGGCCTGCTGGTGGGGCGGTGGGCGATGGACGTGCTCCTGCCGCTGATCCCTGGCGGGCTGCCGAGGCTGGAGGGTGTGGCGCTCGACTCCCGCGTGCTGGTCTTCGCGCTCCTGCTCACCCTGGCGACGGGCGTCGTCGCGGGTGTGGCGCCCGCGGCCCGCGCGGCGCGCCTCGATCTCGCGGCCGCGATCAAGGAAGGTCATCAGCCGATGGCGTGGCGCCGGGCGCTCGGCTTGAGGGGCGGACTGGTGATCGCCGAAGTCGCCATGGCCTTCGTGCTGGCGACGGGAGCGGGTCTCCTGGCGCGCAGCTTCGCGTCGCTGCTCAGGTGGGACCCCGGGTTCGATCAGACGCACCTCCTGACCTTCTGGACGTTCGCTTCCGACGGCAAGTACCACGACCATCCCAGCGTCACGGCGGTGTTCGAGCGCATCCGCGCCGAGCTGCGCACGATTCCGGGCGTCACCTCGGTCGGGATGGCGTCGAGCGGGCCGTTGTTCGGCGGCACGGAGACGGGGGAGTTCGTCATCGAGGGCGCCGAGGCGGCGGCTGGCCGCGAGCCCGTTGTGGCACGCTGGTACGACATGGATCCCGGCTACTTCCCCACCCTCGGCGTGGCGCTGAAGCACGGCCGGCTGTTCACCGACGCGGACCGCGAGGGCACGGCGCCCGTGGCCATCATCAACGAAGCGATGGCGCGCCGCTACTTCAGCGGCGTGGATCCCGTGGGCCGGCGGCTCCATCAGAAGAACGTCGCGGCACCGCTTGAGATCGTGGGCGTGGTGGCGGACATCCCGCCGTTCCTGCCGGGCACGCCGGCGCCGCCGGAGCTCTACTGGCCGTACGCGCAGGTGCCGCGCTGGGCGAGCTACTTCGTGCTGCGCACGAGCGGCGACCCATCCGCGATCGTGAAGACCGTGGGCGCGCGCCTCAAGAGTGTGGACCCCGACATGGAGGCGAGTGGTCCCGCGACCCTCGAGGACCGGGTGGGCCGGCAGCTCAGGCGGCCGCGGTTCAACCTGCTCCTGATCGGCGTCTTCGCCGCCTTCTCCCTCGGACTGACCCTGGTCGGCGTGTACGGCGTCATCGCGGCGTCCGTGGCTGGCCGCACCCGGGAGATCGGGGTGCGCGTGGCGCTCGGCGCGACCGCGCCGCGGGTGCTGGGGATGGTGGTGCGTGAAGGGATGATCCTGGTCGGGCTCGGCGTCGCCATCGGCCTGGTGGCCGCGATCTGGCTCACGCGCTTTGCGGCCAGGATGCTCTACGGCGTGACCCCGGGCGACATCGGGACGCGGGTCGTGGTGGTGGCTCTGGTGGCTGCCGCCGCCCTCCTGGCCTGCCTCATCCCCGCGCGGCGGGCGGCACGGGTGGACCCGATGGTGGCCCTGCGGTCCGAATGATCCACGATCTGCGGTACGCCCTGCGGGCGTTGCTCAAGAGCCCCGGCTTCACGCTGGTGGCGTTGCTCACGCTCGCCCTCGGTATCGGCGCGAACACGGCGCTATTCAGCGTGATAGACGCGGCACTCTTGAGGCCGTTCCCGTACCCGGAGCCGGACCGCATCGTGCGCGTGTTCTCCATGGCACGGGGGAGCGAGAACTCCGTGTCGCCCGCCGACTTCTTCGATTGGCAGGCGATGACCCGGTCGTTCACCGGGCTGGCGGCCGTCAACGCCATCTCGATGGCGTCGAGCGGCGAGGGTCCCGCCGAACAGGTGCCGGGCGAGACCGTGACCGGGGACTTCTTCCGCATCCTCGGCGTCCAGCCGGCTCTCGGCCGGACCTTCACGGACGAGGAGGAGACGCCGGGTCGCGGCTTCGTAGCGATCCTGAGCAACGCGCTGTGGCGTACCCGGTTCGGCGCCGACCCGCACATAGTGGGCCGTACGATCCGGCTCGACGGCCAGGCGTGGCAGGTCGTGGGCGTGATGCCGCGTGGCTTCGCGTACCCGTCCAACGCGCTGATGTGGCTGCCGCTGGCGTTTCCTCCCGACCTCAAGGTGATGCGAGGCGGCCACTACCTGGATGTGATCGGCCGTCTGCGCAGTGGGGTGACGCTCGAGGCGGCCTCGCACGAGATGGCCGCCGTCGCCACGCGCATCGGCGCGGCCAATCCCGGCGTCAACATCGGGTGGACGGCCGAGGCGCTGTCGCTGCGCGACGCCACGGTCGGCGACATCCGGCCCGCCCTCCTCCTGCTGCTCGGCGCGGTGGGCTTTGTGCTGCTCATCGCGTGCGTGAACGTGGCCAATCTGCTGCTGTCGCGCGGCACGGTCCGCGCCCGGGAGCACGCGGTGCGCGCGGCGCTCGGCGCCTCCACGTCGCGCCTGGCGCGCGGAGTGATCGCCGAGAGCCTGTGGCTGGGCCTGGGCGGTGCCGCGCTGGGCCTGGGGCTTGCGGCCTGGGGGACCGACGCGATCGTCGCGTTGGCTCCGGACGACATCCCCGGCATCGCGGGCGCACGGACGGATCTGGTGGTGCTCGCCTTCGCCGCCGGCCTGGGCATGCTCACCAGCCTGCTGTTCGGTCTGCTGCCGGCGTGGCGGGCGGGCAGGGTCGTGGCGCTCGCCGAGCGCTTGCGCGACGGCGGCGCCGCGCTCGGCGGTTACCACGGGCGGCGCTCGCGCCAGTCCCTGGTCGTCGCCGAGGTTGCGCTGGCCGTCGTGCTGGTGGTCGGCGCGGGGCTGCTGCTCAAGAGCTTCGTCCGTCTGCGCGCGGTGGACCCCGGCTTCGATCCGCACGGCGTGCTCACCTTCGATGCTTTCCTTCCCTACAACGCGTCGCCCGCACGCGCGCAGCAGTTCTACGGCTCGCTCCTCGACCGCCTGCGGGCGTTGCCGGGGGTACAGGCCGCCGGGGCCATTTTTGGCCTGCCGCTCCGGGACTTCGGCTACGGCATCTCGCTGCACGAGGTGGATGGCCAGGAGTTGTCTTTGCAGGACCAGGAATCGCGGATTTCGCCGCAGATCCGGGTCGTGACGCCGGACTTCTTCCGCGCCCTGGGGATCGAGCTGGTCCGCGGCCGGGTCTTCACCGAGGCAGACCGTGATGGCACGCTTCCGGTCGCGGTCGTGTCTGAGACGGCGGCGCGACGCATCTGGGGCGCGCAGGACCCGCTCGGCCACCACTTCACCCTCGGCACGCGACTCGGCTTGGGGCCGAACGCGCCGCGCACCGGAGGCGTCGTGATCGGGGTCGTGCGGGACGTGCGCGACGTGTCGCTCGCCCGGGACGGCCGGCCGTGGGTCTACGTCGTGCACAGCCAGTTCCCCGTCGGTCAGATGTCGGTCGCCCTGCGCACCGCCGGGGATCCGGCCTCACTCGTCACTCCGGCGCGGTCGGCGCTCGCCGCGGTGGATCCCGACATCCCCATGTTCCACGTGCGCACGATGGGGGAGTGGATCTCCAACTCGATGACGCGGCGCCGCTTCTACGCGTCGCTCATCGGCGTCTTCGCCGCGCTTGCTCTGGGGCTCGCCGGGGTCGGCGTGTACGGCGTCCTGTCGCAGGCGGTCAGCGAGCGCACGCGCGAAATCGGGCTCCGAGTCGCGCTGGGTGCGGCGCCGGGCGAGGTGACGGCGCTCGTGGTGCGGCAGGGCATTGCGCCCGCCGCGGTCGGCGTCGGCGTGGGGCTCGTGCTGGCGCTTGCGCTCACGCTGGCCCTGACCCGCTTCCTGGCGCCGATGCTCTTCCAGGTGCGACCCGCGGACCTCCCGACCTACGCGCTCGTGACCGGCTTCATCCTCGCGGTCGCGCTGGTGGCGGCGTGGATTCCCGCCCGTCGCGCCGCGCGCGTGGACCCGCTGGTCGCGCTGCGATCGGAGTAGACGATGGACGGACTGCTGAACGACCTGCGCTACGCGGCCCGGTCGCTCCTCAGGAGCCCCGGCTTCACCCTGGCCGTCGTGGCCACGCTGGCCCTCGGGATCGGCGCCAACACCACGATGTTCGGCGTGCTCGACGCGCTGCTGCTCCGGCCGCCCCGCCACGTCCAGCGGCCGGACGAGGTCGTGCGCGTGTACATCCGCAGCACCAGCGGCCTGATGGGGACGTTCACGACCACCACGACGTCGGTGCCGTCGTACGAGGCCCTGCGGCGCGGTGTGCCCGCGTTCGCGAACGCGGCGGCGTTCCTGGACAGCCGGATGAGCCTGGGCCGCGGCGCGGACGCCCGCGATGTGCAGATCGGAACGGTGAGCCACACCTATTTCCCGACCCTCGGCGTGGCGCCGGCCCTCGGCCGCGTCTTCGGCGCGGACGATGACCGCCCGGGAGCCCCGCAGACTGTGGTGCTGGGCTACGCCTTCTGGCGCACCCGCTTCCTCGGCGACTCGGCGGTCCTGGGTCACGTGCTGTCCCTGGGCCACGGCACGTACACCGTCATCGGCGTCGCGCCGGAGGGCTTCGCGGGCGTCAACCAGGGCGAACCGGACCTGTGGCTGCCGATAAGCGCCTCCGTCGCGGACGTGTTCTTCTCGCCGGAGGACGCAGCCACCGCGCTCACCAGCCACAGCTCGCACTGGATCGGGATCGTCGCGCGACTGAAGCCGGATGTGGATCGGGCGGCGGCCGCATCGCTGGCTACCATGGTCTACAAGCGCGACCTCGCGGCGGCGCGACGCAGCGACACGGCGGCGAGCATCCTGCTCGGTCCGATCCAGCGCTCCCGTGGTCCCGGGATGACGGACAATGCCAAGGTGTCGCTGTGGATCGGCGCCGTGGCCGGCATCGTTCTGCTGGTCGCGTGCGCGAACGTGGCAAACCTGCTGCTGGCGCGGGGGTTGCGGCGGCGCCGTGAGGTGGCGATTCGCCTGGGACTCGGAGCCAGCCGGCTCCGCATCGCGGGCCAGCTGCTCGTCGAGAGCCTCGTGTTGGGACTGCTCGGCGGCGCTGCGGCCCTGCTCGTGGCAGCGTGGGGTGGCTCGCTGGTCCGGACCTACCTGCTGCCGCGCCTTCCCGCGAGCGAGCCGGTCCTCGACTGGCGCGTGCTGCTGTTCACCGGCGCGGTGGCCCTCCTCGCCGGGGCACTGGCCGGCGCCGTGCCCGCACTCCAGTCCAGCCGCGTGGATCTCTCCACCGCGCTCAAGGACGCGGGTCGCAGCATCGCGTCGGGGCGCGCGCGCCTGCGCTCGGCGCTGCTCGCGGCGCAAGTCGCCTTCACCCTGGTTCTGCTGGTCGGCGCCGGGTTGTTCGTGCGCAGCCTCGGCAAGGTGCAGGCGCTCGATCTGGGGCTCGACGTGCGCCACGTGCTCGCCGCCTCCGTGGACCTCGGCGCGGTCGGCCTGGAGCACGAAGCCTCCGACGCGACCTACCTGCGAATGCTCGAGCACATCCAAGTCTTCCCCGGGGTCGCGGCCGCCACGGCGAGCGCGGGTACTCCGTTCGACTGGAGTCACAGCACGCAGCTGCGCGCCTCGGGCCGCGATTCTATGCCGAGGGTCGCGGATGGCGGCCCCTACTTCAACGCGGTGACGCCCGGCTACTTCCAGACCCTCGGCATCGGCATCCTCCGTGGCCGCGGTTTCACGGACGGCGACGGGCCGTCCGCGGGGCGCGTCGCGGTGGTGGGCAGGACCTTCGCTCGCCTCGTCTGGCCCGGCCGGGACGCGCTGGGACAGTGCCTCTACGTGGGCGACAACGACTCGACCTGCGTGCAGGTGATCGGCGTCGCCGCGGACGCGCGGCGGGGTGAGGTTCTCGAGGGCGAGGTCCTGCAGTACTACGTGCCGTTCGCGCAGCGTATCGTGACGCCGCGCATCGATGGCCTCCTGATCCGCGTGGCGGGCCCCGCCCGCGAGGCGGTGCTGTCGGTCCAGCGCGCGCTCCAGCAAGCGGAGCCGAACCTCCCGTACGTCGAGGTTCATGGTCTCGAGGACGCGGTCGCCCCGTACCTCCGCTCTTGGCGGATGGGAGCGACGATGTTCAGCGCCTTCGGCCTGCTGGCCCTGCTCATCGCCGCGATGGGGCTCTACAGCGTGACGGCCTACGGCGTCAGCCAGCGGACGCAGGAGATCGGCGTGCGCGCCGCGCTCGGTGCCGGCACGGCCGACATCCTGAGCATGGTGGTCGGGCAGGGGGTGCGCGCCGCGGCGATCGGGGCCGCCGTGGGCGCGCTCGGCGCCCTGGCCCTCGGGCGCGCCGTCGCGTCGCTGCTCTACGGCGTCCACCCCGCCGATCCCCTCACCTTCGGCGCGGTCGTCGCCATCCTGCTCGGCGTTGCCGCCGTCGCGGCGCTGGAGCCGGCACTGCGGGCAACGAGGATAGATCCGATGCGGGCGCTGAGGTCCGAGTAGGGGAGGGATCGAATGGCGGGATATTCGAAGCGCTCGCTCGTGGACAAGCTCGGCATCAAGCGGGGCGCGTCGGTGCTGATCCTCGAGGCGCCGAAGGGCTACGCGAAGAGGCTCGGACCGCTCCCCGAGGGAGTCGCCGTGGCCAGGGCGCCGCGGGCGGGCCTCGACTTCATCCATCTGTTCACCACGAAGCGCACGGAGCTGGAGCGGCGATTCGGCACTCTCCACAAGACCCTGGCCCCGGCCGGGATGTTCTGGGTCTCGTGGCCCAAGAAGGCCTCGGGTGTCCCGACGGACGTCACGGAGGACGTCGTTCGAGGGGTGGCCCTCGCGAAAGGCCTGGTGGACGTGAAGGTCTGCGCCGTGGACGACACCTGGTCGGGCCTGAAGCTGGTCCGCCGGCTCAAGGACCGCTGACCAGCCTCTTGCCCAACCCCTAACCCCTAACCCCCAAACCTCGCATTTTCCTACCCGTGGCCAGCCCCCGCATCCTGGTAGCCGACGACCAACGGGACGTCCTCGAGGCCCTGCGCCTGCTCCTGAAGGGCGAAGGCTTCGAGGTGGAGACCGCGGCGTCGCCGGCGGCGATCCTGAGCGCGCTGGACGTGGGCGATTTCGACGCGGCGCTGATGGACCTCAATTACACGCGCGACACCACATCCGGGCGCGAGGGGTTCGATCTCCTCACCCGGATCCAGGCGCTCGACGCGACGCTCCCCGTGATCGTGATGACGGCGTGGGGGAGCGTGGACGGCGCGGTGGAAGCGATGCGCCGCGGCGCCCGCGACTACGTGCAGAAGCCGTGGGACAACGCGCGCCTGCTCGCCCAGCTTCGTACCCAGGTCGAGCTGTCGCGCGCCCTGCGCCGCACGCAGCGGCTGGAGGAGCAGAACCGCCTGCTCCGGCGCGACGGCTTCCCCGAGCTGATCGCGGAGTCACCCGCGATGCAGCCGGTGCTCCGGCTGATGGAGCGGGTGGGGCCCTCCGATGCGAGCATCCTGATCACCGGCGAGCACGGCACCGGCAAGGAGCTGGTGGCGCAGTGGCTGCACGCCGCGTCCGCCCGCGCCGCGCGCCCGATCGTCGCCGTCAACGTCGGCGGCCTCTCGGAGGGCGTGTTCGAGTCGGAGCTGTTCGGCCACGTGAAGGGCGCGTTCACCGACGCCCGCAGCGACCGGACCGGCCGGTTCGAGCTGGCCGACGGCGGCACACTCTTCCTCGACGAGATCGCCAACGTCCCGCTGAGCCAGCAGGCGAAACTGCTCAGAGTGCTGCAGGCAGGGGAGATCGAGCGGGTCGGTTCCTCGCGTACGCGGCGCGTGGACGTGCGCATGCTCGCCGCCACCAACGCCGACCTCTACGCGGAGGTTGCGGCGGGCCGGTTCCGCGAGGACCTGCTGTTCCGCCTCAACACGGTCGAGATCCACCTCCCGCCGCTACGTGACCGCCGCGAGGACATCCTCCCGATCGCGCTGGTGTGCCTCAAGCGGTCCGCGATGCGCTACCGCAAGGGTCTCACGGGCTTCGATCGCGCCGCGATCGAGGCGCTCCACGCGCACGCCTGGCCCGGCAACGTGCGCGAGCTCGACCACGCGGTGGAGCGGGCGGTGCTCCTCGCTCAGGGTGACGTCGTGCACGCGGGCGACCTGGCTCTCGAGGCGCCGGCGTCGGCGGGCGGGCGCCTCGAGGAGATGACGCTGGAAGAGGTCGAGAAGGTCCTCATCCAGAAGGCACTCGCCCGGTTCGGCGGCAACGTGAGCCAGGCCGCCAAGCAGCTCGGCCTGTCCCGCAGCGCGCTCTACCGCCGTCTCCAGGCGTACGGCCTCTAGGCGGAGACCAGCGCTGAACCACGAGCGCCGCGTCTTCTTCCTGGCCCTCCTCTCGGGCCTCCCGGCCGTAGCCATTGCGGAGTTTCTGGTGTGGAGCGGCGGTTACACGCCGAAGGTCGTGTGGACCGTCACGCTGCTGGTGGTCGCCTTCTGGTTCGGCGTCGCTTTCGCGCTGCGCGAGCGCGTCGTCCGCCCGCTCCAGACCCTCTCCAACATGCTCGCCGCCCTCCGCGAGGAGGACTTCTCCATCCGCGCCCGGGGCGCGCGCACCGACGACGCGCTCGGACTCGCCCTGTTCGAGATCAACTCCCTCGGCCAGACGCTGCGCGAGCAGCGGCTCGGCGCCCTCGAGGCGACCGCCCTGCTGGCCCGCGTGATGGAGGAGATAGACGTCGCGGTCTTCGCGTTCGACGAGACGCGCAGCCTCCAGCTGGTGAACCGGGCGGGGGAACGCCTCCTCGCCGAGCCCGCGGAGCGGCTGGTCGGCAGGAGCGCGGAGGCGGTGGGGCTGGCGGAGTGCCTGGACGGCGAGGCCCCGCGGGTGCTCGACACCACGTTTCCCGGCGGCGCCGGGCGCTGGCAGCTCCGGCGCGGCACCTTCCGGCAGGGCGGGCGCCCGCACCAGCTGCTCGTGCTGGCCGACCTGTCGCGCGCGCTGCGCGAGGAGGAGCGGGAGGCCACCCGCCGGCTGGTGCGGGTCCTGGGCCACGAGATCAACAACTCTCTGGCGCCGATCAAGTCCGTGGCGGAGAGCCTCCGGGACCTGCTGGCCCGGCACCCGGCATCCAACGGCGACGGGGACTTGTCCCGCGGCCTCGACTTGATCGCCGGACGCGCCGAGGCGCTGAGCCGCTTCATGGCCTCCTACGCGCGGCTCGCGCGGCTGCCGTCGCCCAGGCTCGGGCCCACGGACGTTGGGACGTGGGTGCGGCGCGTCGGCGCTTTGGAGCGGCGGCTTCCCGTGAGAGTCGAGCCGGGGCCCGACCTCGAGATCCAGGCCGACGGCGACCAACTCGACCAGCTCCTCATCAACCTGGTGGACAACGCGGTGGACGCCGCGCTGGAAACCGGGGGCGGCGTGACCGTCGGCTGGGAGGCGAGCCGGCGATTCGTCGAGGTGTGGGTCCGGGACGAGGGGCCGGGGCTCGCGGACACCGCCAACCTCTTCGTGCCGTTCTTTACCACGAAGCCCGAGGGCTCCGGGATCGGCCTCGCGCTCTCGCGCCAGATCGCCGAAGCCCACGGCGGCACCCTGTCGCTGGGCAACCGCACGGAGGCGAAGGGCGCCGAGGCGCGGCTCCGGCTGCCGGTCGCGCACGCCTAGCGGAACCTCCCGCGCGCCCGGCGTCTTGTCTTCGGTGAAGATCTCGCAGAGTACGTTTCCCCGACGAATGAGGATGTCGTCATGATCCAGCGTTACGGCGTGCTGGGCTCCGGCCCGGTCGGCCAGACCTTGGCCAAGGGTCTCAAGAAGCACGGCTACCAGGTGATGATCGGGAGTCGCACGCCGGCCAAGCTGGCGGAGTTCGGCAAGGCCAGCGGCATCGCGACCGGCTCCTTCACCGAGGTGGCGAAGTGGGCCGAGGGCGTCGTCCTGGCCGTCGCCGGCACGGCGGCGCAGCAGGCGCTCGAGGAGGCGGGAACGGCCAACCTCAAGGGCAAGCTCGTCATTGATGCGACGAACCCGATCGCGAAGGAGCCGCCGGACGACGGAGTGATCCGCTTCTTCACGGGCCCCAACGATTCGCTGATGGAGCGGCTGCAGAAGGCGTTCCCCGACGCGCGTTTCGTCAAGGCGTTCAGCTGCGTGGGGAACGCGTACATGGTCAATCCGTCCTTCCCGGGCGGGAAGCCGACGATGTTCTACTGCGGGAACGACGCGGAGGCGAAGAAGGAAGTCGCGCACCTGCTCGAGCAGTTCGGCCACGACCTGGCGGACATGGGGAGGGCCGCCGGGGCCAGAGCCATCGAGCCCCTCTGCCAGCTCTGGTGCATCCCGGGGATGCTGGAAGGCAAGTGGAACCACGCCTTCCGTTTGTTGCGGAAGTGAGGCGCGGCTACGAAGCGCGCCGGAGCCGCGGGTAGCGTGCGATCCGGCGGATCGCACCCGCTTCCGGCGAGCGCCGTGCCCGGTAGAGGTCCCACGCCAGCTGGAGGTTCAGCCAGAACTGTGCCTCGACTCCCAGGAGGCGCTCGAGGCGCAGGGCAGTGTCCGGAGTGACGCCGCGGCGTGCGTGCACCAGCTCGTTGACGCGCGGGTAGGAAACACCAAGCCGGGAGGCCAGCTCCCGCTGGGTCAGTCCCAGCGGATCCAGAAACTCCGCCCTCAGCATCTCTCCCGGGTGCGTCGGCTCCCGACTCGTCGGTACCCGGATCATCCGGCCTCCTCGCTCAGTGGTAGTCCACAATCTCGACCGCCTCGGCCCCAGCCTCGCGCCACCTGAAGCCGAGCCGGTACCGGTCGTTCACGCGGATGCTGTGTTGCCCCGCGCGGTCTCCGCTCAGGGCCTCCAGGCGATTGCCCGGAGGCACGCGCAGCGTTTCGAGGCGTGTGGCGGCGTTCAACTGGTCGAGCTTCCGGCGCGCCACGCGCCAAAGCGCCGCTGGACAACTCCTGCGTGCCGCCCGGGTGTCGCGACCGTTGAAGAGGTCCACGGTGCCTTGGTCGCCGAACGAGGCGATCACGGGCGGTAATATAACGGATTACGTGATACGTTACAACGCACCGGGGCTGCGCCGGGCGTGAGGCCGCACCCTAATTCCCGAGGAAGACTCTCTCCAAGTCGCTCACGAGGCGGCCCAAAGTGGCGTCCGTCATGTTGGTCACGATGGCGATGACCAGGTGCGACGCCGGGAGGATGACCAGGTCTGACGTGCCGCCTATGGAGCCGCCGCCGTGGGAGTAGACAGGCCCCAACGTGCTGTCCCTTCCGATGAACCATCCGATCCCGTAGCCGGACGCGCGGCCGTCCGTCGTCCGCTGCGAAGTGAACAGCAGGCGCAGCGTCTCCGCTTTGAGGAACCCGGGCTCTAGCAGCGCCGAGCCGTAGGTCACCAGGTCTTCGGCGGTGGAGAGGAACCCGCCGCCCGCCCACTTGTAGCTGTTGTCTACGGCCGGCGTGTTGACCCATGTCCCGCCCGATCGCGCGTAGTACCGCGTCCGATGCGGGATGATGCTGTCCAGCCAGTCGGGGCTGGTATGCGTGAGGTGCAGCGGCTCGATGACCCGCGTCCGCATGAAGTGCAGGTAGTTGTCGCCCGACGCCCCCTCGATGACCGCGCTAACGAGGTTCCAGCCGTAGCTCGAGTAGGAGAACTTCGTGCCGGGCTGGAAGAGCAGGGAATCGTCCTTGAAGATGTCGAGGCTCTGGAGGACCGAGTCGTAGCGCCGGTAGAGTACGAACTCGGCCCCGCGGTAGTGGCGGATGCCTGCCAGGTGGCCTGCCACGAGCCGCGTCGTGATCGGCCATGGCTTCTCGGGGAACGAGGGTACGTAGCGCTGGACCGGCGCGTCGAGGTCGAGCTTGCCCTCCTCCACGAGCAGGCCCACGGCCGCCGAGGTCAGGGACTTGGAGATGCTGCCGATGCGGAACTCGGTGGCCGTTGTGACCGGCACGTGCTGCTCGAAGTCCGCCCACCCGAAGCCCTCCGACCAGATGATGCGCCCGTCACGCGCGACGGCGACCGAGATGCCGGGGATCGAGTCGAGCCGCGCTCGCACGACTTCCCGCGCCCGCGCGATGGCGGCGGCATCCTGCGCCTCGGCCGGGACCGCGGCGGCGGTCGCGAGTAACAGGGTCCCCGCCAACACGAGTCTCTTCACGTTCTCCTCCTGTGGGGCTGGGCCGGAGCGGGCAGGCGCCCCGAGGTCACCGCGTCACCGCCGTCGCGCGCTCCACGAACTGTCGCACCCGCCTCGCGTAGGCGTCACCGCCCATCGCGTAGGTGTCGTTGTGGTCCGCGTGCGGGATCACCCAGAAATCGTGCACCAGCGGCGCCCGCTTCGCCAGCGCCCGGCCCATCGCGATCGGGATCGTGCGGTCGCGGTCCCCGTGGACGAACAGCACGGGGCAGGCGACGCGCGCAATGGTCTCGAGGTTGTCGAAGCCCGCGCCCGCGAGGAACGATGGGAAGATCCTGAAGTGCACGCGCGCCAGCGCCGGCAGCGACGTGAAGGCGGACTCCAGGACCATTCCCGCGACGGGATACGCTGCGGCGACCTGGACCGCGGGTCCGCTCCCCGCCGAGCGGCCGTAGATGACGACGTGGTCCGGGAACACGTCGAGGTGCGCGCGCAGCCACGCGATCGCGGCGCCGGCGTCGAGCACCGCGTTGGCCGGGGTGGGAGTCCCCGTCGAAGCGCCATAGCCGCGGTAATCCAGGGCCAGCAGCGCGGCGTGCGGGTGCTGGAACGCCCGAAGCACCGGGGCCAGGCCCGCTACCGTCTCGCCGTTCCCGTGGAGCCAAAGCAGGACGGTCCAGGGCTTCGGCGTGGGCTCCGGCGGCGGAAGCAGCCAGCCCTTGAGCCGCGCGCCGTCTGCGGTCGGTATCGCGACGCTCTCGCCGCTCGGAAAGCCGTAGCGCTGCGGGCTGCCCGCCGGACCGCCACGCAGCGGGAAGACGATCCTGTTCCGCGCGAGGAAGAGGATCGCGCACGCGGCCACGTAGGCTGCGGCGAGCAAACCGACGATCAACGCCATCTCCTCACCTCGCCTTCCGGAGGACGCGTGGCCAGACGATCCGCGTCGCCCGCGCTTCGATGCGGTCAATCGGGATCGCGCCGAGAAACCGGCTGTCGGGCCACCCGAGCATGTCGCGCGTGTCGGACAGCAGGAAGACCGAGTCACGCGGTACAACCACCGGTCCCCACGTGAAGAGCTCGCCTCCACGGGCAAGCGGCGACCGATGCGCCTCGGCAGAGAGGATCCGGAACCGCACCCCGTCGTTCCGACCGTTGACGATCGCGTGCCCGTCCCGCATCAGAATTGTATCGCCCGGCAGGGCCGAGAGCCGCCGCAGCACATGGAAGACACCGTCCTCGTCCTCGTAGTGGAAGATCACGAGCATGCCGCGCCCGAGCCGCCCGACCGGCGAGCTGGTGAGGAAGTACTCGTGCGCGCGCACCGCCGGCTCCATCGAGCTGCCGGTCATGAAGTACACCTGCGGCCACCTCGTGAACAGCCTTGTCTCCCACAGTAGCGCCAGCGCGCACACCAGCAGGAGAATTCGGACCGTCCACCTGGCAACTGGTAACCACTTCAGTACTTGCCGTCCGGCAACTTGCCTAGACACTGGTCTTCCGGAATCTCGTTGATGCAAACCACAGGATCCCTCCGCCCATCACCGCCAGCGCGCCGATCTGTGGCCACAGCACGTCGATCCCCGCCCCCTTGAGGAAGATCGCCCGCACCGCCTCGACGTAATAACGCACCGGATTGATCAGCGTCAGGTACTGGAAGGCCACGGGCATGTTCTCGACCGGGAAGAAGAAGCCCGACAGGATCATCGCCGGCAGGAAGAACATGAACATCGTCATGAACGCTTCCTGGGTGGTGTCGGACACGGTCGAAATGAGGAGCCCGATGCCCAGCCCGCACACGACGTAGGCGAGGGAGGCGAGGAAGAGCAGGGCCAGCGTGCCGCGGAGCGGAATGTGGAACCAGAGCGTGGCCACCGCCGTGATCAGGCACAGATCCACCATCGCGATGCCCACGACGGGGAGCGTCTTGCCGACGATCATCTCCGCCGGCGTGAGCGGGCTCACCATCAGCTGCTCGAGCGTCCCCAGCTCCCGTTCCCGCACCACGGCCAGCGTCGTGAGCAGGAGCGACATCAGCATCATCAGGTTTCCGACCACGCCGGGGACGTTGTAGACACGGCTCTCCAGGTTGGGGTTGTACCAGGCGCGCACTCTGAGGTCCACGCCGGGCGCCTTGCCCTCCGCCATGGTCCGGACCAGCGGGCTGTGCTGCTGGCCGAAGCGGAGCACGATCTGCGACGCATAGGCCTGCGCCACGGTGGCGGTGTTGGACGTGGTGCCGTCCAGCAGCAGCTGCACCGATGCCGGCTGGCCCGACGCCAGGTCGCTCTGGAACCCGCGCGGGATCTCCAGGGCGAGGATGGCGCGCCCGTGGTCGAGCGCGTCGGCCAGGTCGCCCGCGCGCTGCGCCGTCTCCGCGATCCGGAAGTAGCCCGACGCCCCCAGCGTCTGCGCCAGCTCCCGCGACAGGGTGGTGTGGTCGCGGTCGAACAGGATGACCGACGTGTTCTTGACGTCGGTGGTGACGGCGTAGCCGAACACGATGAGCTGGATGATCGGCGCCATGAAGATCACGCGCAGCGCGCGCGGATCGCGCAGCGTCTGCGTCAGCTCCTTGCGCGCCAGCTCGATGAGCCGTCCGGTGTCGAGCCGGAGCAGCCTCACGCGATCTCCTTCTTGAACGCGTGCACCGCGAGCGCCAGCCCGGCCGTGGCGAAGATGATCATCCCCAGCGCCTGGCCCCACAGCACGTCCACGCCCACGCCCTTGAGGAAGATGCCGCGCACCGCGGTGATGAAGTACCGCGCCGGCACCAGGAGCGAGATGAGCTGGAGCACCTTCGGCATGCTGTCCAGATCGAACATCAGGCCCGACAGCAACGTGGACGGGAGGAAGGTGGAGATCATGGCCAGCTGGGTCGCCAGGAACTGCGACTTCGCCGTGGCGCTGATGAAGATCCCCAGCCCCTGGGCGCCGATGAGGAACAGCATCGCCGTGACCATCAGGAAGATGGGGCTCCCGCGGAACGGCACGGCGAAGACGATCCCGCCGACGACGGCCACCAGGATGATGTCCACGAATCCGATGCCGAGATACGGCAACAGCTTGCCGGCGATGACCTCGAGCCGGTGGACCGGCGTGGCCGCCAGCTGCTCCATCGTCCCGCGCTCCCACGCGCGCGCGATCGTGAGCGCGGTGAGGAGCGCCGAAAGGATCATCATGATCGTCGCCATCAGCCCGGGCACGATCATGTTGCTGCTCTTGAGGTCCTCGTTGTACCAGACCCGCGACTCGGCCCGGAGGGGGATGGGGAGCGGCTGGCCCTTGAGGACGGCGTGCACCGAGTAGGTGGCCGCGATCGCCTGCGCGTAGTTGATGGCGATCGAGGCGGTGTTGGCATCGCCCCCGTCCACCAGCGCCTGGACCGGCGCGGGCTGCCGCGCCGCGAGGTTGGCGGAGAAGTCGGGCGGGATCACCAGCACGAGGCGGGCGGCGCCGCGCGTCAGGAGCGGCGCGACCTGGCGGTCGTCGTCGAGCCGGGCCGTGACCTGGAAGTACCCCGAAGACCGGAACGCCTCGACCAGATCGCGGCTCTGGGTGGTGTGGTCCCGGTCCAGCACCGCCATCCGGATGTTCTTCACGTCGAAGGAGATGATGTAGCCGAACATGATCACCATCACCGCCGGGACGACGAAGGCCATGGCCAGGCTCCGCCGGTCCCGCGAGATGTGGAGCCACTCCTTGCGGGCCATCGCCCAGAGCCGCCTCGCGCTGAGCCGCCGCATCAGCCGACCACCGCGCCGCCCTCGCGCCGGACGAGGGCGACGAAGACGTCCTCCAGCGACGGCGCGATCGCGTGGATCCGTTCCACCGGGAGTCCGCGCGAGGCCAGGAAGGCGGGGAGATTCGCCGCCGCGGCCTCCGCGTTCTCCACCGCGACGTGCACCGCGCGCCCGAACATCGCCGCTTCCGTGACGCCGGGCCGGCCCTGCAGCGCCCGCGCCACCCCGGGCCCGTCGGTGGTCACGATCTCGAGCAGCGGCTCTTGCATCAGTCCCTTCACCCTGGCGGGGGTGTCCAGGGCGATGAGCCGGCCGCGGTTCATCAGCGCCAGCCGGTGGCAGTACTCCGCTTCCTCCATGTAGTGCGTGCTCACCAGGACCGTCGTGCCGCCGTCGGCGAGCGAGTAAATCAGCTCCCAGAAGTTGCGCCGGGAGATCGGGTCCACGCCGGAGGTCGGCTCGTCGAGGAAGAGGATCGGCGGCTCATGCAGCACCGCGCACCCCAGCGCCAGGCGCTGCTTCCAGCCCAGCGACAGCTCGGCGGTCAGCTGGCCGTGCTGGTGCTCGAGCCCGGCCATCCGCAGCACCCAGGCCCGGCGCGCCTCCAGCCGCCCGCCCCGGACGCCGTAGAGCCCCGCGAAGAACGCGATGTTCTCGTCCACCGTGAGGTCGCCGTACAGGGAGAAGAGCTGCGACATGTAGCCGATGCGCCCTTTGACCACGTCGGTCTGCGTGCGCACGTCGAGCCCCGCCACGCACGCGTCGCCCGAGGTCGCCTGCAGGAGGCCCGTCAGCATCCGGATCGTGGTCGTCTTGCCGGCGCCGTTCGGCCCGAGGAACCCGAAGATTTCCCCCGGCTCGACCTCGAATGTCACCCGGTCCACGGCGGTGAAGTCGCCGAACTTCTTGGTGAGGTCCTGGACCTCGACCGCGCAGCCGTCGTTCACGCGCCGTTCTCCGTCAGGGCACCCACCCGGTCAATGAAGACGTCCTCCAGGCTCGGCTGGGCCTCGCTGGTCTCCAGCACCTGGATTCCGGCGCCGGCCAGGGCGCGCTCGGCCGCCGGCCAGCCGGTGCGTCGCGAGTCCAGCGTCACGTGGATCGTCTCGCCGAACACCGTGGCGCGCCGCACGCCCGGCACGTCGGCCAGCGTCCGGGCCGCCGCGCGCCGATCGCTCACCCGCACCGCGAGCATCTCGCCGCCGTAGCTCCGCTGCAGCGCGCTCGGCGTGTCCAGCGCCACGATCCGCCCGCGGTTCATCAGCGCCACCTGGTCGCAGCGCTCCGCTTCGTCCATGTAGGCCGTGGTCACGAAGACGGTGACCCCCTCCGCCACCATCTCGTGGACGATGAGCCAGAGATCGCGCCGGCTGATCGGGTCCACGCCGAACGTCGGCTCGTCGAGAAGGAGGATCTCCGGGTGGTGCACCAGCGCGCAGGACAGGGAGAGCTTCTGCTTCATCCCTCCCGAGAGCTGCCCGGCCAGCCGGTGCTCGAACGGCCCCAACGACGAGAACCGGTACAGCCGCTCGATGCGCCTGGGCCGTTCCGACGCAGGCACCTCGTACAGGTCGGCGTAGAACTCGATGTTCTCGCGGACCGTGAGGTCCTGGTAGAGGCCGAAGCGCTGCGCCATGTAGGCGATGTGGCGCTTGACCCCTTCCGGGTCCCGTGCGACGCTCACGCCGCCGACGATTGCGTCGCCGGATGTCGGCCGCAGGACGCCCGCGAGCATCCTGAGCGTCGTCGTCTTCCCGGCGCCGTCGGGGCCCACCAGGCCGAACAGCGCTCCCTTTGCCACCTCGATCGTCAGCCCATCCACGGCGGTGAGGTCGCGAAACCGACGGGTCAGGCGATCAGTCGAGATGGCAGAATGCGGAACAGTCTCCAGGCTCTTGCTCTCCCCTCGTAACCACTCGCAACTCACCGTCTCGCAACTCTACTGCGCCCTCTTCACTCCCAGCTGCACGTCTGCCGGAATCCCAGGCTTCAAGTCATACGTCGAATCGCCCGTGATCCTGACCTTCACCGCATACACGAGTTTGACCCTCTCGTCGCGCGTTTGGACATTCTTGGGCGTGAACTCCGCCTCGCTCGCGATGAAACTCACCGCGCCCCGGTATACTCTGCCCTTGTAGGTGTCCGCGGTGATCGTGGCCCCCTCGCCGAGGTGCACGGCGCCGATCCGCGTCTCGGGGATGTAGATCCGCACCCACCGGTCGTCGAGGTTGGTGACCGTGAGCACCGGGGCTCCCGGCGAGACCGTCTCGCCGATCTCGCGGTCCTTGACCGTCACCACGCCGTCGAACGGGGCGCGGATGACGGCGTTGCCGAGCATCGCGTTGATCTGCCGGACCGTGGCCTGCGCGGCCGCCACCGCGGCCCGCTGCGCCTCGATCCGCTCGGGGCGCGGCCCCACCTGGAGCAGCTGGAACTGCTGGGCGGCCTGGTCGTGCTGGCTCTGCGCGATCTCGAAGGCGAGCTGCGCCTTGTCGAGCGACTCGCGGCTGACGGCGCCGCCGTCGAACAGCCGCTTGGTGCGGTCCAGGTCCCGCTGCGCGTCCGCGAGCCGCTGGTTGGCGGATCCGAGCTGGTCGCGTCCCTGCTGGACCTCCTCGGTGCGAGAGCCGCGCTCGAGCTCGTTGAGGGTCGCCTGCGCGGCCGCGAGCTGCGCGGCGGCCTGCTGCTGCCGGGCGCTCAGCTCCGACTGGTCGAGGCGGGCCAGCTCCTGGCCGGCTTTCACCCGATCGCCTTCGTGCACCAGCATCGTGTCAATGCGGCCGGCCGCCTCGAAGCCGAGCTGCGCGTCCGTGGCCTCCACCGTGCCCGAGGCGTCGAGCGGCCCGTCGGCGCCGCTGCCGCGCAGCCAGACGAACCAGACCACCAGCGCGACGGCGACGAGACCGATCGCGATCGGAATCACCTTTTTGCGGTTCATGTCCTGTCCTTCCCCCATCACCTGTTCACCCATCACTCATCACCCATCACGTCGTCCTACTGGACCATCCTCGTCAGCCAATCAGGGGTCAGGACTCCGGTGACGCGGGCCAGCTCGATGCGCGCCGCGATCTCCGCATGCCTGGCCTGGACCAGGGCCGCGCGGTTGGAGAGCAGCGTCGCCTCGGCATCCAGGTAGTCGGTCTCGGTGCCCGAGCCGACCTGCAGGCTCAGCAGGCGGATCCGCTCCACCTCCGCCGACTGTGCGACGGCTGTGACCAGGGCCTCCACGGTCGCGCGGGCGGCGGTCACGGTCGCCAGCGCGCCGTTCACGCTGAGCTCGGAGGCCTGCCGGGCCGCCCGCAGCTGTTCGGCCGCGGCGTGCTCGCCGGCTTCGTTCCGGCGGATCGCGCTGCCGCGGCTGCCGCCGGTGAAGATCGGATAGGAGAGTTGGAGCCCCGCATTCCACCACGGCCGGTAGCCGGTGAAGCTGTGCCCGTTCTCGACGTAGGCGGCGACGAGCTGGAGCTGGGGGAGGAGGGAGGCCCGCGCCACGCCGACTCCGGCGGCGGCAGCCTCGGCCGTCCGGCGCGCCTGCGCCACGTCGGGGCTGTTGCTCTCGGCGGTCGCGACCAGGGCGGCCCGGTCGGCAACCGACGTGTCGGCCAGCTGCACCGGAGCCAGCGCGGCCCGGGCAATCTCCACCGGGAGCTCCACCAGCTGGGCGAGGTCGCGCTCGGCGACATCGAGCTGCGCTCCGGCGGCGACCTCGTCGGCTCGTGCCCGGGAGGCCTGTGCCGCCAGCCGCAGGACCTCGACGTGCGCGGCCTTCCCCTGCGCCTCCAGCTGCGCGATGCGACCCGCCTCGGACCGCAGGGCGCCCAGCTCCTGGTCCTGGGCCTCGAGCAACCCGCGCAGCGTGAGGACGCGGAGGTACGCATTCGCCACTCGCGAGACGAGGGCCGCCGCCGCCGCGTCGAGCACGGCATCGGCCCTGCGCTCCTGCGCTTCCGCGAGCCGGAGCTGGGAGGTGCGCCCGCCGAAGTCGAACAGCATGTAGCCCAGGCTCAGAGAAGCCTGGCTCAGGGTCGTGTTGAACAGTGGCGGGTTGGTCACGCTGAGGCCCGAGAGCGGGTAGACCAGGTTCCCGATCTTGTACTCGGTCGCCGCGAAGCCGGCCGTCAGCCGTGGGAAGAGCGGGGCCCTGGCCTCCCCGACCGCGGCGGCTGCGGCTGCCCGGTTCTCCCGCGCGGCCGCCACGCTCGGCTGGCTCGCGAGGGCCCGGCGCACCGCATCGGCCAAGGTCAGGCGCATCGTGTCCTGGGGGGCGAAGAGGGTGGCCACAAGGAACGGGACGATCATGGCGCCACCTCCTGCGCGCTCTCCGCGGCGGCGTGGCTGTGGCTCTGCAGCGCGCTCTTCATGTTCGAGATCACGTGGTCGGCGATCATGGCGCGGACGGCGGGATCCCCGGGATCCCTGCCGATGACCTGCCGAATCGCCTTGCTCGCCAGAGCCAGGAAGAGCGGCTGGCCGGCAATGCTCATGGCCATCAGGTGGGGTTCGCCCGAGCGGATGCTCCCGTCCGCCTGCCCCTCCGCCACCATCCGTGTGAACGATTCGACATTGCGCCGGATCACCCGGCCGACGGGCTCGGGGAGCGGCCGGTCGGAGGCCATCTCGCGGAGGATCAGCCGCGGCATCTCGGGGTGCCGCCAGATGTGGTCGAGGAAGGCCCGTACCGCCGTCCCGAGGCGGTCGAGCGGGGGCCCGGTCTCCTTCGAGATGGCGGCGATCCGGTCGGCGATCGGCACCGCGAACCGCTCGATCACCGCGTGATAGAGCGCCTCCTTCGTGCCGAAGTGGTAGGTGATGGCGCCGAGGTTGGCGTGCGCCCGCGCCGTGATGTCGCGGACACTGGTCGCGTCGAAGCCTTCGGCGGCGAACAGCAGCCGCGCGGCCTCGATGAGACGCTCGCGAGGATCGGTATGTTGTTTCATACGTATGTATCATGTCATACAAACGTATGAATGTCAATCTCGCCCGTGTGGCGACACCGATTCCCCGACTGCACCTTGAGATGACATTATGATGTCGTTACGATGTCAGTAGTGAGAACGACTTTCAACTCTCCACTAGCGAATGCCAGTGTACCCTATAGATTCGCTCGCCATCACCCCCCACACCACAACAGGAGGAAGTGTGATGGACCGCAGATGGCTGGCGGCCGGTGCGCTGCTCGTGGCGCTCGGTGCCTGCGCGAAGGAGCAGCCGAAGCAGGAGGCCGCGGCTCCGGCGGGCCCGGCCAAGGGCACGAAGGAATGGAAGATTCAGAACGCGATGAGCGCGGGCCCGGCGGCCATCGCGAGCGGTGCCACCATCATGGACTGGGCCGCGCCCGGCGGTCAGATGACCGAGCTGCGGCACGGCACCAACGGGTGGACCTGCATGCCCGATGTGCCGGACAGCCCGGGCAACGACCCCATGTGCGTGGACGGGCAGTTCCTGAAGTGGGCCGGCGCGTGGATGAGCCATGCGAAGGTCGGCATCACGTCCTTTGGCGTCGCGTACATGCTCCAGGGCGGGACCGATGCCAGCAACACCGATCCGTTCAAGATGAAGCCTGACTCGGGCCAGGGCTGGGTGGACACGGGTCCGCACGTCATGGTTGTGGTCCCGAACCTCGGCGCGCTGGCGGGCCTGTCGACCGACTACAAGGCCGGCGGGCCGTACGTCATGTGGCAGGGTACGCCGTACGCCCACGTCATGGTTCCGGTGGCGCCGGCGAAGCACGACGGGATGACCGGGATGTAGACGTCTAGCTGGACGCGGGGAGCGAGGCCGGCGGCTCCGGCCACGCGCCACGTATTGCTTCGAAGGCCCGGGCCGCGGCGAGTAACGCATCTTCTTGCCGCGGCCCGGCCGCGAGTTGGAGCCCGATCGGCAGGCCGGCCTTCGACAGCCCACACGGCACGCTGATCGCCGGCAGGCGGCTGAGGCTGAAGGGGTAGGTGAGCCGGGTGACTGCGTGGCGCGGCAGCTCCCCTCCCGGCAGCACCGGCTTGTAGGCGTCGCTGTTGGGGAACGCCGTGACGGGCACGGTCGGCCCCGCCAGCAGGTCCACATCCTGGAGGGCGCGGCGCAGGGCCCGCGCGATCTGCCGCCGTCTCCTGCGGGCGGCCAGATAGGCGCTCGCGGAGATGTCCCGCGCGGCCTCGAGTGACCGCGCGACGTCCTCGCCGTACTCCGCGGCACGTTCCGGATACCAGCGCTTGTGGAAGGCGAGCGCCTCGGGCCGCACGATCGAGATCCCCACCTCCCAGCAGCGCTCCAGCTCCGGGATCTCGAGCGGCCGCACCACCGCGCCGGCGGCTTGCATCGCGCGCAGGGCCTCGCGGACCCCATTCTCGATCTCCGGGTCAACGCGATCGTAGACGTAGTGCTCCGGAACCCCGATCGTGAGGCCTTTGAGGGCCGAAAGCGGCTGCGGCGTCTTCCCTGTCACCTGCCACCCACCACCTGCCAACGCCCGCATCGCGGCTTCGACATCCGCCACCGTCCGCCCGATCGGCCCCACTGTGTCAAGCGTCTTCGACAGCGGCACCACGCCTCTGGTGGAGATCAATCCGTACGTCGGCTTGAGCCCCACGGCGCCGCACAGGGCCGCGGGGATCCGGATGGAGCCGGCGGTGTCGGTGCCGAGCGCGAGGGGCAGGAGCCCGGCCGCGACCGCCGCCGCCGACCCTCCGCTCGAGCCGCCGCTGGTCAGCGCCGGATTCCAGGGGTTCTTCACCGCGCCGTAGTGCGGATTGTCGTTGGTCGTGCCGAAGGCGAATTCGTGCGTGTTGGTCTTGCCGACCAGGATCGCGCCGGCCACCCGCAACATCCAGACGGCCGAAGCGTCGCGCTTGGGGACCCAGTGAGCGAGGATGCGGGAGCCGGCGGTGGTCCGCACCCCCTGGGTCGCGATCAGGTCCTTGATCCCGACCGGAACACCGTGGAGCGGACCGCGGCTCACGCCGGAGGCCAGCTCCTGGCCGGCGACGCGTGCGTCCGCGAGCGCCGCCTCGGCGGAAACCGTGATGAAGGTGTTGAGCAGAGGCTGCGCCCGCTCGATGCGCTCGAGCGCAGCCTCCGTGCGTTCAGGAACCGTTCGCGCCGCGGGCACTCTCTATGGTAAC
>Ga0326726_10000469_pt1 | contig 37596 bp, 32 predicted proteins | sample MHFenrmetagenome_2_FD_207603 | JGI IMG/M metagenome (GOLD analysis project Ga0326726, IMG submission 207603) | Lab enriched peat soil microbial communities from Michigan Hollow, Ithaca, NY, United States - MHF15MN | ecosystem: Environmental > Terrestrial > Soil > Wetlands > Peat | place: USA...
TTCCGCTGCTCCTGTACTTCGTGATCATGTTCTTCGTTTCGTTCGTCATCGGCCGCAAGATCGGGGCAGACTATTCCAAAACGGCCACGATCGCCTTTACAGCTGCCAGCAACAACTTCGAGCTTGCCATCGCGGTTGCCGTAGCGGTATTCGGAATCGATTCAGGTGAGGCGTTTGCCGCTGTGATCGGCCCTCTGGTCGAAGTGCCTGCCCTAATCGGCCTGGTCAATGTCTCGCTATGGTTCCGGGAAAAATGGTTTGGCGGGGAGCATGGCGGTAATTGAAAAAAATCTCCGGAAGTAACCGTTCAGCCCCGGAAATCAGGGAACAATTGAGGACTCAGCCAAAAGCCGGATTGTCGCAAAGTCGACCCGGCCATTGGCGAGTGGACATTTCTGCTGCTCAGGGCTTGACCGCTGCGGGGCCATAGGTGCCGGACCCGATAAACCAGCCGTCGTCGATTTTGACGACATAACCGAGTTTGGGTTCCTGTTTTCCTGCATGTTCGGGATTGGGCCATGTATAGTACAGCCAGCCGCTACCGTTTCTGGCAAGACGCACGAGTTCTTTGATAACCTCCACGCCATTGGGATCTTTCATCCCGAGAAGATTTCTGCCGACCAGTGAAGCGTCACCGCCGTGCGCTATGACGTTACCGGAAAAGTCATAGGCGAAAATATAAAGGCTGCCCTGCCGGAACTGCCCCTCCTTTTCCGTAAACGCCTTCAACGCCTCTGCTTTGCTGTGGCTCCGGGCATAAACGGCAGCCTTTTCAACAAATCCCTTCACCTCACTGGTAGTCCGGGCTCCCCCGTTTTCGGCGTTGACGTCGGTAGTCACAAAAGCGGTGACCATGGTCAAAATCATCATAACCGACGCAAACAACCTGTTCACAACAGATCTTATCATCGATATTCTCCGGGTTATGGTTTTGTCTATGAATCGGAAACAGTTAACCGGCATCGCTCAAGCCGGCATGGCCTTACGCAACTCCGTAGCATCGAAAACGAGCCGGATTCCTGTAATCCTGTTGTCCGATACCGTAAAAAACTCGGCAGTGCGAATCACGCCTGCAGGAGTAACCGTATCGCAGTCGTACAGAAGAGCTGCGCCCTTGTCATCGAAAAAGCTTTCCAACATCGTGACGCCTCGCAATATCTCCCTGAACCGGGTCAGCACGGCAATGAAGTCGTCCGCCTTAGTGAACGTGCTGATGCTGCCCCTGAAATCAAGGTCGTCGGCCAGTAAACTGCGGGCGGCTGCAAAATCCCCGTTTGTCCATGCCTGGTGATACGATTCGATAAGCGTTCTGGTATCCATATTCGCATCTCCTTTTAATTTGAAAAAACGAAAAGCTCCAATCCGGTCGATTCGAAGCCGCCGGGCAACAATGCAGGCGATGTAATCGTAAAGGAAATATATGTTATTTTCATTACGGCAGAGTCACTCCGACCAGCAATCAGATCGTCAATGGCAAGCATCGAAGATTACAGCACCGGTACCATTCTCGCCGGCATCAGCAAAGCGCTGAATGTGCTGAGCAGCGGTAACAAGCTGTCTCTGGATGAAAAGACCGTTGCCGGGGTCATGGAAAAGATCCGTGCATTCGAACCAATCTGCATCTCTTTTACAGAAGCATCGATATTCATCCGGAAAGCAAGGGTCATCGCGCTCGGCGAAAGGGTCTGCCGATCACTTCATCCCGGGTCGGCATCAACCCGATCGGTTTTTCTCGATGAACTCGCAGAAGCGATGATCCGTTCGGGAGTTGCCGGGCCAGCATCTTCAGAAGACGCAGAACTTGCCCTTAAAACGCTTTCTGCAAATCCGCTCATCATCTCGATGGTTTCGGGACGATATCAGGAGATATGCGCCTCTCATCAACCTGACTGCGTGTACTGGATAGCTGAAAAACAAGGGCTGCACTGCCTGAAACGCAGACAATCCGGATGAGGTCGTCATCATCGCCTGCACCATCCGCGACCTTGCCATCTCTTTGGCGACAGCTCTTTTCATCTTACGCCCGGCCGCTCCTTTGACACCCCCGGCGCCCCTGTTGTCGAAATCTCCACCGTCATCATCCCTGCCGATGATGGAATTCCCCCCTAACACAAAACCATATCGGCCCCCTGAATTCCATGATAATTCAGATTATCAGGCGACAATTTCTTGTGGCATGAAATAGATAAAAACACAACCGGAATAACTGTTGTTTACAAATCATATATAGCCGGCACGTTTCTGGCGGAATAACCTTTATCATCGAAAGGTCAAGTCATCTCAATCAACATTTTCCGGTATAACTGCAATGAGCGGAATATCAGATTTCGCAAGAAATCATAATCACATAAATCGACAGAATGTCGAGTTGGCATCAACTTCAATGGCTTACCTTACCGTGCGACTCTCCATGAGAACACAAGTATCTGACAAATCCTGATATTCCAGCAACGGAGCCGGACAGCCTGAATAAATGAGCCAGGATTTATATAGTCAACGGTGTATTGATACATATGTCAGACTTGGCTTCTGCAACAGATTTATTTATATTTAATTGAAATGCAATGAGTGACCCTTACCCTTATCAAGTTTAAAGAATAATCAGCATTCCGCTTTTTTTCATATCGTGGCTGTTGGAACTTCATTTATGATGGTATCAGGATCTTCTGTACGGACTTTCGACGGAGAGCCGTAAGTTGACATCCGAGCCGTCTGTGACTGAAGATGGCGGCGCATTGTATACATTCCGGCACTTCCGATTCGACAACAGCTATAACCTCTTGCCTAATAAGGAATTCCATATTTTCACACATACGCGTGCGTCTCTCTTTTTTTTCACAAACTCTTCATTTCCGACAGTTGATCCGGGACGTTTTGTCACGATATTCCCAACCTCATACTATGCTTTCAGCGATTGCGATATATTCTCGACCTAAACAATCCTCTTGATAGGGATGTGAGGATTTAACGAGTATGATATAAATAATATGCATATCAGCAGCAATCATATACAAAGAACATGAACGACCAGTTGGATCAATGACCATGACAACATGGCCAAATCATCCTGAACTTCCTCATGATATATGGAACCGGCAAAAAAAGAATATATCACTCATCAAATCCGACACGTCCGTACATATCAAACATGAACAAACGGAAATATCCATGATCATGGCGCCCTGGTCAGATTTTTTTGAGCTTCCTCCGGATATGGAAAACAGGATATTCCATCCGGCGAAAAAATCGACGATCCTGATCGTCGACAACAGCATAAGTTCACGTACCGAGACAAAAAAGATCATCGAAGATCTCGGATATTCTGTCCTGGCAGTCGATAACGGCGATGCCTGTATCGAGATGCTCAATACCGAGCGGATCGACCTGCTGTTGCTCGACATCCAGATACCCGGAAAAAACGGGCTCGAGGTATTTTCGTATATCAGGAATAATCAGATCACGATGCCTGTCATCATGATCTCCGAATCGAGCGATCTGGAGCAAGCCATCTTGTCATTGAAACTGGGTGCGTATCAGTACCTGATCAAGCCTGTCAGCACCGACCGTCTTGAAAGCACGGTAAATAATGCGCTCCGCGAATTCGAACTGCGCAGCAAGTTCAGGCTTTATTCAGAGGCGATCACCCAGATCCCCATGGGAGTCATCATTACCGATGAACAGGGAATCATCGAATACGCAAACCCTGGATTTACCGTTCTCACAGGGTTCACTGAAAACGAAGCGAAAGGCCGGAGCACCAGCATCCTCAAATCGGGAAAACAGTCCCAGGAGTTCTACCAGAATTTCTGGGATACCATCAATGCCGGCAAAATCTGGCAGGGTGAATTCATCAACAGGAACAAAAACGGTGAGCTTTATACCGAATACTGCATCGTAAGCCCGATTACCGGCCGTAACAACCGGATCTCGCACTTCATCGCCATAAAACAGGATCTTACCCAACGGAAAAAGGAGCAACAGGCTCTTGCTGAAAGCGAGCAGAGTTTTCAGGAACTTGCCGACCTTTTACCGCAACCGGTGTTCGAAGTGGACATCAACAGGCATATATCCTTCAGCAACAAGGCTGGGCTGGAACTGTTCGGTTACAGCAAAGAGGTGCTCGAACACGGATTCGACAGCCTCCGGCTCTTCGCACCTGAAGAACACGCCCGGGTAAAAAACAGCATCAACTCGGCTTTACACGGCATCCCTCTGGATAACCACGAATACATCGCCGTGAAAAGTGACGGAACGATTTTTCCGATTCTGCTCTACACAGCCGTAATTGTCCGTAACGGCCGTCCGATAGGCATCCGTGGCATAGGCCTGGACATATCCGAACGGATACATACTGAAGAAACACTCAGGGAACTGAATCAGACACTCGAAGTGCGGGTGGCCGAACGGACACGCGAGCTTGAATTCTCCCATCAGCAGATGGCTCTGCAGGAGAAGCTCGCATCGATCGGCCAGCTGTCAGCCGGGCTGGCCCATGAGATCAACAACCCCATCAATTTCGTCCGGATCAACTTCGCCACACTGCGTGAAGACATTACAGACCTCCGCAAACTGCTCCAGGCATACCGCGGTTTATTCCATTCCATAGCAGAGGAAAACTCGTCGAATGAAGAGTTTCAGAAAATAAAAACCATGGAAAAAAGGCTGAGCGTCGACATGCTTCTGGACGGCCTTCCGGAACTCTTCGCTGAATCCGAACGCGGTTTCGAACGGGTAGGCACAATAATCAAAAGCATGAGGAACTTCTCGTTCCAGCACGCTATCGATGAACGGGTACGCTTCGACATCAACAAGGGCATAAGGGATACTCTTATCATTACCCGGAACGAATACCGCTATCATGCAAAAGTTGAAACGTTCCTCGAAGAGATACCGCCGGTCCCCTGCAACCCCGAACAGATCAACCAGGTTTTTCTCAACCTCATCATCAACAGCTCGCACGCAATAGCATCGCAGAAACGGCTTAACAGAGGCCATATCATCATCCGTACCGGTTGTGATGAAGATTATGTCCAATGCACGATAACCGACGACGGTCCAGGCATGCCCCCCGAAACCATGCGCCGCGTCTTCGAACCCTTTTTCACGACGAAAGATCCGGGCCAGGGAACCGGTCTGGGACTGAGCATCTCATACGATATCATCACCCACAAGCATGGCGGAACGCTCACCGTATCCTGCCCTCCGGAAGGGGGCTCCGTGTTCACCATCAGGTTGCCCCTGAAGATTATAAAAGAAGTAACAGAATCATGAAAAACCGTGAAGAACTCGTCATTCTTTTTGTCGATGACGAATCAGACATTCTCAACTCGCTCAACCGTTTTCTCAGAAGGGAACCGTTCCAAAAGCTTTTTGCGGAAAGTGGGGCTTCAGCGCTGGAGCTTCTCAAAGTCAACAAGGTAGATATCATCGTATCCGACCTTCGCATGCCCGGCATGAACGGACTCGAACTCATCAATGAGGTCAAACAGCAGAGCCCCGAAACCGTCCGCATGATCCTGAGCGGTTCACAGGATATAGACAATATCATATCAGCGATCAATACAGGCGAAGTCTTCCGCTTCATTCCAAAACCTGTCGATCCCGAGTCATTCAAGGCGATCCTTAAAGACGCTATTGATTACCACTGCCTTAAAATCGAGCGGGAAGAGTTTTTCAATGAAATTTCACTGAAAAACCAGCAACTGACCGATGCGAATCAAAGTCTGCAGAAACTTGCTGCCGACCTTAAGAGAAGCTCGGAGCAGTTCATGTCGATGAACGATGCCGCACACGATGCCGTCTTCATGCTCGATGAAAGCGGCGCCATCATCTACCGCAACTCGGCTGCGGAATCAATGTTCGGTTACACAAAGTCGGAGTGCCCCAGCCAGAGCTTTTCCGACCTCTTCGTAGAAGCTCCATTGGAAATGGACCTGAATGACCTGATCAGACACAATCCGGATTTCTCAGGGAAATGTTGCGAAAACCGGGTACTTCAGATCGAGGGAATCCGACATGACGGAACGCATCTGCCTCTCGAAATCTCGAAAGGATGCGTGCAACTCGAAACCGGAATGCACAGCGTGCTCATAGCCCGAGACATCACGACCCGGATCGAGGAGGAAAAAAGCCGGCAATCTTATGAGCAGATGCAGAAAGATCTGGAATCGGAGATAGAAAAAAAACTGCTTCAGAACACGACTCCGATCAAACTCCAGGGCGCGGAAATAAGCTGCTTCATGCTCTCGTCCGGCCATATCGACGGCGATTTCACGGAACTGATAGAGTACGATCCTCATCAGGCAGATCTGCTCATCGGTGATGTCATGGGCCACGGAATACAGCCTGCGCTGGTCGGCGCAGGAATCAAATCGCTCTTCCTCAAAACCATTGCGCAGCAGCGCGACCGCGCTGATTCGCTGCCGCCTCTTCAGCGCGTAGTCAGTACGATACATGACCGATGCATACATGAGCTCATTGAACTCGGTATGTTTGCAACCCTTCTGTTCGTCAGGCTCGACCTCGAAAAAAAGCTCGTCTCCATGGTTGATTGCGGCCACAATCCACTCATCCACCTGCCGTTCAGTTCATATCGCTGCAAACTCATCAAAGGCGAGAATCTGCCGATGGGCATGATTGAAGATCAGGAATACCAGGAAAACCTCTTTCATGTTGAAAATAACGACCTCCTGATACTCTATTCCGACGGGATCACGGAGTGCCGGGCGCCCGACGACGACATGTTCGGCATCGAAAGGCTCACTTCTCTCATAGAGCAGAATGCCGGGCTCCCGACCGAAGCCATTATCGACAAAATCAGGCAATCGCTTTCGGAATTCTGCAAATGCAGCAACTTCGAGGATGACGTGACCTGTATCGTAATCCGGATCCTGAGCGATAATAACGAGTACGTCGAGCTGAAAACGACATAGGCTTGTTCAACGAAATCAATCGCAGCTTCGAAAGATCGATCGTTCTGTCAAGCTGCCGCAACTGGTGCCCATCAACCTGCAAAGAACAACAGCGGCAAAAAAGGCAATGAATCCGTCAATTGAAACCGCAAGGAACCTGGAAAAGCGCCTCAAGGGGCGATCGGGCTCATCCGGAATCCGACGGAAACGAATGGCGTTCATCGTCAGTTCAGCAGCAGCGGAAACCACGGTGCGGATCATCGAGCTTGCTGTCGCCCTTCCGGTCACGCTTTTGCTGTTCGCCCCGACGCTCCTGTCGCAGCTCATAAGAAGGTTACCGGCAGGCAAAGCCGTATTTTCTGAAAGAAAGGTGTTCGGTTGTTCAGGAAAACCGTTAACGCTGCTTCGCTTTGCAGGGCTCTCCGGACGCAAGGCCGATCTGCCTCTCTTTCTCGAACTCTTTACCGGCCGTCTTGGGCTTGCCGGCACCGCAATCAGGGATTGGGACAATGCACAGCCCAACGCTGAACAGGCGTATATCAGCATGGTCAAGCCCGGAATCATCTCTCTCTGGGAGATTCGGAAGGCAAGTAAAATTGCGCATGAAGGACGCGAAGCCATCGAGTGGGAATACGTTTTCAGAAAGAAGCCTTTTTACGACCTGCTGCTCCTGCTCAGGGCACTCCCGGCAATGCTCTACACTGAAAACAGCATCGACCCCTCGCCAGTCTTTCACCTGCTCGGACTCGATATCGACAACATCGCCATGGAAGAGGCGGTCGCCATGATAGAGTCCGATCTGAGCCGAAATAAACAGAGCAGCATCTTTTTTGTCAATCCCGACTGCCTGAACAAAACGATCTCCGACGGAGAGTATCGCTCCGTCCTCCAATCCGGTGACCACATCTTTCCTGACGGCGTCGGGCTGATCGTGGCCGGCAAGCTTCTGCAGAGCCCGCTCAAAGAGAATATCAACGGCACCGACATGCTGCCGTTCCTCTGCCGGATGGCCGCAGAGGCAGGCCACCCGATCTTTCTGCTCGGCGGCAAACCGGGAATCGCCGAGCAGGCCGCAGCAGCGATACACAGGGATTTCGGTGTCCGGATAGCCGGAACCGCCGACGGATACTTCAATCGGGATACGGAAAACGACCGCATCATCCAGGCCATAAACAGCTCCGGAGCCAAAATTCTGCTCGTAGCATTCGGGGCTCCCCTCCAGGAGAAATGGATCTCACGGTTCCGGCATCAGTTGCAACCGGGTATTCTCATGGGCGTCGGCGGGTTGTTCGATTTCTACTCCGGCAACATCCGACGTGCTCCACGCTGGATACGTGAAATCGGGTTCGAATGGGTCTACAGAATCCTGCAGGAACCGGCAAGGATGTGGCGAAGATATGTGATAGGCAATCCCCTCTTTCTTTACAGGGTCATGAAATGGAAACTCTTTACAGCTATCAGTAACCGGTGAGCATCATGGAACTGGACCCGACCGTACGCAAGGAACTCATCCGCAAGATCAGCGGAACAATCAAACCATCCATTTTCTCCAGGGGCAGAATAAAGGTTGCCGCATGGGAGTCGATGATAAAGCTTTCCTACCTGATGAAGCGCATGCTCGACATCACAGTATCTGTCTCAGCGATCATTGCGCTCTCGCCCATATTCATCATCACGGCACTGGCCATTCCCCTTGAAGACCCAGGGCCAGTCTTCTATTTCCAGACAAGGGTCGGCAGGAACGGAAAGCACTTCAAATTCTACAAATTCCGCTCGATGATCATGAATGCCGATAAAATCAAGGCGCAGCTTGCCGAGCAGAACGAATCCGCAGCAGGCGTGATCTTCAAAATGAAAAAGGACCCGAGGGTAACAAAAACAGGGAGGATCATACGCAAATTCAGCATCGATGAACTGCCTCAGCTCATCAACGTGCTCAAAGGGGATATGAGCCTGGTAGGCCCGAGGCCACCACTCCCCAAGGAAGTTGCGGAATACACCCTCGAGCAGCGAAAGCGTCTTCATGTCATTCCCGGCATCACCTGTCTCTGGCAGGTAAGCGGCAGAAGCGACATCCCGTTTACCGATCAGGTCAGGCTTGACCTTCAGTACATCCAGAGTGCAGGCATCGTCAATGATATCCGCCTTCTGTTAAAAACAATCCCGGCTGTCCTTTCAGGCAGGGGTGCATACTAATATCAAAGGAGTCCCCCGATGAATTTCCTTCTCGATACATCCAACGGCCTGACGATCGGAATCGCTGAACTGGCCGGACGGCTCGACGCACAGAACAGCCAGGAGTTGCAGAAAGCGTTCAATTCATGGTTGCAGCAGACCCGCTTGCTGGTGTTCGACTGCACGGCACTTGACTTTATCGACAGCAGCGGCCTGGGCGCGATTGTCGGGTGCCTGCGTAAAACGCTCGAAAAAGAGGGTGAACTCAAGCTTGCCGGACTGAACGTAAAAGTTGCCATGGTCCTCGAGCTTACCCAGGCGGAAAGGCTTTTTTCGATCTTTACCGATACCGGTGATGCTGTCGCCTCCTTTGCGGTCACTCAGGATTCAAAGAGCTAAAGATGAAAACACTTCTTGCCATCAGGGAACGGGAGTATGACTGGGTACGTCAGGCCTTTCCGTCAATACACCCGCTGCTCCTGCCGCTATGCAACAAACCGTTCACGGAATTCCTCATCGACTTCGCCATCCTCGCCGGCAGTTCTGAAATCCGCCTGCTCAGCGACGGACCGCTCGGAGAGGTTAAGGAGTATTGTGAAAACGGAAACAGATGGGGTGTTCAACTCAGCTATGCAACCCTTCATGCAGAGGACTCCTTTCAGGATCTGATCGATAAAAACCGAAAATTCTGCGGTGACGACAGGATCATGATCATCAGCGGCTTCAGCTTCATCAGCTATGATAAACATCAGGGATATGCAAACATTATGAGTCTGATGCCGGCAGAAACCTGCGCATCATGTTCCAGTGGAAGCATCACCATTTTCGGGAATACGGAAACCCCTTCGACGAATCGGCCTGTGCTCCCATTGACGATCCTTCCGCTCGACAACGTCGGAAGCTATTACCGGATATCGCTGGAGACCCTTGAAAACGGTTCCGCACGTTATGTGCTTCCCGGCTACGGCAACGAACCCGGATGTGCCATCGGCAGAAACGTAGTCATCAGCAAAACTGCGGAAATCAGGAAACCCGTCAGCATCGGCAACAATGTCCAGATCCTTTCCGGAGCTGTAATAGGCCCATCCGCCGTTATCGGAAGCAACGTCATCATCGACAAGGAGAGTACGGTAAAAAGCGGCATCATTCTCGACAATACTTACATCGGCGAACACCTTGAAGTCACGGGCAGGATAGCCTCCGGCAACATGCTCACCGATCCCCGAAGCGGCGCATCCATAGCCATGGAGGACCCCCATCTCATGACCGGCATAAAAGCAGGCGGCAAATCCGGCACGGCAGGAAGAAAAACAGTTCACGCCGTTGCCGCCGCCATATTGATCTCCATGCAGCTCTTCCCTTTTCTTCTGCTCTTCCCGCTGCTGAAGCTGCAAGGCAGCTGGAGCTCCGGTACAACGACCTGTCAGGGCGACAGCTCTGGAAAATCCTTCTCCATGCCGACATCTGAAATCACTGGAACCGGCCTGGCCGTTTCACTGGCTGCAGCGATCTCCCTTGACCGCCTGCCTATGCTGCTCAGGGTTGTGACCGGCCAACTGGCCATTATCGGCAGCGCACCGATCATCGTTTCCGACCGGACGACAAGCTTTCCTGCCGGCAACCCGGGCTATCGGCCTGCGGTTTTCAGTTATGCGGAAGCCGAAGATTGGCCGGTAAACGGCAGCGATGCTGCCATTGTTGAACGATTTTACGCCATGCACAGCACTCCCGTCAAGGACATAGGCATGACGATCAAGGCACTCCTCAACAAACTCTATGAAAAGAACGCGGCATGACCATTACAGAGACCCTGAAAGGCAGCATCACCGTCGTAGCCATCAACGGCGCCCTTGATGCATCTACTGCACCGGAGCTGCAGAGAAGTCCGGCTATAACCAACGCATCGCAAACGGTCGTCATAGACTTCGAACATGTCGACTTCCTTGACAGCAGCGGGCTTGGAGCACTGATCGGCACCCTGCGAAAAAAGCGGGATATGAGCGCCGAAACGCTGCTCTCATGCATGAACGACAGGATCAGTCAGGTCTTTGAAATCACGAATGCATACCGCCTTTTCCACATATTCGACGATACCTCCGCAGCTGTTGACTATGCAACGCAACTGATCTCCCGAAAATGAACAGCATAATCACCCTCACGCTGCCAAGCGATGTCATCTTTACCCGATTTGCCTCACAAACTGCAGAGAGAGCTGCCTTGCTGATGCTGAACTCATGCGATGCAGACACCGGCAACTGGCAGTTCGTTCATGCCTTCGAACTTGCCGTGAGTGAAGCGTTCGCCAATGCCGTCACAAATGCTGAACAGCCAGGCACCCTTCAAACGGTTATCATAAATTTCATCTTCGAACAACAGCGGCTTACAGTCACCGTACGCGATACCAATCAGCAGTTCTCCACTGAAACACCGACCCCGGACATCGACAGCTACCCCGAAAAGGGTTACGGGCTCCTGCTTATACGCACAGTCATGGATAACGTATCCTGCATCAGGGAAAACGGCGCGAACATCCTATCCATGTCAAAACAGCTGTAACCCATGGTCACCATTGTCATTGTCAGCTACAATACCAGGGATATCCTGAAGAACTGCCTGGAGGCGCTTTACCGTCACGGGACCGGCAGCGACATGGAGGTCGTTGTCGCGGACAACGACTCACGCGACGATTCGACCGCCATGGTCAAAGAGCAGTTCCCCCAGGTCCGTCTCATCGCCAACGACAGGAACCTCGGCTTTGCTGCCGCGAACAATCTGGCTTTTCAGCAGGCTCACGGACGGTACATCATCCTGCTCAACCCTGACGCCTATATCGGACCGGCATCGATCCGGAACGCCGTAACGTTCATGGACAACCATCCGGAATGCGGTCTTTGCGGAGGGAAGATCATCTCACCCGAAGGACGGCTGGAACCCTCGGCCCGACGCTTTCCCTCACCGCTCTCGAAACTCCTCACACTCTCCGGCCTGAGCGCTCGCTTCCCCACTTCCCCGATCTTCAGCAGACATGAATTCGGCGGGTTTGCACATGATCATCCGCTTGAAGTCGACTGGGTCCCCGGCACGTTCACCATAGTCCGCAAATCGATGCTCGACTCCATCGGCCCCTTCGACGAGCGCTTTTTCATGTACTACGAAGAGACCGACCTCTGCCTGCGTGCCAGGCAAGCCGGGTGGAAAATCTTTTTTATCCCCGACGCTGAGGTGATGCATATCGGCGGAGCGTGCAGCAAAACACGGAAAGACAAAACCTTCGACAACGCCGGATCCCAGGTGCTCTCCTTCAGGATGCGCAGCGAATGGCTCTATTACAGGAAAAACAGCGGCCTTCCGGCAGTCGTTGCCAGCTCCGGGGTCGAGCTGCTCTGGCACGGCATACGCTATCTGAAAAACCTGGTCATGCCCTCCGGGGATGCCCAAAAAAAGCGGGACGCCGCATCAGTAACGATAAAGCAGATCACCCAGTCGTTGCAGGACACGAAATTTGGCCGATTGTCGCCTCAAACCCCCTGGTAAACCCTCATGAAACTTTTCTGCAACATACGTGCTGACCTTGCAGTCTACGAAGGCCGGTGGAGCAGCCAGGGATTCTGGGTCATGGTGGTCTACCGCTTCGGGCGCTGGCGCTACACCATCAATCACGGAATCGTCCGCAAGCCGTTTTCACTCCTCTACAAGCTGCTCGATAAAACGGTACAGATCCTTACCGGAATCGAGCTGCCCTGTGAAGTACCGGTAGGCAGGAACTTCCGTATCGATCATTTCGGTGACATCATCATCAGCGGTTATGCAAGTTTCGGCGACAACTGCATCATCCGGAACGGCGTTACCGTAGGCCTGAAAAACATCGAAGAAAAAGCTGCGCCGAATATCGGCAACGACGTCAACATCGGGACCGGCGCAAAGCTGCTCGGCAACATTACCATCGGCAACAATGTCGATATAGGAGCCAACGCCGTTGTCATCAGCTCCGTACCCGACAACTCCATAGCCGTCGGAATACCGGCCAGAATCATCCCAAAAAAAATTCCGGACTGACGGTAAAGCCCCCTCTGACTGTGTCAGGCTGGCCTGATTCCTGATTCGACACACTATGAAACGTTCAAATAAACCCGATCACCTTTACGTAATGCTGTTCAATAACGTACAAGAGGGTCTCGTTCCCTGCAGATTATTCCGCACTCTCCCGGCTACGCTCAAGTCTGGCGCCGGAACAGGCCGGCCAAAACTGCAGGGGGCCATGAAGGCGCTTCTCTGCCTCTCGCTCTGCCTTCTGCTCAACTCCTGCACCTCATTACAGCCCGTTGAGACCGAGACCCGACCCTCCAGGGAAAACGGATTCAAGGCGGAGCTGCCGAAAAAAGTCCAGGCATTCGCAACTCCGGAAAAAATCGAGTCGGTCACACCTCACGGACAGTTCCAGTACACCCTCGGTCCGGGCGATCTGGTCAGCATCCAGGTCTGGAAAAGACCGGAACTGTCTCAGGAGAATATCATGGTCTCACCCGACGGCCTCATTACCGTACCGAGAATCGGCAGCATATACGTACTCGACAAAACCCCCATGGAGGTTCAAAGCTTGATCACTTCAAAGCTCGAAGTGCTCTATATCAAACCGGAAGTGACCGTAAGGGTACAGGAGTTTCACAACAACAAGGCTTTCGTGCTCGGACGGGTGAGCAAGCCGGGAGTGGTCAATTTTCCAGGCAGAGGTTCGCTTCTCGAGGCGCTCGCACTGGCAGGCGGAATACCCGACCAGAGCAAGGATACCTCCCTGACCAAATGCGCCATCATAAGGGGCAACGACATCATCATATGGATCGACCTTCAGGACCTGCTGAGAAACGGAAACATGGCCCTGAATGCCCCTGTCAGGAACAACGATGTCATCTATATCCCCGAAGCTTCCGACGAAATGGTCTATGTCCTCGGGGAGGTCATCACACCGGGCGCCATCCAGCTTAAAAGCGGGATGACCGTAATGAAGGCGGTCATGCTTGCCGGAGGAATGAACAAGTATGCCAATCCGGAAAAAGTGTTTGTCATCCGGCAGAAGAACGACAAAGGCGACGTTGTCAGGGTTGACCTGAAAAATCTGCTCGAACACGCCGACTTCGGACAGAACTTCTCCCTCATGCCGAACGACATCGTTTATATAAGCCCGAGCGGTATGGCAAAATTCAATTATGCGCTGGAAAAGGTACTTCCGTCCTTGCAGATGCTCAACCTCGGAGTCTCTACCATGGAGTCTTTCGGCGTCATGCAGGAACTGCGTAAAAAAATCTGGGGACAGTCAGGGTTCGTCAACGGCAGCACCACGACAACGACAACGACCACCGGCGGAAATTGATTCGGGGTGAAATGAGCACACTATTACAGAAACCGCATCTGATCATCATTCCATCCGTTCCTGTCTGGAGCGATGGAGGCACGCTCTGTTTTGACCGTAAGTTTTATGACGGGATCATCCAGTACACACAATACTGGCCGGGACGGATAACCTGTGTCATGGCAACGAGCCGAACGGGCCTGCCCGATTTCGGCGTGGTTCAAAAAAGAGCCGACGAACTCCCGTTTTCATGCATTGCGTTAGGTGAAAACGAGATAGTAAGCGGGGAGCACTTGAAAAACGCCTCCCTTGTACTGGCGTCCGGCGACGCTCACGATCAGCTTCACATAAGCGCCATTTGCAGTCAGGCTGATATAAAATGTGTTTATATCATAGAATACATACCGGAAACCCGGTATCAGATAGCTTCGTTAAGTACCAGAAATCCGCTTGTCCTGCTTCGCCGCCTCCACTACATCTGGCGTAACGAAAAAAAACGGATCACCGCCTTCAAGCTTTGTGACGGTCTGCAATCCAACGGCACCGCCGCTTATCATCACTATCATGATGTGAAGAACCGGCTGCTCTACTTCGATACGCGCGTTTCGAAACAGCAGGTCATCGGGAATGCCGATCTGGAAACGAGACTCGACACGCTCCGTCAGGACAAGCCCTTGCGTCTTGCATTTTCCGGCCGCCTCATCCGCATGAAAGGAGCAGATCACCTCGTCAAGCTTGCACAGCTATTGAAATCGAGGGGCGTCAGCTTCAAGCTTACCATTTATGGCTCCGGTGATCTCGATAGCGACATGAGAGCTGAAATAACCGCGCATGGCCTTGAAAACGAGGTGTCGATGCCTGGTCCGGTCGATTTCAATACTCGTCTGATCCCGGACATCAAGGAGAGAGTCGATCTGTTTGTCTGTCTGCACAGGCAGAGCGATCCCTCCTGCACGTACCTTGAAACATTGTCATGCGGAGTGCCGATCGTCGGCTATAAAAACAGGGCGTTTGCCGGTATTATGGAGCTTGCCGATATCGGATGGGGTACAAAAATGAACAATCTTGAAGGGATCGCCTCCATTATCGGCGCTCTCAGCTCAAATCGGGGCGAGCTTGCCGAAAAATCGAGAAACAGCGCGAAATTCGCACGGCTGCACGATTTCGAAACGACGTATCAAAACAGAATCAATCATCTTCTCGCACAAACCGGCCGCAATCCATAACATGTGTGGATTGAGCCATAAACGCCCGTCCCGTCAAATAATCGTCGTAGCGGATTCATCGAATACCTTTCGCCCCCCTTATGAAAAACACCACAAATGTTGTATTTGCTTCCGACAGGAATTACATCCAGCATCTGGGCGCCGCCCTGAAATCCCTGCTGGTCAACAATGGGGATTTATCGTTCAGGATATATATCATCAGCAGCGGGATGTCAACAACCGACCTTCGAAACATAAATGACATCATACAAGGCCATCAGTGCACCGTTCGTCATATAACCGTCTCCGACGAACTCTTTGTCAAGCTTGCGACCGCACACCCGTTTTATCCGAAGGGGACCTATTACCGTCTGCTGATACCGGACCTGATCGATGAAGAAAAATTACTCTATCTCGATTCAGACATCATCGTCAACGGCTCGATAAAGGAGCTCTATGATCAGGACACTGCAGATTATTATGTATGCGCCATCGAAGACGCCGGTTTTGACCGGCATGATAAATTGAGGATGGACAAATCGTCAGCTTATTTCAACTCAGGCATGATGCTCATAAATCTCAGGAAATGGAAAGAATCCGGATTACAGAAAAAAGTCATCGATTTTATCGAGAACAATCCTGACAGGATATGGTTTCCTGACCAATGCGGACTGAATTCGATCATCAACGGGAGGTGGAAAAAACTTCCATTGAAATACAACCAGCCCTCATCTATTTTCGTCGACGACTTCGAAAGCAGGTTTGATTGCTTCAGCAGGAGTGAGCTTGATGAAGCCAGAAGTCATCCGGTGATCATCCATTACACCGGCGGCTCCAAGCCCTGGCACTTCAAAAACGACCACCCCTATAAGCAATACTACTGGAAATACCTGAAATTGACGCCCTACAGACATGCCATATACTCCGACCTGATGCCCATGCATATCATAAAATCGATGGTTCCGGCAAACCTCAAAAAAACCATAAAAAAGCTCCTGAAAAGCCAGGCAAACTGAACGGTTTCGTAGAATTTCCTGTAACACTCTCCCTGTTATCCTCACCGGCGAAGAAGTAAAACCACCCCAATGAACCAGAAAGAAAACGCACAGAGGAAACTTGCCGGGAACGCCGTGTCTGGTATGGTGGCGACCATCATTTATATGGTCAGTCGGCTTCTGCTGACTCCGTTTATCCTGAAATTTCTCTCGCTTTCCGAATTCGGATTGTGGTCGCTCTGCTTCATCATCCTCTCTTACGCTGGTATGGGCGGGTTTGGAGTGAACAGCACCTATATCAGGTATTCTGCCCGCTATCTGGCTGAAGGCAGGGAAAAAGATATAAGCAAGCTGCTCTCGACCGGCGTAGCCTATATGTTCTCGTTCTGTCTGCTGTTCTGTGCGATTCTTTATCTGATGTTGCCTTTTCTGCTCAACAGGTTCCATATCGACAGTGCAAACCAGACCCTCGCTTCGACGCTGTTTCTTGGCACCGCCGCTGTATTCAGTCTCGAACTCACCCTTGGCGGGTTCAGGTTCATTATCAACGGCATGCACGAATTCTCGAAAGAGAGAATCGTTACGACCGTTGCCGGCCTGATCGAGATTGCTGCCATTATGACCTTCCTCTGGCTCGGCACGGGCGTCAAGGGATTGCTTTATGCGTTCGCGCTCAGGCTTGTCCTCGAGACCCTCGCTTGCTGGAGAATCGCGCGCAGCATCCTGCCGTCCCTGAAGGTTTCATGGAAACTGGTCAATCGCGAACACTTCCGTCTTTTTATCGGTTTCGGAGGCAAAGTTCAGGTGCTCGGCATTATGGCCATTTTTCTAGCCGCGGTTGACCGTTTGTTCATCACGGCAATTTCAGGACTTGCCGCTGGCGGTATGTTCGAGATCGGACGTAAACTTCCATCCACGGCAGGGGGCATCTCCTCCTCGGCTTTCGGCCCCCTGTTGTCGACGGCTGCTCACGTTGAAGGAGCATGGTCAGACCACAGGATGCCCACCCTGAAAGAGCGCGCGATCAACTATGTTTTTATTGCCGGATCAGCCGTTGCGCTTGCGTGTGTGCCCATCGCTTTTCTTGCCCCCGTCCAGCAATATCTGCCGGTAAAAAATACAATTGCCGCTCTGGTCGCCGCAGTGGCGGCGCTGATATTCCTGTTCCTTCTCAAACGCTCAGTCGATACCGAAACCAGGCTGACCGGTATCGAGCTGAAACAGCTTTACCTCACCAGCATACGTTTCACGAACATCATCAACTCAATATTGTTCGTATTCCTTGTCGCCATGGCCCATCCTTTGATAAACGCCTGGGTCGGAAACAAGTATCCGGAAGCTGCCGATGTCATGATACTGCTCTCCACCGCATACTCGATACAACTCTGTACAGGACCGATAACGCTGATCTTCAGGGGAATCGACCGGAACGGCAGAGAACTTGAATACATGATGATTCAGATGATCCTGATGGTGTGCTGGATTCCCGCAGGCACATCGGTATGGGGACTGACCGGCTCTGCCGGCGCCATTGTATGCAGCTCCACCGTCAGCACGCTGTTCCTCGTCTGGCGAAGCAACAAGACTTTCCAGATTCGTTTCCAGGAATTCGTTTCAGTGGCGATACTTCCCTCTCTGGTCACACTGCTCCCTGCCGGGATAATTTTTTCAATCACGAAAATGTGGCCGCAAACTGAACGTTTTGCGGAAATATTTCAGGTTCTTGCCTGCGGAACAGGATATGTCCTCTTTTGCGCGGCGCTGATCTGGAAATTCATTCTCGACGACAACGAGAAAACAAGGACACTTGAACTTCTGCCGCTCAAAAAGAGATCAGTATGTTGAAAGAGAACGCACCGAGAGAAGCACTTCCTTTCGGGAAGCCGTCAAAACCGCTCGATATAGCAGGCTTCGTCAAGCGCTACGGACTGATCGTCCTGGTGCTCGGGTCATTCCTGTTTACCCTGACGGTACCGATCGTGCTTCTGATCAGCAAGCCGAACTACGAGGTTCATGCCCTCATGAGAATCGATCCGATCATCCCCTCGCTGATAACCAAATCAGAAGATCCTTCGATCATCAATTATTACCAGGATTACGCGAATACTCAGGCCCGGAGGATGATGGATTTCGAGATCCTCAAAAAAACCGTCGAGAAACTCACTCCCCGACAGAAATCCGCAGTGCTGCCTGCTTCGCTGTCGTCGGATAAATGCGCAGACATCCTCGGCATGATGATCAGGGTAACCCCGGTCAACGGAACTCACCTCATTGACGTAACCGCATCCAGCCCTAAAAAAGAGGGACTCGCTCCTCTTGTCAACAACTTTATGCAGGTCTTTCTTGAGAAGGTGAGAAAAGGCAATGAGACACAGGACACTGAACGGCTGAGCTACCTCAGGAACGAGAAACAGTCGCTCAACACCGAAATCGCAGCCATTGAAGAAAAGCTGAATACGCTCACCAAAGAGATATCAACGGCTGATTTTGAGGAAACATACAATCTGGCGAATAAAAAATCGGTGCAGCTGCAGCAGATGTACGTCAATGCACTGTTCGATCGAGTCTCTTCCGAGAACCAGTATCAGGAGACCGAAAAAACAGGGAAACAGCTGAAATCGCTTTCGCTGACGCCGATGGTCGAAGAGCAGGTGATGCATAACCAGTCACTTGATTTCACCAGCTCATGGACCTACCAGCAGCAACAGCAGTTACGCAGCAGTACCGATGGGCTGACACCGAACAATCCCGACCGTATCTATGTCGAAGAGCGTATGAAGGCCATGCAGGATTATGAGAGAAAGCTCAAGGACGAAGTTCGAAGTGCTGCAAAAAACGTCGTATACGGCAAACGTGACTATGAACTGCGAAAGGATCTGATACAGGCAGCCAACAAATCCGAAAAATCGAAAAAATCGGAAAAGGATATCCTGAAGGAGATGGAGGAGAGCAAAAACGAGTCGGTACGCGTCTCTGTCGGCCTTCATCTCGGAGAATCGCTGAAGGCCCTCCTCAAGCACAAACGAGACCTTCTCGATCAGGTCGACACCCGAATCCATGAACTTGAAGTCGAAGGCAAGGCTCCGCTGCACATAGCCATCGAATCGGTTGCACGCGAACCCGACAAGCCGACAGGCTCGAACACCAAAAAGTTTCTGCTGATGTTTTTCGGCGGCGCATTCGGCAGCATCGCCGCAATTTGCCTGGCTTTTGAATATTTTGACAACCGCATTCGCCGTCCCGAAGAGATCAGACAGGCACTCGGCTATCCATCTGCAAAACCGATCGTCAAAGCGCAGGCGAAGGTTCCGCTCCATGAACTGGTGAGCCGCGGGCCCCTCGATCCCGCCGCCATGGCTATCAACAGCCTTGCCATAGGGTTCAGTCGTGAAAAAAAGAGCAACAACGCTCAGATCATCATGTTCACGGGCGTCGACGCGGGGGCCGGGGCTACCACGATCGCGTTCAACTGCGCCCAGGCGCTAACCCGCATCGCACCAAGGGTGCTCATGATCGAGGCGAATCTGGCATCCCCGTCCCTCGGCAAACTCAACGGCCGCTCCCCGTCTCAAGCCGGACTGAGCGACCTGCTCCACTCTTCCGCCGCAATGAGCGATTATATCGTCGTCGGGTCAGGTTATCTGCCCGATATGCTCTATGCCGGTAACACGAAAGAACATGGCATGCCGAAGCATCGCATCGGCGAACTTCTCGATCAGGCAAAAAACGAGTATGATTTCATCTGTATCGATTGCCCTCCGGTACTGGAAAGCGATCTGACCGAGCACATGGCGCTCTATTCCGACATCGTTGCGCTGATCACTCTCGGCGACAGCACCTTGTACAAGGATCTGAGAACCGCCGCTGAAGCGCTTGTCCGGCTCGATGTGCCGGCAATAGCCCCGGTTCTGAACTGGAGCGGAAACATCCGGGCGATCTCGGTCGATAAACTCCTCGAAAAGCGGCCCGAATTCCTCGACAAAATCAAAACCGGCAACATAGAGAAATTCATCCGGAACCTTCCTCCGCCGAATCAGCTCATCGAAACGATAAAGACGACACTCGTGACTCTGGCCGGTCATGTCAAGGGTGCCGGTGCTGCTGTTTCAACAAAGAGGCAAAAACCATCATAAGGGCGTCAGTAATGAGCTATCTACCTGTCCTGTTCGGCTACAATGCCTCAAATCTTGGAAACAGCCATGTGCCCCTCTCCCTTTGCCGGTACTGGAACCAATCCGGTCGGCCGTCAACGCTAACCGTTGCAAGCGCCGACGATACGGTCACATACCCATGGCTTAACCCCGCCCTGAACGGAATCAGGAAACGCCTCGTCTACAAACTCGGAAACGGGGAGCAGCCAAAACATATAACTGAAGAGCTTTTTTTCCGGACCGAAGGATCCTCTTCGCCTGTCTACCTCTGGGCCGGTCTTTCGCCTGACATCTTCGAAAAGTTCAATGAGAGAGGCGCAAAAATTATCGTCGAAAGAATCAACTGCCACAGGGGCACTTCACGAAAAATCCTTCAAAAGGCATGTGAGTACTGGAATGTCCCGCTGACCGAAACGTTTAACGACAGCCAGATAGCCGAAGAGAACCGCAAACTCTCCCTGGCGGATTCGATTTTCTGCCCGAGCCCGATGGTCAGGAAGTCGATGATCGACAATGGAGTGCCTGAAGATAAATTGCTTTCGAGCAGTTACGGATGGGCTCCCGAACGGTTTCCGTCGATAGCCGATCCGCGACCGGATAACCCGGAACCGATATTTCTGTTCACCGGTACGCTCTGCATGCGGAAAGGAGTCCTGACGCTCCTTGAAGCGTGGAAACGGGCCGGAATCTCCGGAAAACTGATCCTGTGCGGCGGAATCTACCATGACGTTCAGGCTGCGATGGAACGGTATCTCGGCGCCGGCAATATCCGGCACATAGCATATACCAGGGATATCGGCCAGGTGTACCGTACGGCCGATGTCTTCGTCTTCCCGAGTCTCGAAGAGGGCGGGCCCATGGTCACCTACGAAGCCATGGCCCACGGAATACCGCCGCTCGTCACGGCCATGGGAGGCGGTGCGATCGTCCAGGACGGCATCAACGGGCTTGTGCTCCCTGATTTTGATGTCGACGCATGGGCGGCCGCGATAACAGAACTGGCGGAAAATCGACAGAAAAGAGTGGCTCTCGGGCAAAACGCAAGAGAACGCGCACGTCAGTTCGCCTGGGAAAACGTTGCCGGGCAAAGAGCCCTGCTGCTTGAGAATCGCTATCCGGAACTTTGGAAATAACACCGAACATGACGATCTCTGCAACAGAACCTGACTGGAAAAGGGAACAGAATACGCGGGGCCGTTACGAACCGGCGAAGCATCTGCTGGCGACCATTCGCGGTTATCAGCGACTGAAGTCGAAAGGGGGGATAATGGCCGGAATAGCCTTGCCGTTCCTGGTACTGCAGCATCGTTTCTGGAGTGCAGTCACCGGAGCGGACATTCCGCTCAATTCGAAGATCGGTGGTGGATTGCTCATGCCACATCCAAATGGCATCGTCGTCCACCCTGACGCCGAAATCGGTCCCAACTGCCTGTTTTTTCAACAGGTTACCATAGGCACAGGAGGACGAATCCCAGGGAACCCGAAGATCGCAGGACATGTCGATATCGGGGCGGGTGCGCGGATCCTGGGCGGTGTGACCATCGGCGCACATGCCCGTATAGGCGCCAACGCAGTCGTAATCGACGATGTGCCGGAAAATGCGACGGCTGTCGGTATTCCCGCAAAAATCCTGGGCCTGAAGGGATAACAGCTGCATGAAAAAACCGCTGAATCGCATAGAAGCAGCTCATACCCCCGTTTTCCATGAACTGAAAAACAGTTGCTGCCTGTATGGATGAGGGTCAGGGCAACATCGTCGTGGCCATCGCCCTGTTCGGGTGGATCCCCCTGGTCATGCTGCTCTTCCGACGGTTCGAGGCGCGGCTTGCCGTGACTCTGGCGTTTGTCGGCGGATGGATGTTCCTGCCTGTCGCCGGCTTCAAAGTGCCCGGGGTGCCTGCCTACAACAAAATGACGGCGACCTGCATCGTCATTCTGTTCTGGGCGTGGAAATTCGACAAAGAGCGGTTCAGGGAATTCAGCGGCAGCCTGGCCGACGTCCCGATGCTCGTCTGGTGTTTAACGCCCTTTTTCTCATCTGTATTCAACGACCTAGGCGTCTATGACGGCCTCTCCCAGACAATGTACCAGAGCATCACCTGGGGGGTTCCATACATCCTCGCCCGTATCTATTTCAGCGACCCCGCCGGCTTGAAAATGCTGGCCACGGCCATCTTCATCGGCGCCGTCATCTACATCCCTTTCTGCTGGTTCGAAATGATCATGAGCCCGCAGCTGCACCGCCTGACATACGGATTCCACCAGCACAATTTTCTCCAGACTCTCAGGGACGGAGGAGGATTCAGGCCGATGGTATTCATGGACCACGGACTTATGACCTCCATGTGGATGGTGCTCGGGGTTTTTCTCGGCACATGGATGTATCATACCGGGGAGCTGCCGGAAAAAATCCTTGTCGTTCCTTCCCGCTACCTTCTCATCATGCTGGTCGTCACGACATTCGCAATGAAATCGGTAGGAGCCATCGTCCTGCTCCTCATCGGCCTGGTCGTCATATACCTGTCGAACAGGATGAAAAACGTCGTTCTGTTGCTGATCATGCTGCTGGTCCCCATTCTCTATGTTTACACGAGGACGACCGGGATCTGGGACGGAACGAACCTTTCAGGTTTTGTCGCTGAAAAGTTCAGTCCCGCTCGAGCCCAGTCGCTCCAGTTCCGCTTCGACAATGAAACCATCCTCATCAATAAAGCCCTTCAGGGCACACCCTTCGGATGGGGAGGATATGGACGCTCCAGGGTTTATGATGAAAAAGGCAAGGACGTCAGCGTAACCGACGGGCTCTGGATCATCACGCTCGGAAGGAACGGCACTTTCGGCCTCATGGCCATGATCATCGCCATCCAGACCCCGGTAGCACTCTTCTTCCTGCGCTTCAAACCAAGCCGGTGGAATGAAAAAAAGTGGGCTGTACCGGCCGTCATGGCCATATTTCTGGCGATCTACATGATCGACAACCTGCTCAATGCGATGATCAACCCGATTTACATGCTTTTCAACGGAGGCTTGACCAGCCTGGCGCTCAACGCTCAAAGTGAAGAAACCGACACCGATGCGGAAGAAACTGTTCGAATATCCGAAACAGTAATTCCGGCAACACGCTTTATTACAGCTCCATGTCTGGCACAGTCACGTTTCATTAATTGACAAACAAATCAAGAGCATACCTGTTTATTGTAAACCTCATGAAGTACGACCGCAGGATCATTAAAAACGAATGGGACAGCTCATCCAGGCTGACTAAATACTGGATGTTTGCACTCTCTCTTCTTGTCGTCGGCAGCATACTGCCGGCGCCACATGTCATCCACAGGATTATAGCGATCGACACCATCGTCCACACCTTTCTCTATGCCTTTCTGGCCTTCATACCCATGGTCCTGCTAAACTGCAGGAAAACTGCCTTTCTTGCTTCGTTAGCCGTAACCCCGCTGGGCTACATCCTGGAAACCATCTTCACGATCATTACAGGCAACAGCTTCAATGTCATGAATGCACTGGCAAACAACATCGGTTCGCTTGCCGGCATAGGGATCGGGTTCATCATCAGGCTCAATAACCACTATGAACAACAGAAAACCGGCTCGATAGCTGACGACAACAGGAACTTCGGCAGCCGGGCTTACGACTCTCAAAAAGAGCAGACCCTGGAAAGATGAAAGGCAGGGCGCCGGCAGAAGCGCCGGCACTGAAAACAGCACTTCCAACCCCCGTGACATGAACCAGAACCCCATCGCGTATCTCTGCAGCGAGTACCCGGCCATTTCGCATACCTTCATCTTCAGGGAGATTGAATCACTCCGCAAGGCAGGCATGACGGTGCATACGGCATCCATCCATAAACCCGCCGGACTCGACATCCTGACTCCCGCAGAACAGATGGAGGCGGAAAACACCCTCATGGTTCTCTCCCAATCTCCAGCGGCCATACTCAAGGCACACGTGCAGTGCCTCTTGAAAAACCCCGGCGGCTATCTGAAGATGACCACTGCAGCCCTTCAGCTCCTTACAAAGGGACCCAAAAACCCGGTCAAGGCTATTGCCTATCTCGCCGAAGCCGGCATTCTGCTGCAATGGGCCCGGCGCAATGGCGTCACCCACGTTCACGAACACTTCGGGAACCCCACTGCGATCGTGGCCATGCTCATGAAACGCTATGGCGGCTTCTCCTTCAGTATCTCGGTGCATGGCCCCGACATTTTCTACACCGTCGATACGGCAATGCTGGCCGAAAAAGTGAGTGAAGCCTCGTTTGTACGTTGCATCAGCCACTACTGCCGCAGCCAGATCATGCGCATCAGTGACGTTGACCTCTGGGACCGCTTCCACATCGTTCGTTGCGGCATCGACCCGGAGATCTATACCCCGAGGCCTGAGCCGGGAAACAGCGTACCCGAACTGCTCTGCGTCGGACGGCTGGTGCCGGCAAAAGGGCAGCATATCCTGCTCGAAGCCTGTTCCATCCTCAAAAACGCGGGAGTCCGGTTCCACCTGACAATGGTAGGCGACGGCCCCGACAGAAAGTCGCTCGAAGCCTGGAGCAAAACGGCCGACCTCACCGGACACGTCACCTTCACCGGCGCCCTCGGCCAGGACAAGGTAAGGGACTACTACGACAGGGCAGACGTCTTCGTGCTGGCAAGCTTTGCCGAAGGTGTGCCGGTCGTGCTCATGGAGGCCATGGCCAAAGAGATCCCGGTCATCTCGACCCGAATCACCGGCATACCCGAACTCATCGAACATGAAGAGGATGGGCTCCTTGCAGTGCCGGGAGACCCCGACGACCTTGCCGGTCAGATCAGGAAACTGCTCGACAGCACCGAAATGCGCAGCCGCATGGGAAAAGCCGGACGAATCAAGGTGGATGAACGCTACAATCAGCACCGGAACAATGCGAAGATGGTGAGCCATTTCCTTAACCTGGAGACCAGGGTATGACGGTCATCGAATCGATCATCAGGTTTCTGGTCGTCCTGCTCTCCCTGCCGGCAGCCTACCTGCTTTCGGTCACTGTCGCCGCTTACCTGTTCAGGAAGGAAAACTGCACGGAAAACCGGTTCCTCAAGATCGGCGTGCTCATCCCCGCCCATAACGAGGAAGAGGGCATCAGGCGCACCATACGGAGCGTGCTGGCGTGCGACTATCCGTCCGACCGCCTTGAAATCCATGTAATCGCCGACAACTGCGACGACCGCACCGCCGAGGCGGCAGGAAGCGAAGGTGCCGACGTGGCGGAACGCACCGATGCCAACCGTCGGGGAAAGGGTCAGGCTCTCGACTGGTTCTTGAAAGAGTGCCGGGCCCGCTACCGCGACAGCGAGGTCATCACCATCATCGACGCCGACGTCACCCCTGACAGGAACTACCTGCGCGAAATAAGCGCTTCGTTCAGCCAGCCCGGAACCCAGGTCGTCCAGGCATATAACGGCGTCAGCAATCCGGAGGCCGGATGGCGTCCGGGGCTTATCGACGCCGCATTCAACGTTTTCAACCACCTGCGCATGGCCGGCTCCTGCCGGCTCTCCGGCACCTGCGTGCTCAAGGGCAACGGCATGGCGTTCAGCACAGGCCTGCTCGAACGCACCGGATGGCCCTGCCACTCGATCGTCGAAGACATGGAGTTCAGCCTTCGCCTGCTGCAGGAGGATATCAGCGTGCACTACAACCCCGACGCCGTCATCCGGAGCGAAATGGTCACTTCCGGCAAAAACGCGTCGAGCCAGCGCAGCCGCTGGGAGGGAGGGCGGTTCACCCTCGTCAGGAACATGGGAGGCCCTCTCATGAAGCAGTTTGCTAAAACCGGACGCATCCGTTACCTCGTCGCACTCGCCGAACTTGCCACTCCCCCGCTGTCGCTGCTCGTCATGCTCTTCATGGTGGGCACCGCGGGCTCGATCCTGCTGCCCGACGGACCGTGGATGCTGGTCGCAGGTTCATGGTGGGCAATTCTCGTGTTCTATGTCGTGTCCGGCCAGATCCAGCGCAAAGCCCCACTCTCCACATGGATGGTGCTGGCCGCCGCGCCGCTCTACGTTCTCTGGAAGATCCCGCTCTACGCCGCGATGCTGATCAGGAAAAAAAGCTCCGCCTGGGTAAGAACCACGCGGGAAGCGCGCTGATCGGGGATTATTGGATGGGCAGGTTCAGAAAAACATTAACCCATAGTCAAGCATGTCCGTAAACACACCGATGCTTCGCCGATACCTCTGGCGACTGCTGGCAAACAAATCTTACAAGGAGCTTTGCGAGAGGGAATGGGTCATCTCCCCTGCCTGTGTAACGAACACCCGACCGGCATTGTACCTGCCGGGATCACTTGATAACGTCACGGCCTCGTCAGCGACCTCCAACCTGGAACTCGAACTGCGCAGGATAAAAGGGGGACCCACGGAGCATGCTGCTACGATAGCAAGAAGTCTGCCCGATGCGCTGCTCTACGGAGGCTACATCTACAAAGATGCCGCCAAGATCCCGATGAGTATCAAAAAAGAGAACCTGTTCCTTGAAAAACAGATGTCTGAAAACAAAGACACTGCAGTCATGGCATGCGGCTTGACCGACATCCGGTTTTTCGGACACTGGATGACTGACGGAATTCCATTGCTGATGGCCGCCCGTGAATTGGGCCCGCCCATACGGAACGCAGAACCGCTGACCGGGCACCAGAAAGAGTACCTCTCGATGCTTCAGATGAATTACGATCCTTTTGCCGGGGGACGGATACGAAAACTCATCATCCTTGAAGATTACGGGCAGAATGAGTACAAGCGGGTTCGGTACAACAAAATCAGGGCACGTTTCAAGGAAATCTGCCCGAAACCCACATTTCCGGGGGCACTTCTTCTGCGTGGAACGTCGGGAAATTCCGATCCGGATGCAAACGGGAATCGCCGGCTGCTTGTCAACGAGGATGAGATCGCCGCCTATCTGCAATCCATAGGGTTCAAGATCATCGATTCGACGAAACAAAGTGCAAAGGAGATCGTCGAAAACACCTCCGGGGCCCGTATAGTGATCGGAGTCGAAGGAAGCCAGATTCCCCACGGAATGTTCACGATGGCGGATCACGGCACATTGATCAATATTTTACCCCCATTCCATTTCAACAATGTGCTCAAGGGTCAGACCGATTGCATGGATCTGAACTATGCGTTTACTGTCGGTGAAGTTTGTGAGGGAGGATTCCGGGTTCCCATGGATACCCTCAAAAGGACACTTGACCTGGTTTCGGCAACGTACCCTTGAAAGACCATGGCATCATCGGCAGACGATCTGTTCAACAACAGGTTAAGATCGGAGTCGGTGAACCAACCGGCAAATCATGAGGGAAGAGATTCCGGAACACCTGATAACTCCTTGCACAAAGCAGTTAAGCCTCCCCTTTTGACTGACCGCAGACCGGTGCTGCGACAACAAACGATAACGGAGAACCCCGATGAAGGTTACAGAATTGGCAACGATGGGTTTGAGCCATACACGGAATGCCGTTGCAGAGGCCGTGTATATCAAAACCGGACGTGATTTCACCAGACCCATCACGTTTCATGCGCTCGTCAACGAGCGTTGCAATTGCAAATGCCGCCACTGCGAATACTGGCGTCAGGCAGAATACATTCCTGAGATGTCGATCGAGCAATGGAAAACGACACTTCTGAGCATAAAGGAGTTCAGGGGCAGGTTCTCGATCAATTTCAGCGGAGGTGAACCCCTTATTAAAAAAGGGTTCATTGAACTCCTGCAATTCTGCCGGGAGCACGATATCCTTGCCGGCGTCACCACCAACGGCGCCCTGCTCAACGCAAAAAACGTCGCGGCCATCGTAGCGGCAAAGCCGTTCAACCTCAACATATCCTGTGACTCCCACCTCGCGGAAGTTCATGATTACGTCAGGGACATGAACGGGCTGTTCCGCAAAATCACGGAGGGAATGGCCATGTTGCGGCAGGAGCAGAAAAAACAGGGCATCACCTTCCCGATCATCGTCAAGCCGACCGTCTTGTCGCTGAACTTCAGGCAGTTACCGGAAATAGTCGAGTGGGCGATCGGAAACGGAGCTACGGCAGTGAATTTCCAGCCGCTCGGACGATGGACCCCCGAAACCTATAACGAGCTCTGGATCGAAGAGAAGGATTGGCCGGAACTTGACCGGATGATGCAGAAACTGATCGAAATGAAACGGGCCGGCGCACCGATCATGAACAGCGAGGAGATTCTTGGCCTCATGACGGCAAGCTTTCGTGAAGAGTCGGCCTCGCCTGAAAACATGCCATGCAGGATCGGACTCCAGGAGTTCTATATCCGGCCGGACGGCGAGGTAAAGCTGTGCTTCCACTTCCCCGGCATCGGCAACACTACGCAACAGGCTGCAAAGGAGATCTGGACAGGCGAAAAGGCAAAGAAAATACGCAAGGCCACCATAGATTGCGACAAACTCTGCCTCCTGACATGCCTGTCCCAGAAATCACTGCTCAACAAGGCCAACCAGGCCTTCACCATCCTTTCGCGCCAGAAAAAAACAGCTCCTCCGGTTTCGGAAGGCACCTCCGAAAAGTGATACAAACTCCGATCAGCAAATGATGACGAATCTGCCCGATATCGACTGTATCCTTATAGGGGTCAACTCAGCCAAAACACTCGCCCGTTGTATCGACTCGATTCTGCAGTGCGATTATCCCCAGGAAAAACTCCATATCTGTTATGTGGACGGCGGATCGACCGACAACAGTATCGAGACTGCCGAACGTTACAAAGAGATGACGGTCATCCCGTTGAACCCGGAATATCCGACGCCCGGCATGCAAAGAAACGCCGGATGGAAAAAAGGCCGATCTCCACTGGTCCAGTTCCTCGATTCAGACACCGTACTCGACGCAGGATGGCTTTCAAAGGCAGTCGAGACCATGGCAGCCGATGACAAGCTCGGAGCAGTGCTCGGCATGCGCAACGAGATGCATCCTGAAAAGACCGTCTATAACTGGATCGGCAACATCGAATGGAACGGCCCTGCTGGTAAATCCGATTGTTTCGGGGGTGATGTCCTTGTCAGGCGCCAGGCACTTGAAAAAACAGCAGGATACAACGAGGCGCTCGTCGGCGGAGAAGATCCGGAACTCAGCAGAAGAATCATCAGGGCCGGCTGGAACATCATCCGCCTCGACGCGCCGATGACGATGCACGACCTTGCCATGAGTACCATAAAACAGTATCTTCGCAGGGCTTTCCGGTCCGGATATGGTTTTGCAGCTGTGAGAGCCCTCGAAGCCAGGGCGGGAAGCCAATTCTGGCGCTATGATCTCATCAAAATCGTCATCAAGGGGGGCTCTTTTCTGGGATCGTCAATTCTTGCCCTTCTGTTTCTTGCACTGGCTCAACCGACAGGCATCAAAATCATCACCGTTCTCCTGCCCATTGCCGGCCTGATCGTGATGCTCTCACCCCGGCTCTTCAGGATCGGCAAGTTCATGAGTGACAACAACCTGAACAGAACCGACGCCGAAAGATATGCCTGGCACTGCTCCGTCGTGGTTCTGCCCCAGCTTTTCGGCATCCTCCGCTTCCACCTTGGCCAACTGCTCAACAAACCCCTCCGAAACAGGCGTCGCAACCTCGGAACAGACCTCTCGACCACCGCCTGAGCGCACGGTAACCGTCATCCATTGAACCGACGGACACAGCGCCCCCCTCACAGTCAATCTCCGTTCACTGATGTGCCCCAGGGAGCTTGTCTTTCCCGGATAAAACTCCCGGCAACACGTTGACCGCGCTACTGACCGATCCTTGCAGACCGTTCATGTCTATCGTGACAAACCAGTGCCCGGACTTCGGGATCTTCGCACGAAAGGGTGACTCCTTTATCAGGCCGCCGATATAGCGGTGCTGGCGGCCGGTCTTGAAGTTGCTGAAATTCGCAGAGTCCATCAATCGAACATTTGCAGCACTCCCTGAAAGAGTGACCTCGACTATCTGGCCTGGATTCAGTCGACCAAGATCAAACTGGGTGAAGTTCATTTCGCAAGTCCTCCGAGCTTCATTATGATACCAGACAGGGTTAATTTCAATGCTGTCCGGAACGGGCCTTGCCATTTCAGCAGACAGCTATTTTCAATATATAGCGACTGTTACGGATAAGTCCAACAGGAGTTCATTGGGAACCGGGCTCTTTTTCCTTCCCTGGCCTGCACGACGCCGTGCTGTAAGCCGCAAAGAGGTACTCTTCACTTCACGATTCTCGTCATCAGCCCCCCCTCGCTCTTACTCACCTTCATGAGATGCAAATCCCCCGCCGCATCCATTCCACTTCTCTCGACATTACAATATCCCCGGTTTCAATTCACGGAGTTGCCGGTTTACCGACTCCATTACCAAGAAAACAATCGACCTGCAGGATTTTAGTTATCTTAGTCACTTACGTCCCCTTTGCTCGGACAGGCTTGTCCGGTTTTCCACGTTCGAGAGATCCGGCTATTCGGGCTTCTGTCTGCGAACTCTTAAAACTTCGGGCCTGAGCCTGCGAACGACATCATTTTATCGACGTTGTCGTCCTTCCGCAGCAAGGAGAGCCGTTGCTGATAAACCCGGCGCTGCGCGGTCCTCTGGGATATGCCGACTAGAAAAAAGAGCAACTCCTGGGCACCGGAAAAACGCTGGGCCAGCAGCTTCTCCATGACCTCCGTCAGAAATGAGGCCGAGAAATTCCGCTGGATCAGGACATCGTCCATTGACATGTACGCCCGAACAGAACCCGGATCTCCCTGCCTGGCGCAACGGCCGTAAAACTGCCGGTCAATGCGTTCAGCGTCATTCGGCTCTGCTAAAATGACATGAAGCCCCCCCAAATCCGGAACACCGTCTCCAAGAGCTATATCTGTTCCCCTGCCTGCCATGTTGGTCGCTATCGTGATGCTGCCGCGTTCTCCGGCGCGTGCAATTATGGCAGCCTCTTCACTGTGATGGATCGCGTTGAGGAGCTGAAACGACAACTGTTTTTCACTCAGCAAACCTGCAAGGAATTCACTCTCCCCAACGCTTCTCGTCCCGACGAGGACTGGGCGTCCTTTCCTGTGCAACGCTTCGATTTCGTCAAGCAGTGCCACATATTTGATTCCCTTTTCAGAAAAGACCCTCTTTTCGAAGGTCTGTCGGAGTGATGGGCGGTGAGTGGGGATCTGTACGCAGTTCAATTCGTAGATGTGCCATAATTCAGACTCAAGCCCGTTGACCGTACCCGTCATACCGCTCAGCGTATCGAAGAAGCGGAAAAAACGCTGAAAACTGAGCCGGGCCGCCACCTCGACCGGGTCGGTCATCTCCAGGCCTTCGAGCAGCTCTATGATCTGGTGCGTTCCCTGCCTCCATTTGCGCTCCGGCATCAGCCTGCCGGTAAATTCGTCGACAATGACAATTTTGCCGTCGTTGACGATATAGTCCTTCCCTTTCCTGAAAAACTCCCGGGCCGAAAGCACAAGGAGCAGCAGCTCTTCCCGCCTGACGGGCGCATGCCAGAATGGCGTAAGCCTGGAGGTCATCTGTTCTATCCTGCTTTTCCCCTCCTGTGTAAGCATGATCTGCCGGTATCGCACATCGATGTTATAATGCTCTTCCCTTTTCAGCTGGGATGCAAGACGCACGGCCTCGCCGCATGCCTCGAGCAGAGGCTTGTTCTTCACCGAACGGGATATGATCAGGGGGGTTGCCGCATCATCGACGAGCACGCTGTCGGCTTCGTCGACAATAGCCGCCGACAATCCGTTGAGAACCGGGTCGGTTTCGCCGTCCCTTTCGGAAGCCGGACGAATGAAACGCCGTGACGGGTCAGTGACCCCCTGCATCAGTAACCGATCCTTCAGAAAATCCGCAACGAGTTCCTTGGCGGTGACATAGACGACAGAGCACGCGTAATTCCGTCTTCGCTCATCCCGGCCGGCCTCTGCGGTCACACATGCCGCAGACAAACCGCAATGCGTATAAAGGGGTTCAAGCCTTGCATGGTCACGCGCTGCGAGATAATCATTCACCGTGATCACATGGCACGGTCTGCCGCTCCACCCGAAAAAAACTGCTGCCAATGCGGCGACGAGCGTCTTGCCTTCACCCGTCTGCATCTCTATAAGGGAACCGTTCATGAGGGCCATAGCCCCCATTATCTGTTCCGCGAAAGGACGCATGCCGAGTACGCGTTCTGAAGACTCCACCAGCAAGGCCATGGCTGCCGGAATATGGTCCTTGTGATCTCGCCCCCGACGGCGAAAATGCTCACGGAAAACCATGAGCTGTTCATGTAGCTGTTCATCGGGGAGTGTTCGCAATCGCTCTGCAGATGCATGAATATCAAGCGCTTCCTGCCTCAGGCTCCCGGAATCGAAGGTTACCCGGCGCACAATGCCCTCTATCCTGTGCAGAAAGCCTTTGACGCCGGCAGGAACGCTGCCCGGCATGCGGACAGCTGTCTTGCGGTACTCTTTAGCAGGTATCACAGCTGGTAACGCTTCTGGAACAGCTGATAGATGTGTCGGCTCCACTGTATAAGCAACGGTTCAGGAGCAAGGTTGAACCGGATATATCCTGACCGGCCATGAAGCAGGTGCACGTCCGTTTTTTTCTCCAGCAGGGCCTGAACCAGGAAAAATGGCTCAGCCGTATTGCTGGTCCCCTGCTGGGGATCATAAGTAACGGGAATATTGCCTCCTCCCTGCTGACCGAGGGCGGGCGAAGGCAGCTTCTCGTGCTGATAGGGGATAAGTCGCACCTCTTCAGTCCTGACGCTCTGGTATGCTTCTCCCCACAGGCGGACATCGACATCCCTGACAGAGCCATCAAAAACCTCGGAGGCCTCCTCCTGGGGAACAACTGCAGCAAACCTGAAGCGCTCTCCACCGACAATATCACCGATATATTTTCCCCTCTCAACCCAGAGTCCTGACCTGGACTCCTTGCTTGCAGGTATCCAGATGCCGTTGCCCCGGGCCCTGACAATCAGATCCGATTCATCCCGCTTCAGCTCGGCATAATTGTCCTGCGCAGCACGAAGCTCCTTGAGCACCGGCTTGAGGTCCACTATGCTTTTTCCAAGGGCCTGCCGCTCCCTGACGTTGATCTCTGCAACCCTGGCTTCTGCGCTTCTGATTGCATAATCGAGTTCCCTGTTTTCCAGTCGAACCAGCGGCTGACCGGCAACCACATATTGTCCGGGTTGCACCAGGTAATCCTTTACATACCCGGAAACCATGTTGATGACCTTGATATCGGGATGGGACTCGACGACCCCCGGCGCATAGATATTGTGGGGAAAAGGAAGCAATACCGTGAGTATTATGACAACGGCGGCAAATGACGTCAAAACGCCGACGATCCTCTGGCGGCAGGGCAGAAGACGGCCATCGACAAACAGGTAGGAAAAAGCACGGTAGACGGGCACGAAAACCCCGGTAACGACGCCGACAACAGCCAGGATAGTACCGAGAATCAGCCATTTGTCAGCCACAAACATGATGATTCCCAAAAAGATGACCACCTTGTATATCATGCTGAGGAGCCCGAACAGAGTCAGCTCGATCTCTTCACGTCGATCTTTTGCGGCTGATCGGGCACCGTCATATTTGAAAACGTAGTGCTCCATCAGATACTGCAGATGCGCCGTCGCCCTGGCGCTCAGGTTGGGCAGATCGAGCAGGTCCGAGAGGATATAGTAACCGTCGAGTCGAAGAAGGGGGTTGGCATTGAACAGAACCGTAGAGACCGATGCCACGAACATGATGTTGTAGGCCAGCGAATGCAGCGCTCCCTGGCCGGAAACGGCCCAATATATGGCTGCAATGGATGCGACGAACAGTTCTGCGATCATTCCCGCGGCCCCTACAAAAGCCCGGTGCCATCGGTTCCGGAATCCCCAGCTCGAGGTCGCATCCATATAGGGCAGGGGGGTGAAAAGCATGAACATGAGTCCTATCGTATGCACCTCTCCGCCATATCGATGACAGACCGACGCATGGCCGAACTCATGAATGGTCTTGACCAGAAAAAGCCCGATATAGAGCAGAAACAGATTGTCGGGCGCCAGCACGGCCTGGGCGCTGTCAAAGGCAATATCTGCATTGTCGGCCACCATCTTGATGGCCCAGATCAGGACGCACACCCATACCGCCGCACCGGCAGGACTTAAAATGCGGTGAATCAGCCATGAGTAACGCTTGAGGAACTCTTCGGGATCGAACAGCGGGATACGGATGAACATGATATTCATGAGCTGTGACTGCAGCTCTTTTCGACGGGTCGATGAATATCGGGAAAACACCTGCTGGGTATCAGGGGAGACGTCTGTGTCGAGAAGGTTCATGGAGTACAGCTGACCAAGAAGCGATACGACATCACCCTGTCCGGGAGCCGTTTGGGAAAACTCCTCCATGCAGGAGATCCAGACCTCTTCGACCGTACGATCAGCGCTGAGACGCATGATGAAATCATATGCGGCCGGCGTCACACGGAAAAAACGATTATTGAAGGGGTCTTTGATGACGTACCATTTCTCCCCCCGATAAAACTGCCGCTGCACTTCCACAGCAGATCGAAGTTTCAGTCGGAGATTGGCTACAAGATGCCACGACTCACTATAAGTTGATCCTTCACTCTGCATATCACCACCACAGCTTCATATAGAAAAAATCAACAGTGCGATGGAGCAGGATCCAGAGGATGTGCCGATTCCCCACACTCATTTTAGCCAATCCGCTCATGCCTGGCCGCCACCATCCCTGACGGCTCTCTGAAATTCGTCCGAGTACAAGAAAGGAGTTTCCCTTCTGCTCGGTCACTGCCATGGGTTCGATCCGGTCCACAACCACCTTGAATTTCTTGCCGGGCTGGCTGATAAAAGCGACCTCACCGGACTGGCCGACCTTGAATTCGTGAATATCCCTTTCCGGAACTTTCATTTCAACATAGAGATCCTCCAGGCGGGCTACCTTGAGCAGCACATCCCCCTTCCGCACGGGAGCGCCCAGCAGCTTTTCGAGATCACCCTCGACGACGACTCCTGAAAAGGGCGCCTTGATCTCGGCGTGATCAATGTTAAAACGGATCATCTGATACTTGCTTTCGGCCTGACGCCTGAGAGCCTCGGACACTTTCATGTCCGCAAGCGCATTTTGCGCCATGGCTTTTTTCTCTTCCTGCATGTATCGCTGCACATCTGCGACGCTCCGCGAATTTTCCAGCTCCAGCTGACGGGTGTCAAGAAACAGAAGCGGCTCGCCTACCGCAACGATATCGCCGGGCCTGTGGATCACCCGCTGTATATAGCCGTCAAAAGGCGATGACAGCAGCGCAAGATCCTTTGTCCGGAGAATGAACGGAGCCTCTACCCGATACTCTATGGGAACAAAAAGGAGAATGGCAAGCAACAGGCTGGCAGCAATGCCATACATCCGGTTGACCGTATGGTCTGTCCCGAGAAACCCTGAGCCCCATTTTTTCAAAGAGTCGAAAAGGACCGCGCCGACCCAGCGATCGTAGTGCTTAAGATCCGCCAGGCGGCGAAACGCCTGATCACAGATAATTCGAAGGTTGCGGATCTCTTCTGAAGAAAAAGCCTTGTCCCGTTCGCAGCTCAACACAGCCACTACGTTCTGGTCAAGACGCAGTGGCAGAGAAAGGATCGCCGACACTCCTTGCCGTAACGCGTAATTACGGTGTTCGCGAATTACCGCTGTCGAACCTTCATGCTCGGGAAGCACAAGCTCTTCATCCTGGTCCAGGCACTCCTCCATAACCACTTCGAGCGCCTGTACGATGCTCATTTTCCGGTCGAACATCTCCACATTGCTCATCGCCTGCATGCGGACATACTCTCCGTCTTTCCAGCCCAGGCTGACCCTGGAACATCCAAAACGGGAAGCAAGCTCGTTACAGAGTGCCATGGCGGATCCGAGGAACCCGCTGTGCTCGTTCAGGCAAAGCATTACATCGAGCGGATCCGACGTTCGCTGCATTTCCGTTGTCCCTTTCAGGGGCTCCTGGACGGCAAGGCTCGTCCTGTATGCTGCGGGAATGTCAAACAAAAGCGCCCTTTTCAACTGATCCCCGGTTCGATCGGGATCCCCCGCTGATGCGCGGATAAACAGGGCGATCGCCTCGGGCTCTCCATCTGCACACTTCAGTCGAAAGCAGAACCGCAATCCGTCGCTGACGGGATCAGGCCGGTCCTGGGCGAAACGATAGACGATCGGATCGTGGAGGGTTTTTTCGGCGATCTCCTCCATTTCGGCAGGATCGATCTCAAGCGGCCGCGCGACACCAAGCGGCCAGAAACAGAAGGTATTCCATCCGGCAGAGCCTTTTCGCAGCAGGAAAACCTGTTCAGAACCAAACAGACGACCTGCCTGTTCAGCAAAAGAAAGCCAAAACTCTCCATCCCTGCCCCTGAACGTGCGAAGCGCACGCAAGGCCATGAGCTGGGCGTCGTAAGAATTCATATCAGCACAAAAAGAAATAATAATACACGGTCATTACTTTTTCGGGAGTCGCATCCGCCCCGTCACGCCCGGCTTGATCAGGTTGTCGCTGTTGTCGAAAACAACCTTCACCTGCATCACTCCGCTGGCCGGATCGACCACTTGAGGAACTTTGATGATCACTCCCTCCTTTTTAATCTCCTTTTCACCGGCGCTGATCAACAGATCTACCGTCATGCCCTGTTCAAGATGATAGCTCCTCGTATCATCGAGGTTGAGGGTGATCATGCAGCGATCCGAATCTATCAGTCGCACCAGCGGCTGGGAGGTCTGGTAGATCTCTCCC
>Ga0326726_10000470_pt1 | contig 37550 bp, 36 predicted proteins | sample MHFenrmetagenome_2_FD_207603 | JGI IMG/M metagenome (GOLD analysis project Ga0326726, IMG submission 207603) | Lab enriched peat soil microbial communities from Michigan Hollow, Ithaca, NY, United States - MHF15MN | ecosystem: Environmental > Terrestrial > Soil > Wetlands > Peat | place: USA...
CTACCTCTTTTTTTATTAAGGTTTATTCCGGAGCCATAGCGGGTAGCATCGGGGTTATTTTATCGGTCGGACGATCAGAAATGTCTCCTGTCTCCGGTTATTCTCCATTTCTGTGATAGAGGAATATGAGGGCTTGAATTTGAGGGAAAAAAGTCCTATACGGGCTCCGCTTCATTCCCCCAATCCCTACCAGCCATTTGAAAAACCTCATAAAATGGTTATTTTCAGTTCGTATTGAGAGTATGCCCTATAATCATTGTGTTTGGCAAAATACGGCAGATTTTGACCTCGCCCGATGAGCACCAAGGGCCTTTAGACCATGAGAGATTCAGCCAGTCAGATCAGCCTATCCGAACCCGCAAAACCCTGCAGGAATGCGAATATGAGGATCTTTTTTTTCGAAGCGGCGGGTTTTCCCGCGCCTGTCCGATATCAGTTCCCGAATAAATATCTGGATAGGGTGGATCCTTTTCAATCCTATAAACTGAAAGGCAGGGGATAAACCTGAAGAGGATTTTTTATCATATTGGATAAGGTATTAACCGATAAAAAGAGTAACTCCCTGGAGAAAAGGTGCCAATGACCGTCGATGAGTTTGTGAAGACAAAGATCCTGCCGGAATTTCAGCCTGTTGTCGTGATGTTACGGGAGCTGATGCGTGAGGCAGCGCCGGACGTAAAAGAGGAAATAAGGTATGGAATACCGGCGTTTAAGGGCAGACGAATACTCGCAGTCATCAGCCCGACGAAAAAAGATATTACCTTTGCCTTTTCCCGCGGTGCAGAATTTGAGGATAAATACGGATTGCTTCAGGGTAAAGGAACAGTTTCAAAACACGTTAAAATCAAAAACATCCATGATGTAAACAAGGAAGCGTTGCGCTACTATATCAGGCAGGCTCTGGAATTTGATGCCAGATGAAACTATTCCTTTTTTCCCGATGAGATATCTGCCGGGTTGCTTTGGATAATTCCAGATTGAAATAATCCTCCAAAATTTTATCAGGAATTCTTTAGCGACTGTACCGATCTGACAGGATAGGGATCAGCCATTAAAAAGTTCGGATAAACCCCCTCATCGGATTTGATCTGGTCAAATCTTTTTTTGATTCCTCGCTTCAGGGGAAATATATCGGGAGGATTTATTCCGTAGTTACCGACGGCATTTTGTCGCATTGAATAAGGTAATAAATGAAGAAAAAAAGTATCCATGAAAAATTAAAGAGGAGAAATATGGCAATAGCAAGTCAGAATAAAAAAGGAAAGGAATTAATTATCTCACGTATTTTCGATGCACCCCGTGAGCTGGTATGGAAGGTATGGACGGTACCCGATCTGATCATGCGATGGTGGGGACCGGAAGGATTCACGGCCCCGGTTGCAAAGATCGATCTCCGTGTCGGGGGAAAATATCTCTATGCAATGCGATCTCCTGAAGGGAAAGACTTCTGGAGTACAGGTATCTATCGCGAGCTTGTTCCCCCGGAGAGGATCGTGGCCACGGATAGTTTTGCTGATGAGAAGGGCAATGTTGTGCCGGCATCGCACTATGGCATGACGGGTGACTGGCCTTCAGAATTGTTGGCGACCATGACATTTGAGGACCAGAAAGGAAAAACGAAGTTTACCCTCAGGCACGAAGGTCTTCCACCGGGTGAGATGACCGAATCGGCGAAAGCCGGCTGGAACGGGTCCTTTGACAAGCTCGAAAAAGTTCTGGCAGAGGAGAAATCCCTGTGGATAAAAACCATGATTGTTGCCGAACCGGGGAAGTTGGAGGCTTCGGTAGTACGCATCTTCGATGCCCCGAGTGAGCGACTGTTCAGGGCATACACGGATCCGAAGCTCATGGTCCAGTGGTGGGGGCCGAGGAAGTATGCGATCATCATTGACAAGTTTGACGCAAGGGATGGCGGCTCATGGCGTATCCTGAACCGGGACAGCGAAGGAAACGAGTTTGCGTTTCACGGCGTATATCACGAGGTTTCACCGAAAAGGATCGTCTACACATTTGAATGGGAAGGGTTGCCGGAACATGTGCTGCTGGGAATCGTGACATTCGAAGACCTGAATGGCAAAACAAAGCTGACAGAAAAATCTGTATTCGAATCCGTCGAAGATCGCGACGGGATGCTCAAGTCCGGGATGGAGGAAGGGACTCCGGAGATCATGGACCGTCTTGCCGAGCTTGTAGAAAAGAAATGAACAGAAAGGGCTGGACACCAGCTATTGCATTGGTAAAGGGTAACCCCCCGATCAGAAACCGGCAGAAGAGGACAAAGGGGACCAGGGAGTGAAGTCCATGATCGGGACTTCAGGGAGAAGATCTTCGTATGAACAGGATTATCCATTTTGAAATACACGCAGAAAACCCGGAACGGGCTGTGAAGTTTTACCGGGACGTGTTTGGCTGGGAGATACATGAGTGGGTCATTCCCGGCGTCCAGCTGGAAGATGAAAATCGTTACTGGCTGGTAACGACCGGACCCGAAACTGAGGCAGGCATCAATGGCGGCATCGTGTTCCGCCGGGGTTTGGAACCTGTCAACGGGCAGGCGGTTAGTGCGTATGTCTGTACGATTGGTGTTGCTGACCTGGAGGAATCTGTTGACAAAGTGCTTAGATCCGGTGGAAGTATCGCACTTCCCCGGATGCCGGTACAGGGAATCGGGTGGCTGGCGTACTGCGAGGATACCGAGGGAAACATCTTTGGTATGATGCAGGAGGATACAAACGCCGGGTTGCAGATCAGGAATGAAACAATAGGGTGATTGAAATGAGAAAAATAATCGCGCAGGAGATGGTATCCCTTGACGGCTTCTTTGCCGGACCGAACGGTGAATTAGACTGGTTTGTGTGGGATGAGGTCCTGAAAGACTATTCCGTCAGTACGCTTTCCGTTGTCGATACGCTGCTGTTCGGAAGAGTGACGTATGAAATGATGGCAGGTTACTGGCCCACTGCGACCGAAGAGGATCCAGCTATAGCGAAAGGGATGAATAGTTTACCCAAAATAGTTTTTTCCCGATCCATGAAAAGTGCGGACTGGAATAATTCCCGGCTGGTCAGGGAGGTTATTCCGGAAGAGATCGTGAAACTGAAACAACAGCCCGGTAAGGACATGGTGATATATGGCAGTGGCAGTCTTGTGTCGGCGTTTGCCAACCTGGGACTGATAGATGAGTACCGGTTTATTGTAAATCCTGTCGTGTTAGGCAGCGGCAAACCTTTATTCAAAGGCTTCAAGGACAGGTTCAGTCTGAAACTCCTGGACGCCAGGACGCTGGGATCGAAAAACGTCCTGCTCAGTTATCAGCCTGCCGGGGCGAAATGAATCCGGGAAAAAACCGTAATTCCGCATACGTTTCCATGTGTGTGAAGTAACAAATTGCCCGATGACATTATTCTAACCATACACATCATAACAATACATATAGGTCGAAGAGTGATATGAAATTTGTAGGACGGGTTCACCTCTTCTGCACCCTAATGGACCCGTGCCTCCTAACAGATATCATCAATAATTGCCAAGGAACAAATGGATCAAACCTTAAAATTGCTACAATACGATGGAACGCAGGCCCGATATCTCGTATAACGTTAATTCGGTTGGTGCTGCCATCCATGCCGCACATGCTGCAAAATGTGCCCGCATATGAGGACTGGCTATATGATCATCAAGATGTTTTTGGCTCTCCCACTCTTCATAAAAGATGTACGTTCCTTGAGCGAAGACATCTGCATGGAATTCATACCGGGTACACCCGGATTCTGCACGAACAAGAGGAATAATCCGGTCAACCTGAGTAATGAAATCCTGATAATTTTCCGGTCGTACCCTACATCTGGCTGCTACAAGCAACATACATACTATTCGGATTAAATCAGGAAAAAGTACCTGATCCGGTAATACCTTCAAGAATAAACTGCATGGGCCATCGGGATGTCTTGCAACCTGAAGTATCTGGTTTTCGACAACGTTATCCAAGATCACCTTTATTTCCCTTCACGTCAAAATATACAGACCCAAGCTTGGAACCCGCATCTACGGGACGGCATGGTGCAAAGACTATGGCAGAAGTGGTCGAGGTTTTAGTACCCGGCGGAAAGGCTACCGCTGGTCCCCCTCTGGGACCGTCGCTCGGACCACTCGGTATCAACGTGAAGGCTGTTGTCGATGAGATCAACAAGAAGACCGCCACATTCAACGGAATGCAGGTCCCGGTCAGGATCGAAGTCGACGCAAAGAAGAACTTCACCGTCACGGTGGGCATACCGCCCACTACGGCGCTCATCAAAAAAGAGGCTAATATCGAGAAAGGTTCCGCAGAGCCCAACGTCAAAGTGGTAGGGAATCTACCATTTGAGGCCGCTGTCAGGATTGCCAACATGAAGCTCGAAGGCATGCTTGCCTACGAACTGAAGACCGCGGTAAAAGAGGTCATCGGGACGTGCGTAAGTATGGGAGTGAACGTTGACGGCAAGCGCCCGAAAGAAGTGCTCGCCGGCATCGATGAAGGCAATTATGACAGTGTTCTCGTGAAATAACATGAGAAAACCATAGGAGATCGAAAGGTCGTGAACTATGGAGGAATCTGATGGTTGATAGAGCCAAAATTTTACAGGCCGTGAACACGGCGATTGAAAAGGCGCCAGAGCGTAAATTCTCTGAGAGCATCGATATTACCATCAATCTCAAGAATATCGATATGGCGCAGCCGAAAAATCGTATTGACGAGACGATTCTTCTTCCCCACGGGATCGGCGAAAAGATCGGGATCTGCGTGATCGGGAAGGGAGATATTGTCACCCAGGCAAAGGATGCCAAGGTTGATCTGATTATCGGCCCCGAAGAAGTTGAGCGGCTTGGCGGTGCACCCCGCGAGGCACGGAGAGTTGCCAGTAAATACCGGTACTTCCTTGCTGAGATGGCGGTCATGCCACAGGTCGGACGGTTCTTAGGTCCCCGGCTCGGTCCGCGGGGCAGGATGCCGATGCCGATTGCCGGCAGCACGGATATCCGCCCGATCGTCGAACGCTTGCGCAACTCGGTGAAGATCAGAACAAAAGACAAGACCGTCTTTTCAACAAAAGTCGGAACAACGGCTATGAAGCCCGAACAGGTCGCGGAGAATATCGAAGCGATCGTCAAGAGGATTGAAGCTGTTCTCGAACAGGGTCCGCTGAATGTCCGTTCTGTGTTTGTCAAGACGACCATGGGTCCTGCAGTGAGGTTGGAATAATGGCGTTGTATACACACCACCTCCCCCCCTGGAAGAAGGACGAGGTCGCAGATATCAAAAAGAACGCAAAAGAGTTCACGCTGATCGGGCTTGTCGATATGTACGGTATCCCGGCACAGCAGGTGCAGCAGATCCGCCGGAACCTCCGCGGTAAAGCTGTCATCAAGGTGACCAGGAACACGCTCATCAAGCACGCGTTCGAAGAGATTGGCGGCGATGTGAAAGGACTCACAAAATATGTGTCCGGCCACTCGGCTCTTATCTTTACCAACGACAACCCGTTCAAACTCTTCAAGCAGCTGGAAAAGACCAAGACCAAGATGGCGGCAAAGGCCGGCGAAAAAGCGCCGGAGGATATCGTTATCGAGAAGGGTCCGACCAGTTTCAAGCCGGGTCCGATTGTCGGTGAGCTTCAGCAGGCCGGTATTCCCGCAGCAATTGAAGGCGGGAAGGTCAAGATCCGCGAGACCAAGACTGTTGTCAAGAAAGGCGGGGTCATCTCGGCGAAGCTTGCGACCATCCTGGCCAAGCTCGATATCAAGCCCATGGATGTCGGACTTGCTCTGCAGGTTGCCTACCATGACGGCGATATCTTTGAGCCATCTGTGCTTGCTGTTGACGAGACAGTTATTCTCGGACAGATCCAGCTCGCGGGACTACAGGCGTTCAACCTGTCGGTCAACGCAGCGATCCCGACGAAGGACACGATGGGTGCGATCCTGACAAAAGCAGTCAGGGATGCACGAGGGCTTGCCGTTGAAGCAGCGATCTACGAAAAAGACGTTGTTGATGCGATTATTGGTAAAGCGTACAGAGAAAGCCAGGCAGTTAAAAGCCTGGTAAAATAATTTACTAATTTGAGGTGAACAAGATGGAGTATATCTATGCAGCACTTCTCCTGCACAAGGCAGGCAAGAAGGTCGATGAGAATGGCGTCAAGGCAGTCCTTACCGCCGCAGGTGTAAAGGCAGACGAATCACGCGTAAAGGCACTCATTGCAGCGCTCGATGGTGTAAACATTGAGGATGCAATCAGCAAGGCCGCCGTAGCACCGGTTGCAGTCGCAGCAGCACCAGCTGCAGCAGGCAAGGCAGCACCGGCCGCAAAGGAAGAAGCACCGGAAGAGCACAAGAAGGAAGACGAAGAGAGCGGCATGGCAGGGCTCGGTGCCCTGTTCGGATAATTCTCTTTTTTCCTATCTTTCTTAACCTGATTGTCAGGCATGTGGTTTTTGTTTCCCCTCACCGTGGGTTGTTTTTGTGAACTTCAAGAGAAACAATTCAGGGCTTTGGGAGAATTCTTTTCTCTTTGATTTGAAATACTAATCAAAGGTTATGACGTTGGGGACCGTACCTCCTCCACCTGTTATTGTCTTCTGCACCAAGACCAATGATGATGTATTACCTATTTGGGAATTATCGCATCTTGGGTGAAACCGAAACGGGCGGGGTGAAACCCCCGTAAGCGTTCAGCTTGTCACTGTACATCTGTTATAATAAGTGGATGATATTCGGTTATTCAGGGAAATGGGCATCTTACAAATGCGATGAACGCCGCCGCCTCCTGTGGAACTCCCCGCGGCGGTTTAAGTGACTTAAAACTGCTGAAACCTTCTGGGACTCCGAGCATCGGAGAGGCTATGAGGCCGTGATTCTCGTACCTGACCTATTTTCATGGTTCCGGAGTGATCAGATTCATTCATTCCTGTTTCTATCAATCCCGATTCGGCGCAAATTATAAAATCTAAGGTAGTAAAAGACACTTTAAAGGAAGTAAATTATGGACTGGCTCTTAACGCTTGGAATACTGTTCATCATAATTGCTGTTATATTTGTGATTCTTGGATTTATCGGCAGGGTAGCATGGACAATTGGAAAGTGGATTATTATCATCTTTATTATCCTAGCGATAATTTCCCTGATCATAGGAAAACCCCTGTATTAACTTTTTTTCAAAAAAAAGCTATGATGAATGGCAACGTGAGGAAGCGATAAAAAAAGGGGTGCAGAAACGGCACGGTTGCTTCTACATCCTGCCGCTTACAGTTAATGCACTTTTGATCGCCGCTTCCCATTTCTCGGCGTTTGCAACAAAGAACATTGTTGGTTCAACACTCCCTTCAAACTGGATCTGGAGCTGTTTTCCTCCGGGAGCTGAAACCGTTTGGATAGATCCCAATGCTTTATCGAGCTTAACTTCTGTGGTTTTTGACAGGAATCCCCCGGTTTTTACATCAAGAAGGATCCTGACATTGGTCATATAGAGTATTCCTTTACCAAAGAAGTCTGACTTGGCATCATCCTGCATGATGATTTTTTCATCCTGAAGTAATTCCATTATTGTTTCACCAAACTATACTCATGTCCGAGTGGTTAATAAATATGTCGCGGTCTTAAGCAGCCGGTATAGTCACACAAACGTTACCAGTGTCTCAAAAATTTTTTGAAGGGCATTTTTTTATGATGAAAGAACCTTCCACGAATCCACGACAACAGGTCATACCGGAACCCCGACGTAAATGTTGTGTTTGACCGCGACGATCTTCACCCTGACCTGTCCGGACTCCTTTGGACAGTTGTATATGGATACTACCCTGTCCCGTGCAACACCGAGCATCTCCCCGTGTATCCACCCCGGTGCCCGTACTTCGACAGACACTTTCTCCCCCTTGGAAAAGACAAGGGGAACAAAGGGACGCCTCACCATGCAAAAGTCCCTGACCGAGTCGAGCCTGAGTTTTATCCCGAACTCCTTCTCCCATGGTCGGATGCTCCGGTTGTAGAACTGCCACCAGCTCTGGGCTTTCACCCCTTTGGGTGATCTGCCGTAGCGGTAGTTCTCGAATTTCTGGATACCCAGCGGAGGAAACCGTTTACCGGCACCAATCTCCCGGGCAAGCCTGATTAATCTGGGGATCTCTGCGTCATTGATTCCGGGTATGAACACGGGCGCAATAAGCAGGTCAATCCTGCTCCTGGCGACTGCTTTTGCCGCATCGGTGATTTTTTCTATCTCATATGCATCAGTGCCTGCCAGGAACCGTGCGATTGTCGGATCAAGAGCATGAAGGGAAAGGTTGATCCGGTCAAGTCCTGCACCTTCAAGTGCTGCGATCTTTGCCGTGGTAAGCAGGGTGCCGTTAGTCTGGAGCGAAATGACACGTACCCCCTCAATCTTCCTGAGAGCAGCGATAAGTTCGGGGAGATACGGGTACATAAGCGGTTCACCCGGGGAATCAATATGGCATTCGACACCCGGACCCTTGAACTCTGCAATTTCCTCCACAGCTTCAGCCAGGTATGCCATCTCAACTTCATAGCTTGTGGCACGTGTTGTTGATTCAGGCCCTGCGTCCACAGAGCAGAACGGACAGTTTAAGTTACAGCCGCAACTCGGGCGTACCTGCAGAAGGCTGGTACCCCGGTCTATAATGCCAAAGTAGAGGGAACCGAGAAGGGGGATCTCGGATTTGCGGGTAATTCTGAAGTGGGTCATGAAAAAGCGGGATAATATAAAAACCGGTGGTTTTTTCACATGTTTTTGAGCCGGTAGCCCCTCCATTCACCCCGGGTAAAGAAGGGAGAAGGGTCTTTTATCCGGGCAAATACGAATTCAAATACTTCCTGTTCCATGCCATATCGTGAGGTTGTTGCGCTGTACCGGACAAAGGCATCATACATTTCATCTCTCGGGACATGAGCTGATGGATCAGCAATGAGTTGTTCCCTGTGGAAATGCCAGATCCCATCAGATTCCCTTTCATCGTCATCCCGCAGAACAGATTCCCGTTCACCGCTTTCTGCGGCCTCCTGTTTTCCTGACACGCACCGGAGATCGTTATAAAAATCCCGCACGGTTGCGAGGCCCTGGCGGAGATCGTTCAGCTCCATTTCGAGTTTTTTGATCTTCTTTTCCTGATCGATGATATGGTCAGATAACTCCATGGCTGGTGGTTTCCTTTTTACGTTTCATCCTGATAAAATGCTCGTATCAAAAAAAGTCCCGGACATTTTCTAGTCCCTTTGTTCCCGTAATTTTCCTGCAAACACACACTGCCCGAACGAGACACAGCCATCTCCGAGGGGGTAGTCTGCGTTGGTGATAAATTCACAGGAATGTGCAGTTATTTCCTTTCGGATGGTTTCGCGGATTGCATGGTTATAGGCAACACCCCCGCTCAGGGCGATCTTTTTCATCCCCTCCCGGTCAGCTGCATGAAGGGCAAGGTGTGCGATTCCCCGGGCGAGGTTATACTGGAAGGAAGCAGCAATATCCCTGATTACCCCCCTGTCTCCTTCCGGTGCTGCCCGCATCCGCTCAAATGCTGTCCGGATGAGTGAACGGCTCGAAAGTATCTCACACCCGTTCAGCGTGGTAAACCGGAGATCCCATGGTTCGGCGTGTCCGCCGACTGCCGAGGATTCAAGTTTCATGGCGGGCTCACCATCATAGGTACGCTCCCGGCAGATCCCCAGCAGGGCCGACGCGGCATCGAGAACCCGCCCGGTGCTGGTGGTGCTCATGACATTAAAACCCCGCATGACCTGTTTTTCGAGTACGCCCAGCTCAACATCAGACCAGCCGCGTTCACCAAGGAGCGACAGGATAGTATTCTCCGGCAGAATCCCGTAGAGCATCCGTTCGGGAAACCGGGTTGCAAGATCTCCGCCCGGCATCGCAACCGGTTCCAGATGGGCAACGCGTCTGAGATCCGGCACCTGCCCGGAGAAGATCTCGCTTCCCCAGACAGCCCCGTCGTCACCATAACCAACCCCATCGATCGCGATTCCTATGCAGGGTTCAGTAGTTGTGGCAGCGATATGCGCACGGTGGTGCTGTACCGGGATGAGTTCAAGCCCGTTGTCCGAAGCTATCTCCCGGGCGAACCGGGTGGAGAGGAACCGGGGGTGCAGGTCATGAGCAATCACATCGAACTTTGCCCCGAGAAGGCGCTGCAGGTTCCGCACCGTTTCCTGTAAATATTCGAGAGTCGGTGGATTGCGCACGTTTCCTACGTGAGGGGAGGTGACCGCAAACCCGTTTTTGTAGATTGTCGCATTTGCGTTCAGCTCCGGACCCACCCCCAGGATGCAGCAGTTCCCCAGATCCATTGCCGTCCGCTTCGGGGCAATACCCCGCGAGAGCCTGATGATGTAGCCGTCCCGCATCACCGAGTCGTCGCACCTGTTCACGATCGTACGCTTGTGCGTGAGGAAGAAGTCCGCATCCCGGTTCAGCTTTGCCATGGCCTGATCAATGTCCGTGATCATCGGGTAGCCGGGCATATTGGCACTTGTCATAATAAGCAAGGGGTGTGTCAGGTGGGAAAAGAGCAGGTGGTGAAGTCCGGTATACGGCAGCATGCAGCCGATCGTATGAAGATTGCTGATTGCAGCATGGGCAGTCGGATCACGTTTTTTCAGGACAACAATGGGATGCACCGGGCTTTCCAGGCTCTGTTTCTCGCGGTGGGAGATTATTGCCAGCTGCTCAATATGATCCGGGCGTACCATGACGGCAAAGGGTTGTTCGATTCTGCCCAGACGGCGTTTCAGCTCATCGGCAGATTCTTCAATGCATGCCAGGTGAAATCCCCCCACCCCCCGCATTGCAAGGATCAGGCCTGCATCGAGCAGTTTTGCTGCCTCCCGGATCGGATCCAGGCCCTCAACCTTGTTCCCCAGGGAATCGGAGAGTTCGATCTCCGGGCCGCAGGTACTGCAGGCGATCGTCTGGGCATGGTGGCGCCGGCAACCAGGATCCCCGTATTCCTGTGCGCAGACCGGACACGACGGAAATTCTGCCATGGATGTCCGTTCCCGGTCATACGGGATTTCATGGATAATACTATACCGGGGTCCGCAGTTCACACACGAGGTTGCCCAGTAATTTTCGTATCTTCCGCCTTTGTGGAAGATATCGGTAATACACTCCCCACAGATCGCAAGATCGGGAGGGATCATCCCGGTCAGCGAACCGGTGGCGCTCGGCAGTATGAAAAATCCTTCCGGGATTTCCCTGAGGCTTGCAGATACTTCAACGGAATCGATCCGGGACAGCGGCGGACCGCGGGAGACTGCACCTAAAAACGTATCAAACTGCTCTCCGCGTGCAAAAATCTCCACTTCACTGCCGAGATTTTTGACCGTACCTGCAATTCCCAGGGCACATGCCTGTGCATAGACAAACGGGCGAAACCCGACACCCTGGACAATTCCGCGAACTGTGATTTTACCCGTTTTTTGCATGGTTGTGCCGCAAAAATTTATTGATTCAGGGAACCATATAATTATAGGGTTTTACCGTGCCGGGCCATATTCGAATCGTAAACGATCCCGTTGAGCTTGTTCCTCTCCTGATGACATTCAACGACCCATCTTTTAAAAAGGTCTACGAACTATTGAACAAATCATGGATGACGGAAGACGAGATCCGTGCACACGTCAATAATGATAGTATTCCGCTGTGTCTCCAGATATTAAAGAAGGGAAACCTTGTGGAGGAACAGTGGCGGATGCCAAAGCCTGGTGCAAAACCGCAAAAAGAGTTCCGCTCAACCTATAACAAGTTCCGTGCGAACTTCCAGTGCAATCTGTCGGATCTCTCTGATATCCTGTACATCTCGCTTTCCAATGACGAGAACCTCCGTGAAGTCGTCGAGAAGATTGAAGGAGAACTCGGCAGGGGTAACAGTTCCATCAACGACCTCTCCCGGAAATTCAGTGTCAGTCCCGTCTTTATCAAAGGACTTGCAAAACGGATCATTCACATGGATGTCAAGGGACAGGGACTGGTGCTGCTTGACACCGGGCGCTAAGGATCCCCTCTATTCTATTTTGCGCAGCAAACGCGAGGTATCGCGTCTCCAGATTCTCGTCGAGATTGCCGAGCACCAGCCGGCAGTCCGGCAGCAGGAAATTGCCGAAAAACTGGGTGTTACCCCTCAGGCAATATCAGAGTATATCCGCGAACTCGTTGACGAAGGGAAGGTCTCAGCGAGCGGCAGAGGCAATTACGAGGTGACCAAGGCAGGTATCGAATGGGTACTGACAAATGCCGAGTCGCTTGAGTCCTATGCCCGGCACATCAGGCGCGATATCATCCAGCAGGTCTCGGTCTGGACAGCCATTGCTGCCGAAGATCTGACAAAAGCAGATCAGGTCGGCGTGTATATGAAAGCCGGATTCCTCTATGCGGGAAAAAAGCAGCTTGCAGCTACCGGGACGGTCATTGCTGATGCCAAAAAAGACGAAGATGTGGGGGTTGCTCGCTTAAACGGGATCATCGATCACAAGGAAGGGATGATTCATGTCTGCAAAGTGCCCCGGATCCTGCACGGAGGCTCCACAAAGGTCTTGCGTGAAAAACTCCTGGAAGTCACTCGTGAGGCCGGCATGGTTGCCGCGGTAGGTCTTGAAGCCTATATAGCGCTGACAAAAGCCGGGAAAAAACCCGATATGTTCTTTGGTGCGCGGGAAGGCGTGATTGAGGCAGCATTCCATGGGATCGATTGTGCGATTGTCATCGTTGACGAAGAGTTCACGGACTTTTTAAAGAGACTGGAGAGTGTTGAACTCTCGTATGTGATCCATGACCTGATCTCATCATGAAGATCCTTGTGCAGCCCCAGAAAGGTGGCAGTTACAAACTTCTCCTGTATGATGGCAGGCATGTGCTGGGTGCAGGGTTTGTTGAGCTGACAGAAACGCCGCGGGGACCACGCCCGACAAAGTACCGGCTCAGATGGGGCGGGAAAAAAGATTACCGGCACACGCCATCCAAGGAACTGATTGCCCGCCTCCGTGAGGCAGATGTCCGTCTTGTCAAACCAGATCCGCAATTCGAAACTTTTCTTGGGGATTTTCAGATAAAAGCCGGTTATGTTGACGCCTGCCGGATGTGCCTGCTGGACGAGCGCTACACCCCGCTGGATGAAGAGAACTATGTCACGTTCGGGAAAGGCGAGAAGATCTGTCTGGACTGCGGGAAGCGCGAGCTGCGCCGTGAAGTTTCCCATATGGGCAGGCTGGGCCTGGACGGGTATGCCCATCTTGAGAACCTGCTACTCACGTTCCGTAATCTTGACCGTGTATTAGCGACGCTGCAGCCCGACAAACTAACCATGAAAGCGGCGCTCTATGACAAGCTTGAACCGCATCCGGTCATGACGACTGCAGCTATCGGGGAACTTCCCCTGCCACGGCAGTTTGTTGAAGCAAGCGGGATATCCCAGCTCATGCCGGCCCAGCAGCTTGCGGTGGAAGCAGGTCTCCTGCACGGAAAGGACTTGCTGGTGGTTGCCGCGACAGCAAGCGGTAAGACTTTCATTGGTGAAATGGCAGGGATCAAGAACTATCTTGAAGGACGGGGAAGGATGCTCTTCCTCGTTCCGCTGGTAGCGCTTGCAAACCAGAAATATGAACGGTTTACAGAGAGGTACGGGAAGTTTGCAAAGACCGGGCTCCTTACCGGGGTAAGCAGGCTCAATCTTCCCGAGACCCGGAAGATCGGAGACCGGAACCCCCAGTCCCCGATCGTTGTCGGCACCTACGAAGGGGTGGACAATATGATCCGCTGCGGGCAGAAGATGGCTAACATTGCGACTGTCGTTATTGATGAGGTCCAGATGCTTGAGGATGCAGACCGCGGGCACCGCCTCGACGGTATGATCGCCAGACTGAAGTATCTCGCCCCGCAGGCTCAGTTTCTTTACCTTTCTGCAACCATCGGCTCCCCAAAGACGCTCGCAAAAAAATTAAACTGCAGCCTTGTCCAATATGCTGAACGTCCGGTAGGGCTGGAGCGGTATCTCCTCTTTCTCGAACGTAAACAGAAAATCCCGACCATCAAGCAGATGACAACCGAAGAGTACAAGCGGACTTCTTCAAAGGGATACCGTGGACAGACCATCATCTTCACCAATGCCCGGGCCCGCTGCCATACGATTGCCGATGCCCTGGGGATGAGAGCTGCCGCGTATCATGCAGGCTTAACCTCACAGGAGCGGCGGGATGTCGAGTCAAAGTTCCTTGGCGGGAAACTCATGGCCGTAGTCACGACCGCAGCGCTCGGTGCGGGTGTGGACTTCCCGGCGTCGCAGGTGATCTTTGACGCACTTGCCATGGGAAGGGACTGGCTCTCGGTGCAGGAATTCAACCAGATGGCTGGCAGGGCGGGAAGACCGGATTTCCACGACCTCGGTCGGGTAGTTCTCCTTGCCGAGCCGGGAGGCACCTATTCCCGGGAGAACCCGTTTACCGAAGAGGAGGTGGCAATCCGTCTTTTAAAAGGCGAAATGGAAGAGGTAGCGCCCGAGCATGATTTCGAAAAAAGCTCGGAGGAGTATGTGGCAAATGCCGTGGCCTGCAATGGTGAGGAAGCTGATCTGAACCGGATCAACGGTATGATGGTCGGAACCGTTGAACCGGTGCTGCCCGAGCTGATCGCCCACCGGCTTGTCGAGAAGCGGGGGACCCGGCTCGTCATGTCACCGCTTGCAAAAGTGATGGCGGAACACTTTATCGGCATGGAGCGGCTCCTTGAGATCCTCCGCCTGACAAAATTCATGGATGATCCCATCGATGTGATCGCGGAACTGGAGAGCGAGGACGTTCATAAAGAGAAGAAAGCGGATCCTAAGAAAGTCATCGGAAAGCAGAATGTGCCTCTCCACAAGGGGCATAAAAGACGATAAATTCCGGCTTTTGTGCAATTTCTTTTATCAGACATAACATAAAGTGCAGGCGGATGAAAGTGGGGACAGAGATTGTCTTCCCCTACTGCGAATGCGCTCAAGAATGACGATGAAGTATTACCCGTCCGGTAGTTATTGCGTTGAGGGAAGCTGAAAGCAGGGTTAAAGATCCGTAAGTGTTCTGCTGTGGTTTGTCTCTTTGAAAAAAGAGATATCCGATATACTGATAGTTCATCTGATACGATTGCTATGAACGCCGCCGCCCCCGATGGGACGCCCCCACGGCGGTTAAGATGACTAATAAATGCTAAAATTGTCCAGCCCCGCCGTGCCTCGGAGAGGCCCTGAGGCGGGGATTCTCGTACCAAATCGGTTTTCATGGTTCCGGAGTAAACTGGCTTTCATTCCTGTCAAACCAGACGTTCATCATTTCTTCATATATCTGTCCAGCCAGCGGGTCGCATTCGCGACGGCGATGCTCACGTAGGGATCCTGATCATAGAGTTCGATATGATTGTGAGTCTCGATCCAGACGAGCTCCTTTGGTCCGAGCGCTGCGTCGTATGCCTCCCGGGCATACTCGGGCAGCAGGAAGAGGTCCTTGGTACCGTGGATGATCTCGAGAGGAGCCGGAGCAATGAGAGGAACGTGAACAAGGGCATTGTAGGTATAGAATGCCTCGAGTGATGCGACGGTCATCTTCTCCGACCATGTGGGGGCATCTGATTTGTGGGTACGGTTATAGTAGCTGTACGCCTCCGGGTTAGGCATCGCAGCAACAGGAATTTCCTCGGAAAATCCCTGGGCGATGGTGGGGACATACTGGACCTTCCCGGTCCGGTACTGCTCCCGCATGATCGCGTTGATCTTTGCGGAGTAGGCAGCAAATCCCTCGATTCCCATGAATGCCTGGAACGTGCCGCCGACGTTAAACCCTCCCGCTATGCTGACGACCACTTTGATCTTCCGCTCCCTCGCCGCTGCTGACACGGCATATCCCCCGCCGATACAGACTCCTACTGCGGCTACATTATCCAGGTCGACATCTTCCCGGGTCATCATATACCGGGCAGCGTTAACATAGTCCTCGGTGATCCGGGTAGGATCATGATGACCCCGTGGTTCACCTTCGCTCTCACCATAGGTCCGGGGGTCGAAAGTGAGCACGGTATACCCGGCATTTGCAAACCGCTCTGCGTAGTGGGGGAGAGTCTGTTCCTTGACGCTGCTGAACGGGCCACACATGACAATGGCAGGGGTTCGATGGTCCGGGGTGTATCCCGGTGGACGATAGAGGTGGCCCGCAAGTGGAACCCCGTTACTTTTGAATCTTACGGGAGCCCGGCGTTTCGGATCCGCCCTGAGAAGGAGAGCTGGATCTGCCGGCAGGTAATGATTGTCCTCCACCGGTTCGGTTGCAGCCGCCATTGTGGGGCGGATACGAATGATATTGACTGGATTGGGTCTTGGTGTCATGGGGTATCAAACTACAATGATCCTATTCCGGTATTAATAGGTATTCCGGGTTGCCGGCAGTATGAGTACTGCCACGGGATCGTGCGATTTCGCGTGCGAAAACCGGATATTTTCCCGGCGGTATAACCAACCCTCTGAATCAGCGTGTTGCCCGATGATTTTTTATCTGTTTCACAACAAGCGTGTTCCGTAAAATTTCCCTTTCTCTTTGAGAATTGCTGACTATTAAAAACTAAAACTGAGGGGAAAGTTAAGTTTCAGATTTTTCCACCAAATCCCTGGAAAGATAATTACCATTATTGTTGAACGATGGCCCTTATTTTCTTTAAAATTTCAAATTTAAAGCGAATTTTATGCTTTATTTAAAAAAATTCGAGTTATTAAATCATTAATTAAAATCAAAATTTTTATATACTTTAATTATGTAATAATTTTATCCTAGGGTTATTATGCACTACTGGCATTTTATGGTAACCGGCACACTTATCCTTGCACTCGTGATGACAAGTGGTTGTGCGGGTCTGTTGACGGGAGACCTGAGGGCTGAGATTCGTGACGACTCGGCTATGACGATTCCACTTCCCCTTTCCAGTGTCCTTTCGGTGCTGGCAAGCCGGAATGCTGTAACTCCCCCCGATAATCAGTCATTATCGGGAGAAAAAGTCAATGCTATCCCAGATCCTCTTCCGGTTAATTCTCCGTTTCACGTAGTATCCCGTATGGAAAAACCAGATGGGATTGAAAGAGATAGCCTCACTTCTGCCGAATCTCCATCTGTGGTTGCCGAACCTGACCTTTCTTTAAAGGTTCCACCAAGTGAGCCAGTCTTACCGAGCACAGGAACTGAGTCCTGCAGTCCTGTTGCGGGCGCAAAAGTAGTGGTCACTCTCGTGGGAACTCCCTATAAATCTCATATTGCCGATTGCATAACACAGGAAGACGGGGATTTTTCATTTGATGTGCCGCCATCGACGGAAAAATCCACACTTGGCGCGTATACGTTTAATTTCGAAATTACAGCGCCTGGTCTTAACCTGCCGGCAGGGTCTTCGAAGGTGATCACCGATACGGCAGATGTATCGGATGGTCCGTTCTATACGCTTAACGTGTGCTACCAGCAACCAAGCGAACCTGATGCCCGGGCAATTACCCGCGGAGGCATCGCTGTCATCGGGAGAATTGCACCATGATTTATAATCTCAACGATGTCAGTGTCTGGATTATCATTTTAGGATCTGCATCCGGTTTTTTCCTGTGCTTTTTACGGTTGAGTGACTGGTTAAGGGACAGAATGAGCCCCGATCCCATTGATCACTGGCGAAGGAAGAGTCAGTAAGAACAGACTTGTGGTTATGAGATCTTTTTTTTTTAAAATAAAAAAAAATACCCGCTGAAAAAGAAATCATCTCAAAGCCTCGGTCGCAGTTGACTTCTTTTATTCAGACCCTACGTCATTCAATTCAAAAATTATCATCGAGAGCAATTTATAACATATTTTTCCATTATCAGGGTATTTACTTGATGTGGACCGGAAGTAACTGCGCTGTCGCAAAATTTTATAAAGTATTTTTAGGAAGGATGCTTCTATGTTCACATCTATCTCCGTCATAAAATATTCTTTTTCTGTGATTTTTCGAACAATTGCCCCTCCTAAAAAATAATATTCATTAAATACGAAGAACCAGCACGCTGGTACTAAAAGAAGGTTCTCTGGCAAACCAAAGAGCGAATTGAAATAAGGTGGTCTGTGTATTGACACTTGGACAATTCGGTTCAATGATCCGGAAGCAGGTGAGACCTGCTCTCATTGTATTTTTGTTTATATCCTTGATCACGGGAATCCTGTACCCGCTCGTCATCACCGGGATTGCACAGCTGGTCTTCCCTGTCCAGGCAAATGGAAACCTCATTTATCACGATGGCAAAGTAGCAGGCTCAGCCCTCATCGGCCAGCCATTCACGTCACCGGATTACTTCTGGGGACGTCCCTCTGCAACAAGTGTGGTACCCTATAATTCAGCTGTATCATCCGGCTCGAATTTCGGTCCCACCAACCCGGCCCTCATCGATGAGGTACAAACCCGGGTCGATGCCCTCCATTCCGCAGATCCGGGCAATACCCGGCTAATCCCCGTGGATCTCGTCACCTCCTCGGGGAGTGGCCTCGACCCTGATATCAGCGTCGCTGCAGCGAATTACCAGATCTCCCGTATTGCCCGCGAGCGGAACCTGACCGAAAGCGATGTCACGGCACTCGTCTCACAGCAGACCGGGCACCAGCAGTTCGGCCTCCTCGGCGAACCACGGGTGAACGTCCTGAATCTCAACCTGGAACTGGACGATCTGAGCGCACATCGCATCACTGTAACACCAGCGACCGGATTGCAGGAAGGCACCGTATCGCTCATCTTCGGTCTGAGGATGACGGACTGGGTCCAGTTGATCCTCTTCTTTATCATTCTCGTTACCCTTATCGTCCCGGTCGGCGGGCTCATGGCAAAGATATACTCCGGTGAGCGGACATTCCTCTCTCCCATTATCGATCCGGTCGAGAGGTGGATACTCTCGGCCTCGGGAGTGAACAGTGGCGAAGAGATGGACTGGAGGATGTTTGCCGTCGCACTGATGGTCTTCTCGGTGATGGGGATCGGTGTGGTCTTCGTGCTCCAGATGGTCCAGCAGTTTCTGCCTCTTAACCCGGCCCATATCGGCCCGGTTCCGTGGGATCTTTCGCTCAATACCGCTGTCAGTTTTGCCACAAACACCAACTGGCAGGCGTATGCCGGTGAAGCCGGTGTCAGCTACCTGACCCAGATGATCGGACTTGCTGTCCAGAACTATATGTCAGCATCCGTCGGAATGGCGGTGCTTATCGCGTTCATCTACGGTTTCTCACGAAGATCGGCGACGACGATTGGGAATTTCTGGGTGCTCCTCATTCGCAGCGTTTTGATCCTGCTTCCCTTTTGTATCATCATCGCGCTCGTTCTCGTCTCGCAGGGAACCGTACAGTCGTTCAGCGCACCGGTGACGGTGCCACTCCTCGATCCGGTCAGGGACAGTACCGGGACACTCGTTACCACACAGACCATCCCCCTTGGGCCGGCAGCATCCCAGATTGCGATCAAGCTGCTCGGTACCAATGGGGGTGGTTTCTTCAATGCCAACTCAGCTCACCCGTTCGAGAACCCTACACCGGTATCGAACTTCCTCGAAATTCTTGTTATTCTCCTCATCCCGACTGCGCTCTGCTACACATTCGGGAAGATGATCGGTTCGGCAAGAAAAGGTATCGCAATCCTGATCGCGATGACCCTCATCTTCGTACCCCTCCTGGGGATTGCGGTCTGGTCGGAAGTGAACGGCAACCCTGCATTCACTCCCCTTGGCATCGACCAGATCCCAGCGGCATTTCAGCCGGGTGGGAATATGGAAGGAAAGGAGGTGAGGTTCGGCCCCGTACAGTCCGCGTTCTTCTCGGTTGTTACTACGGTGACGTCATGCGGAGCCGTCAACTCCATGCATGATTCGTTCATGCCGCTTGGCGGGTTCGTCCAGATGTTCGACATACAGCTCGGGGAGATCGTATTCGGCGGCGTAGGCTCCGGTCTGTATACCATGCTCATTTTTGTAATCCTTGCGATGTTCATCGCCGGGCTGATGGTCGGGCGGACTCCGGAGCTTTACGGCAAGAAGATCGAGCCGTACGAAATGACGCTCACTACCATTCACATCCTTATCCCGATCTTTCTTATCCTTGGACTAACGGCTATTGCTGTCCTCACGGTCGCCGGGTCATCGGCGGTCTTCAACCCCGGATCCCACGGGTTCTCGGAAATCCTGTACGCGTTCAGCTCGGCTTCCCAGAATAATGGAAGTGCATTTGCTGGTTTGTCAGCCAACAGCGTCTTTTACAACCTTGCAACAGCATTTGCGATGTTTGTCGGGCGCTACGCCGTTGCTATCATAACTGTTGCACTCGCGGGTTCGTTTGTTGTAAAGAAGATTGTACCGGTCAGTGACGGGACGCTCAGCGATCACCGCCCGCTCTTCATCATCTGGCTCGTCTTTGTTGTGCTCATTGTCGGTGCACTCACCTACCTCCCGGCACTCGCGCTCGGGCCTGTCGTGGAATATCTCAACATGATTGCAGGAGGGTTTATTCATGTCTGACCGGACTGGCAGCAGGACCTCATCGGAAAGACAGTATGCCCTTTACCGGCGTGCGTTTATCGATGCATTCCTCAAACTCGATCCACGGACCCTCTATCATAATGTGGTCATGTTTACGGTCGAGATCGGCAGCCTGATTACCACGGTTCTCTGGGTTCAGGCACTGGGAGGCCATGGGGAGGCATCGGCGGGTTTCATTGGGGCGATAGCGGTATGGCTCTGGTTCACCGTTCTCTTTGCCAATTTTGCAGAGGCTCTTGCCGAAGGACGGGGAAAAGCCCAGGCCGAGGCACTGAGAAAGATGCGGCAGGATACCGAGGCAAAGAAACTCTATCTCGGATATGAGATCGTAAAAGGAAAGGAACCTGCCCCGGCGGACTTCGTCCTGGTCTCATCATCAGCGCTGCTCAGGTCCGACCTGTTTTATGTCAAAGCCGGGGATACTATCCCGGTCGACGGGGAGGTCGCGGAAGGGGTCGCATCGGTAAACGAGAGTGCGATCACCGGAGAGAGTGCACCGGTGATCCGGGAATCAGGTGGTGATCGGAGTGCTGTTACCGGAGGAACCGTCATCCTCTCGGACTGGCTCATCATCCGGGCAAGTGCCAACCCCGGCGAAGGTTTCCTCGATCACATGATCAGCCTCATTGAAGGTGCGAAACGGCAGAGGACGCCAAACGAGATTGCCCTCAATATTCTCCTTATCGGGTTAACCGCGGTCTTCATCGTTGTCTGTGCTTCGCTCTATGCCTTCTCGCTCTACAGCGTGAGGGCCACGGGGTTTGGAGTCCCGGTTACTATCACGGTGCTGGTGGCCCTCTTCGTCTGCCTTGCCCCGACTACTATCGGAGGACTGCTCAGCGCGATCGGCATCGCCGGCATGGACCGGCTGATACGGCGCAATGTCATCACAACCTCCGGCAGGGCCATCGAAGCAGCAGGGGATGTTGATGTTCTCCTCCTCGATAAGACCGGGACGATCACACTTGGCAATCGCCAGGCAGTCGAGCTGAAACCGGTTGACGGGATCGATATCATGGAGCTTGCCGAAATCGCCCAGCTCGCCTCTCTGGCAGATGAAACGCCGGAAGGACGGAGCATTGTGGTGCTCGCAAAAGATAAGTACGGGCTCCGCGGCAGGACTGTCGGGGCATCAGAATCAGTCCCGGAGATGCAGTTCATCCCCTTCTCCAGTCATACCCGGATGAGCGGTGTCGATCGCGGTGATGTGCATATACGGAAGGGTGCGGCGGATGCCATATTTGCCTATATCAGGGAGCATGGCAATTCAATCTCGGACCAGCTGATGGGGGAAGTTGACGCCATAGCCCGTGCAGGAGGAACACCGCTAGTCGTAACAAAGAACGGGAAGGCACTGGGTGTCATTTATTTAAAAGACATCGTCAAAGGCGGGATCAAGGAACGGTTTGCCCAGCTGCGCCGGATGGGTATCAAGACCATCATGATCACCGGTGATAACCGGCTGACAGCTGCAACTATCGCCGCCGAAGCAGGGGTTGACGATTTCCTTGCGGAAGCAACGCCGGAGAGCAAGCTCAAGCTGATACGGGAGTACCAGGCCGGAGGGCGGATGGTAGCGATGACCGGTGATGGTACCAATGATGCCCCTGCGCTTGCCCAGGCGGATGTTGCCGTTGCGATGAATACCGGGACCCAGCCGGCCCGTGAAGCAGCGAATATGATCGACCTCGAGAGCAATCCCACAAAGCTGATCGAGATCGTGGAGATAGGAAAGCAGCTTCTGATGACCCGGGGAGCCCTTACGACCTTTTCCATCGCTAACGACCTTGCAAAATATTTCTTTATCATTCCTGCTGCATTCGCCTCTACCTATCCGGCGCTCATTGTCCTGAACATCCTTGGTCTCCAGAACGCGATCCTCTCCGCAGTCATCTTCAATGCCCTCATTATCATCGCACTCATCCCCCTCGCCCTCCACGGCGTTGCCTACCGCCCGATGACAGCGGAGGAATCTTTGCGAAAGAACATTTTCATTTATGGCTTAGGCGGGATCATCGCCCCGTTCATTGGTATCAAGATCATTGATATGCTGCTTGTGCTTATGGGTGTATAAACAGGTTTTATGGCAGTCAATCCAGATAATCGCCCGGACCCCGATACTCTTCTTGCCCACGTACAGGGTGAAGAACGGCAGAAGCACCGGGGCAAACTCAAAATTTTCTTTGGTTACATTGCCGGTGTAGGAAAGACCTACGAGATGCTGCAGGCAGCTCACCTCAGAAACAATGAGGGAATTAACGTAAAAATCGGGTACGTTGAGACGCACGGCAGGGCCGAGACAGAAGCGCTGGTTGAAGGTCTCTCCGTCATCCCCAGAAAGATGATCGAGTACCGGAATGTAACGATCCCGGAAATGGATCTCGATGCGGTGCTGGCTGCCCATCCCCAGCTGGTACTCGTAGATGAGCTTGCCCACACCAATGCACCAGGGTCGCGCCATACGAAACGCTACCAGGACGTCGAGGAGATCCTCGATGAAGGTATTGACGTTTATACAACCCTGAACATCCAGCACCTTGACAGCCTCAATGACGTGGTTGCCCAGATCACCGGGGTGATAGTACGCGAAACCGTTCCTGACCGGGTGATCGATGAGGCAAACGAGATCGAGCTTGTCGATCTCGCACCACCCGAACTTCTCCAGCGGCTCCGGGAAGGAAAAGTGTATGTACCCGATATGGCAGCCCGGGCAATCGAGCAGTTCTTCAATGAGGGTAACCTCTTTGCGCTCCGGGAACTTGCCTTAAGGCGTGCGGCAGAACGGGTTGACGATCAGATGCTTGCATGGATGCAGACCCGCGCGATCCCGGGACCATGGGCTGCCGGGGAAAGCATCCTTATCTGTGTTGGTCCCGGTCCGCTTTCTGAAAGGCTGGTCCGCACAGCCCGGAGGCAGGCGGACCGGATGAATGCCATCTGGAGCGCCGTCTATGTCGAAACGCCCTCTCACCACCGCCTCTCCAAGGAGGCAAAGGAGCAGGTATCCCGGACGCTCCAGTTGGCAGAAAAGTTGGGTGCCACGACCGCGACTGTATTCGGGATCAATGTTGCCAGCACGGTGATAGACTACGCACGGAAGCACAATATCACGCGGATTATTATCGGCAAGACCCTGCGCCCCCGCTGGCAGGAATTTGTCTTTGGTTCGGTGGTTGACCAGCTCATCCATAACAGCGGTACAATCGACGTATATGTCATCAGCAGTGAAGAAAAATCAGGCCAGAAACCTGCCCCCCTGGAACCCCTGCTCCCGGCACCCCTCCCCCGGGACTATATCGCCAGTCTGATCCTCGTTGCTTTTATCACGGGAATTGGCTGGTTAATCAAATCGTTTATCTCTCCGGTCAATCAGGCCATGTTCTACCTGCTTGCCGTCGTGATTGTGGCCTTCAGGCGGGGACTGAAACCGGCCATCTTCACTGCAGTTATCGGTGTACTTGCCTTCGATTTCTTCTTCGTCCCGCCATACATGACCTTCAGGGTCTCGGATACGGAGTATCTGATCACCTTTGCCGGTATGATCATCGTCGGTGCCCTGGTCAGTCTGCTTGTCGCACGCTCACACGAACATGCCGATGCAGCCCAGATACGGGAGAAGGAGACCGGAACCCTGTATGCACTTTCACAGGACCTCGCGGTTGCTGTTGATGTCAGCTCGATCTTCGTTGCAGTATCCAGACACATCCGCGGAATTTTCCAGTGGGAGAGTGTTTTTCTCCTGCCGGAAGGAAACGAGCTGGTCATGCGTGAGGCAAGCGGAGGCCTGCGTCTGGATGCTGACGACATTGCCGTTGCGACATGGGCATTCCAGCATGGGGCTGTTGCCGGTTACGACACCGATACACTCCATGGATCCAGTCTCCGGTATATTCCCATCCAGAGTTCACAGGGAGTACTCGGGATAATGGGAGTGAAACCAGCAGAACCTGAGGGTATTATTACCCATGAACAGGAGAGGATACTCACGGCATTCGCCAACCAGACAGCTCTTGCGCTGGAACGGGTGAATCTTGTAAGAACCTCACGCGAGATCGGAAAGGACTAATTCACGAAACAGTTGTCATCCTGAGAAAAATCCCGTTATTCAAATAACGAGTGAAATCGGGCGATCACAGAGATCGAGCGATCTCTCCAAAACCCGCCAAAAAACTATTCCCCGAAGAGAACTACCCTCACCTGCCTTACAATAAGGCAGGACCGGGAAATACCGGCACATCTCTTATCTCCTCTGACATCGATTTTTCACATGTCTGAAATGAAAAAAAGAGTTCCCGTCACTGCGCCTTTATTCTGCAGACCCAGAGATCGTAGATTGGGTCAGCAGGGTTTTCGGTTATGTCCATACCCCGTTCCATCTCCGTTCCCCATTCCCTGATAAGGAGCGCCTCTTTCTCAGTCCCGACCGTGATCAGGGTTTCATTGGTAATCGAGCATAATTCCGTGATGATCCGTTCCCACATGTCCTCGTTGAAACTGTTGAACTCCCCGGCCATGATCATGATGCCTTTAGGAACAGGTTCAATATACCGTGAAGCAATGGTCGCATCGATCCACATCGTCTCTTCAGGCAGCAGTCGCTTTTCGATGAGGCCACGGGAGAGAAGGAATTCGTCATTGTCGTAGGACAGGGGGGAATAACCAAGGTCACGCAACACCGCTGATCCGACACCCGAACCACAGCAGGCATCGATGCACAGTTCCCCCCTTCCCTCTCCCCACACGCCGGAAATGAGACTTTTGAGGATGCCATGCCGTTTTGGATTGAGATCATCGATTGACGGAGAAACCCGGGCAATAAGGGTATTGCTGTAATATTCACGTACTGCCCCACCCCAGACCGCCCGGTCCTCCTGGAATATCTCCCCGTTTACATCCTCGAAGCGTTCAATAAGCGCTACCGAAGGGTTCCTGCAGAGAAACGAGCCGGCGATCCAGCCATCAGATCCAAGGAATGCCAGTGCCATCGGGTCTTCACGCTCATCTAAAAGAAGACGCCCTTCGCTCACCTGATTTTCCGCAAGGATCGCATTGAACCTGCTGTCCTTGAGTGCGGCAAAGTCAGGTTCGATGAACCTGACCGAATCAACCCCGAGGATCTCTGATGCGTTCATGAACCCCGCTCAATCCGCATACCATGCGGGGCTTCAATTGTCCCGTCAACCTTTGCCTCTTCATGGAGCACAATGGATTTTGCAATCACATCACCGAGAATATGGGCTCCCTTCCGTACATAGACCGTACTCCCGCTTTCCACATTTCCGTGAACGGTAACACCATCAACAACCGTGATGCGGTTTTTTGCCCGGAGACTCCCGAAGATGACCGAGTTCTGCTGGACATCGATCGAACCTGCCCGTATGTTGCCGTGGAGCCGGCAGCCTTTCCCGATCTTCATGGTCGACGGGACAGCGAAGAGTTTCAGGTTCAGCTTCGAGCGGGCGGGTATCATAAGCGGGATCCCCCTCTTTTCCTCTTCATCAGAGAACAGGTCATCGATGATCCGGTCCAGTTCCTTTTCATTCTCTATCCTTAACAGGGTCATTAAGTAAATGATGATGAACATGAACACCGGCATCGGGTTTCTTATTTCCACATCGCCTTTTGCCTCGAACCCTTCTTTGATCTCGACTTTTTCCCCGATGTCCAGGGCCCCGGAAACGATCAGTTTGCCGGCAATATGCACTCCTTCACCGATATAGGCGTCTTGTTTGGCGATAACGTCGCCACCGACCTCGCACCAGTTGCCGATCCGGACATCGCCGTTTGCCCAGACATACTCACGGATCTTTGAGGATTCTCCCACGTAGACATCGGCGCCCCGCAGCCCGTATTCGATCTGGCAGAATTCACCGATAACAATGTTCCGGTCTGTCTTGATGCTGTGCTCCTGTAACTCTGTCCCGTCCGGGAGCAGGCAGTGCTTATGCCAGTTTTTTACGGTTCTCTCTTTCATCTGTCCCCCGAAATCGTCATCATGCCCCGAATTTATGTGCCTTGTTTATCAGGTCGAGGGCTGTTGGCAGGAGTGCTGCGCCGGTAATGCGGTTGAGTCCTCCATGTGCACAGGCATATTCATCGAACCGTTCCACATCATCCACCCTGACTCCATCCCCATGAATGACGAGCGGTACCGGATCAGCACTATGATCTTTTATGGTACAGGGTGTGGAATGGTCGGCACAGATAATAATGATGCAGTGAGGAATATCCAGAAGAGGTGCAAGGGCGGTATCGATCTTTGTGATGAAATCACGTTTCTGCACGGCAAGCCCGTCATGCCCGGACTCGTCGGCCCCCTTGATATTGACAAGAACAAAATCTTTTGTTTTCAGTTCCTCTATCGCTGCATGAATCTTTCCGGGGATATTGCTGTCCTGCGATCCGGTAATTCCCGGCACGGAGACACGGGAAAGCCCGACTGAGCTTCCAATACCATTGATCAGGCTTGCGGCCGAGATTACACTGCCGGAAAGCCCGTATCTCTTCTGGAATGGCTCGAAATGTCCCATCTCGCCGGCTCCCCGCATCAGAACGATGTTTGCAGGGTGTAATCCCTCTTTCAAGCGTTTTTTGTTGATATGATGGTCAAACAGGATTCTCGTGGACTGCCGGATGAACTCATTACAGGCAGCAGCCGTTTTATCATCAGCGGCTGACTGCCTGACGGGATTTACCGTAAGCGGAGCTACCCCGTCTTTTTTCGGGTCATTGGATGAAACGCAGTGCCCTAGCCCCTCACCTTTGAGTGCCAGGGAGGCCCGGTGTCCTGCGCCGGAACGGAAAATCGCCCTGACATCAAAGGCAGAAAGGTCCACTCCTTCCTGGATTGCGGTGCTCAGGTCAGTGGTATCATGGATCCTTCCTGCACGGCGATCGATAATGATCCCGTCCCGTGAGATAGTGGCATAGTTGCAGCGGAACCCGATCATCCCGGGATCCATATGGATGCCGGTACCTTCGCATTCAAGGGGACCTCTTCCCGTATAATAGTGATATGGATCGTACCCGAGCAGGGCGAGATGGGCGGTATCTGAACCCGGGCGGACTCCTGCTGCTATGGTATCCATTATTCCGCAGATCCCCTCCCGTGCGATCCGGTCAAGTACCGGCTTCTTTGCTGCGGTGAGGGGGGTGAGTCCTCCGAGCTCGGGGCAGGGGCGATCAGATATGCCGTCGAGAACGACAAACAGTATCTTTTGGGCGGTCATTCGTATGGAATGGTTGGATGTGGTGACTAATTATGTTTCTTGGTTGGATGATAAAAACCAGGGAATTATCCTGAAAATACCCTCGTTTTGAGGTTTAAGCGCCGTGGTGAAGGGAGTGCTCCGGCTCATCGCGGCAGGGCCTGTGGGAGCATGGGTATAAAAATAGTCAATACCCGGATATTTCCCTCGGTTTTTAAAAAACCCGGTACGTTTCATTGAGTTGCTTTGACCTCCTGTAAGGAAGGAAATCGCGGGATGGCCGTTAGTTGAGGGATTATTCACGCCCAATTAAAAAAAAAGAAGATCCTTCTGGTATTATACGGTGGAGATCCGTGTTGCTATCGGCTCGACCTTGGATTTGATGATCTCAACCCTGCGGGTCGGGTAAATAGTCTTGACCGCCTTGAAGAGATCCCGGGAGATCTCACCGGATGCTATCCCGTTGACGAGCGTGGTCAGGTCCCATGCTGCTGCCTGGGCAGCGACCGTCTCGGTGATTGCTTTTCTGATTGCGTGCTCCTGCGTAATGTTTGCCCGGGCAAACGTGTAACAGCTGATGGTCAGCCGCACTTTCTTGCCGTCTTTTGTGAGGAGCGGAACCTGGCAGTCCACGCGGGAGCTCCGGCGCTTGACGAGCGAGCGGAGGTAGTCCCGGGTAACTTCGTGGCCGACAAATTCTGTATATGCCGCATCACCGGTCACGCTTGCGATCTTAAAGCTCATCTTGATATGCTGTTTTGCGTAATCGTTGGTGATCTCACCAAGCGTTGCCTGCATGATCCTGCCGACTACGCTCTCAGCATCGTTTGCGATGGTGTCACCGATGTACGCCTTGCCGAGGTTGTCGGGGACATACACCTTGAACCAGCTTTTGGCTTTCCAGCCTTCTACTCTTCTTCCAACCTGTTTTTTCTTTGCCATGGTATCACCTGGAGGAATTCCTCCCTGTACTTTTTTTTCCTGCAACCGTGTCCTTTCCCGGATTATCCGGCAGGGTTTTACGTTTGTCAGTATCTGGAGCATCTGCGGATTGTTGCGAAAAAGACGAACAGGTGTCCTCCGCAATTGCCAGATTCATGAGATAGTCGTCAACAGATGCGATGACCGACCGAAGCTGTGTGCCGGTAATAACCGTCGTCACATGATCACCTTCAGCGGTCGTGGTCATGCTGGTGAGGTTGTCCGGCGCCAGTGAGGAGGCAACACATCCCGCATTCCTGTGCACGGTCGTTATCCTGCCGTTGATCTGCATCATGAGGCAAGTGCCTCCTGCCAGCCTTTGGTAAACATACCCATCTTCCCGCAGGGGATGGTTGCCCCTGCCCTGCGGATATGCCCGCCGCCGCTGCCCCCGCATGCACTTGCAAGCGTACTGACCAGCGGTCCGAGTTCCCGTACGATTCCTGCAGGACAGCGTGCCGAGATTTTGCAGGATTCACCATTGTGTGCGTACACGAGTACAGGCCACATGTTGATGAGGTCACGTGCAAGGATATCTGCGACATCACTTGCCAGGGTGACATCCTGAACTTCATAGACTCCTACCGGGCCTTCAGAGGGGTTCAAATGCCGGATCGCATCGATCACGTTTATGCGGTGCTGCCGGGCAATCTCCCATGCCTGATCGAGATAGTGAGAAGATCGAAGGCAAAGAGTTGCCCCGATATCGCCATGTCCGGTTTTCCCGCAGGCATCAATCACCGCAGTGAGGGCATGGGCATCCTCAATCACCTCGCGCTGGAGATGGTAAGTATCGCCGTAAATCATATCGATGCTTGCCCGTGTCGTGTTGGGTGCTGCTTCGAGTACTACCCGTGAGAGCAGGACGTCGAGCCGGCTCGCATTCTCACCTTTTGCCTGGTCCCGTGCCTGTTCGATGAGATCGGCGATGAGCTGTTCCCCGCCGCTGATCCCGTCGAGATACGGGCTGGTTGCCGTGTACCAGCGCTCGGTCATATCCCTGCCCGGGAGGGTAAGCCCGCGGTCCGGAACAATGATGCCGTCAGTTATGCCATCATTGAAGATCTCGAGGTTTTTGCCCGTTATCTCCTGACCGTCACCGATGATGCCGGGTATTACGAGTCCCGACAGATCACGGTTGTCCCCCATCTTCTGGGCGACGAGATACGCCATACCTGCTGCAGACAGTTCACGGTCACCGTCAATTCCTGCCAGTCTCGGGTTTGCATGGAATGTCCCCTCAAACTTTGGAAGATGGTGATCGACCACCATTGTTGCAACGGGGAGGTCCGGCAGTGCGGCACCGAGATCGCAGAGCAGGTGACCCGCATCCCCTTTCAGCTCGGCAGGGTTGACTTCGTGCCGGATCCTTAAGCGGAACCGGATACCTGCCCGCTCCATTGCATGGCAGAGGATCGAGCCGGCTGCTATGCCGTCTGCATCATGGTGTGCGTAGACCTCGACAAACTCCTGGCGCCGGATCTGATCTGCAACCGTTTCTGCGATGGATTCAAGGGGCATGGGATTCTCTGGACGACGATTGTTGATTGTTGCTTATCTGGACAACAGAATTTCTGCGGTCTCCGGCTTGTAGACGAACTCCTGGGGCAGTTTCTTTGTTCCCCGGTAGTAGCGCACAAGACGCCGGATCTTCGACTCGGTCAGGTTCAGCTGACGCTTGTTATGAAGGTCTTTCTTGTTGTCACCAAGGTGCTTTCGCAGCCCGAGTGCCTTTATCATGAGATCGCGGAGATCTTCGGGGATCTCGGATGCAACCTTGTTCTCTTTTAAAATATCACCGATACGCTTACCGAGCGCAAGTTTCACGTCCGGGACGCCATAGCTATCCCGCAGGACAAGTCCAATTCTGCTGCTCGATGCGCCTTCCTTGCGGAGATCCAGGATCACTTTGGTGATCGCCTTTGCGTCCATATTGGACCACGCAGGTGCCTGTTTCCGGTAGGGGCGGACAGAGCATGACTTGCCTCTTCTTCGAGCATGCATTCGTGCCATACAATAGCCTCCTAAACTTGTGTGTAAGTCCAGAAAAGTCGAGTATTTTACTGACTCCCTGTAATCCCAAAGCCTTGGTTGAGGCCGTGCTCAAAAAAGCACGTCGGACTTACATCTGTCAGCACAATATGTAAAAGTGCTTGACTGTATTTGGGTGGAGCAATTATAAGGGTTGCGATAGTTTTCACGGCAATTTCTGCAAGGCGATCTTTCAGAAATTTCGGGTGAAGATAAGAGTTGAAGATCAGTTCGAATCAAGATGCTCTCACTTACAATTTGGGTAATATATATGTGCGATTTTGCCACCCATCACTTCTGATATCACTATTTTTAAAAATATATTCGACAGAGACATTGAAATTTTCTTATATAACAATTGTTTAGGTCAAAATTCATCAGATTTAATTAAGAAGAGATTTATATTTCCTGTGATTGTATGGTCTTTGATCCTTATAGCACCATAATTTTCATTATCTCCCTCATATTAATCGGACTGTTAATCGCATTTTCAACAACTTTTTTATTTCTTATTGTGGGTCAGATTGCATCCTGGAAGGCTCAAATTCTCATTTTAGTTGTATCTTGTATCGCCCTATTCTGGATTATTTTCCCCTTTTACAATCAAGGGAATTATTTACTTTATTCATTTAGCTTAATCTGTGGTTTTATCCTCAACTGCCTGCTAATCCTCCTACCTTTCCCGCTTTTTGAGAGAGAATTACAAAGGATTTCACTTATATATGCAGTTTTTATTGGAGCCTTTATTACCAGAATTGGTATGGGTTTTTTCGCTTCCCGCGTTATTGATGATCAATTTTTTTTTAGTCAACTTTTAGGGATACCATTTGTTCTCTTCCCCGGGGGAATTGTTATAATCTCTATGCTGGTATTTGCTGGAATATCCGTGATCTCGCGGGTCTTGTTTAAAGCTAGCGCTAAAGATCATAACATCCTGACTCCGGAATTGATTCAAACTTCACATAAACCAGAAAAATCTAATATATTGGAATTTACCCTTTTTTTCCTGATCATTATAATAACGCCATTCTTCGGAATATTTGCACCGGGGTTGCTTTCCGGGTCACCGACCGGATATGTATCAATTACCAAAATCAATGAAAGTATCGTTCCAACAGGAACAATTTATCATCTCTCGGAAAAATATTTTGAAGAATTCCCTGGGCTGGCAAAAGTAATTCGGGATAATACCCGGGAGGATAAGGTTCAATATGTAATAGCACTTTACGGGGAAGAAAGGGAAAAATTTATTAAGAATTTCCCGGTCGTATCAATAAATCGGACTACTGGTAAAAGTGAAACTTATTTCGAATATAAGGGAAAATTTTATTCTTTTCTTCCTCCTATGATAGAATAATTTTGGATGAAGAAATTATAATCTTTTTCAGATATTTTTCCTTTTCATCCTCCATCTTGTTTTTCCGTCAATCCCCAACCGCTCCGCATCACATTGTCTCATCTTAACAATCATCCGGTTTTCCTTTTCCTCGTTCCTGAAAACCTGGACTTTTTTCCCGGAAACTCCAACACTTAAACAGTACACCAATTTCCAAAACAACTATCTTTATTCCACTTCCCATCGATGCAGATATATGGGAAAGCCTGAAATCTCAAAAGATTTCACCGTAAAAATAGATCAGTTAAAAACTAATCTGAAATCCTGGACACCCCTGGAATGGGTTCTTTTCTTCATCATAATCCCGGTAATACTCTTTTTAATTTATGCCCTGCCACAGGATTTTAAAAATTCGTATTTTATTTTAAGCACTACCCATCCTGAGAACCTACAATCCTGGCTTCTGAATGGGTATACGCATTCCCAGCTGTATCATCTGGAAAGTAATGTAATTGCATATTTTATTGCCCTTTTCGCAGTATTTTCGTTGGAGAACAACAAGCGCAGGTTCTGGATTATGGCCGGGAGCTCGTTCCTTCTCGTGCCGCTCATTGCTTCACTTCTTACGCTTGGGTTGTTCCATTTCCTTGGGGTTGGTGTTAACTCACAGGGTTTTTCCGCGGTTGTTGCGGCATTCGTTGCGTATTTCTTTATCAGCCTCATGCTCTGGATTCTGGGTGACAGGCTGGAGGATTTTGACCACCCGGAATGGTTCAAATCCAAACTGCTGTTTTACCTCCAGTGCGGTTTGCTGACAGTAATCTTAGCATTGATCATTGTTGCTGGCCTGAGCCTTGGGCAGTTCATTGATTCAGGTGAATCTACGAGCAATGGTATTGCACATTTTGGGGGCTTCATCACCGGCGTAATCGTCTTCCTGCTCTATGATATCCTGACCGAACGGAGAAGATATTTCCAGATGACACTGGGTTTTGCTATTGCACTGGGAATCCTCTGGTATGGAACTTACCTGGTTACCCTGATACAGACCGTGAATTGAGAAGAGCGGTAAACGTTCAAAACAGGTGTTCTTTTCCTTAATCGGTAGTTATGGGTGATCGCCATTGAGATCTGCCAGCCAAAAGGGAATAATAAGGCCGGTTTTTCTCCCAATAAAACTGTCCATCCCGCATTATACGCCCGTATCGTAAGAATTCGAAAAATTGCGATCAAAAACGCCCCAATAAGACCGGTTACCCGAAATGGGCAAAAAAATGAGTATGCCCGAATTGAGTCCCGATTTTTATTTTGAGCCTTTTTAGATACGTGAGAGAGCTCATGTCCAAAAAGACGATCACTTTCTTAACCCTATCGGGTAAAGATCAAAACATCTGTTCTTTTCCTGAACCAGTAGATATGTGCGATCCGGCTGAGATCTGCCATCCAAAAGGTGCTATTAAGGCACATTTTAAATCCCGGTATTGCCGTATTTTGCCAGAAAAAATGCAAAAACAGCGTATTTAAAAAAATACGGTTTTAAATTGGCACTTTTTTCCTCTAAATTCAGGGAGCGGGAACAAAAAAGAGCTAATCCGGGCCCGTATCGGGCTCCGTTTGGAGTATGGATAGTTACTCTGATTTGCCCCTGTCATAATACATATTCAGGGCTACACAGAACATGATCCCGGGAGTGTCCATCCCGGCCTGATTAAACCCGGCAGAGCAGATGTCCCAACCTTGATATTTGCCGGAGTAATAAAATTCTTCCTATGACAGCTGTCGAAGAACAGGAGCACCGGCGACCGCATGAAAAAAACTTTTTCATTCCCGCCGGGGCCCTTATCGGACTGGGAGCAGGATTGATTGCCGGTCAGCCAGGACCGGGGATTCTCATCGGTCTTGGACTTGGTTTTCTTGCCCGGGCATTCATAAAGCCGGTTGAGATTCCTGAACCGGGAACGGCAGGTTCCTACCGTTCCGACAACCGATGGATTTTTGTGGCGATCGGGTTTTTCATGATTGTCATAGGTGCCGGCCTTATCTGGGCGCCCACATATCTCTGGCCTTATGTTTTCGGAATTTTCCTTATTGTGCTGGGTATCATAGTTGCTGCAAAAAGCCTGATGAAATTACCCTGATCCAAAAGGTGAACAAACTATGAAATCAAGTATTATTTACCATTCCTATTCCGGGATTACCCGCGGTGTTGCGGAGCAGATCAAGAAAGCCTGCGGCGGAGATCTCATTGAAGTGAAGTTAAAAAAGAATTATTCCTCTCTCACCGCATACTCCGTGGGATGTTACCGGGCAATAAAGGAAGAGTGCGACCCTATCGAACCTGAAACCATCGATGTCTCCGCATCTGATCTAATCGTCATCGGCACACCCGTCTGGGCGTTTAAGGCAACGCCGGCGATCAACGCGGCGATCGCGGCACTGAAAGGATGTGACGGAAAAAAGGTTGTCATCTTCGCGACGTGCGGGAGTTCGGCAAAAGATACCCTCCCGATCCTGAAAAAAGCCCTTGAAGCAAAGGGTTTGAGTGTAGTCGGGCAATGCGTGATCACCAAAAAAGAGATAGAGGAAGGGCAGAAGGTCAACGTCCTTATTGACAGCATCAATGCAGTGAAAACCAGATGAATATTTGACACCTTTATCATTTTCCCTGCAGGTCACGCCGTTTTAGGGAAAATAAAAATGTATTCGTGGTGAAGAATCATGGAGTTCAAAAACGTTCTCTCGCTCTTCGATGTGACGAGCATTGTGGTCGGGTCGGTGATCGGGGCCGATATTTACATTGCATCTGCGATCACTGCCGGACTGCTTGGGCCGTTTTCCCTGGTAATCTGGATTATCGCCGGCGTATTTGCCACGGTGATTGCCCTGGTCTTTGCCTACTGCAGTTATTATGTCCCGAAAGTCGGGGGGCCGTTTGCGTTTGTGTCCGAAGCGTTCGATGATTTTTACGGCTTCCTTACCGGCTGGAGCATGTGGATCGCAGAATTGATCTCCCTGCCGGTATTTGCAATTGCCTTTGTCAGGTACCTCGAATATTTCATTCCCTTAACCCTAAGCGGCGAAATCCTGGTCAAAGGGATTTTTCTCTTCGGTCTGACTACCATCAACATTATCGGGGTGAAACTTGCCGGCCGGGTCAACGACGTGCTTACCCTTATCAAACTCCTGCCCCTCCTGATCCTCATCGGAGCGGGAATCGTTTTTATGATCCTGCAGCCTTCCGTGGTGGCGGGAAATTATCAGCCATTCATCCCTCTCGGAGTTTCCGCGACAGGAACTGCACTCGTGCTCGTCTTCTGGGCATATGCCGGATTTGAACTCGGAACGCTTCCGGCAGCGGAGGTAAAAGATCCGAGGACTACCATACCGAAGGCAATTATCATCGGCATGTCGATTGTCGCACTGTTCTATATCTCGACGAATTTTATCGTCTATGGTGCAGTCAACTGGACGGTTCTTTCGGTCTCTTCCACACCTCTCATCCTTGTTGGTGGCGTACTACTGGGCACTGCCGGGGCCCTCATTATGATGGTCGGGGCCCTCTTCTCGGTATCCGGCTCTGATGAGTCAGGCATGCTCGGAACAGCAAGGTTGTCCTATGCGATGTCCATTGACGGACTTTTCCCCAGGCTCTTCTCCCGTCTTCACCCCAGATTTGGCACGCCGTATATCGGCCTTCTTGTCCAGGGCAGTATCGCATTTCTCCTCTCTATTTACTCACCTATCACGAACCTGATCTCGTTTGCGGTGTTCAACCTCGCATTTGCATTCCTGCTCACCTGCCTCTCTCTGATAGTCCTCACCCGGGATACCGAAAAACAACTCATTGGCCAGAAGATCCTTCCCTGGATTGGCGTACTCATCTGCCTGTATCTCCTCTATTCAACGTCCCTCTTTGACAAAGTGGTCGGGACAGCCGTCCTGTTGTCCGGAGTGATAATATACATTTTCCTCTCCCCGAAACAGGATATCCACCATCTGAAGGAAATGTTTCTCTCAGAAGAGGCAATATTTTTCCGGAGAATGGCAAAAAGAGAGAGGTTCCTCGGTAACTTTATGTTGATGATATTTCACGGATATACACACATGAAGGAGCGAATAAACCGAAAACAAACCAATCCTCCCTGAGTAGCCTCGATCACCCAAAACTTCCGATCAAGGACAAGAACCCCCGTTTTGAACATTTCCGTCTATACCCCTTTCACGTCCTGAATCAGGTTTACAAAGTAATTTCCATGGTCGGAGTATTCCCAGGCAGATGGCAATGCTCTGTGTCAATTGAAAATATTTTCTCCGTTCGGTCTGGAAGTCGTATTTCGAATCTATGATTAATATTTGGATGATCCTTCCAAAATGTGCAATGGTAACTGCAGGGTTTTTCTACACTGATTATTTCCGTTTGTTAGATACGATGGCCAGCATTGCAATTACGGAAGCAATAACGGAGACTGTCACTGGCATTGATGCTTGGGTAGCTATTGGAATCGAAGGTGTAACAACAATTGATGCTGGAGTTGGAGCCTTGGTCGGCACAGTTGTCGGTTGCAATGATGCAGGTGTCGAGCTGTTTCCTGAGATGTAGGGATAACTGACGGGTGGCAAGACATCCGGAGTCGATGCCGAATAGGTGAATTCATCGGCTTTTGATATCGTGGAAATGCCGGCGGAATTGACAACCTTTACATCAACAGTACCGGCTTTTACACTGGCCGGTGTGGTTGCAATGATCGAAAGATCGTTGACAACCACGAAGTTGGTTGCAGGGATGGAACCAAAGTTTACCGCAGTCGCTTTTGTAAAGCCTACCCCTTTGAGAGTTACTGAGGTGCCCCCGGCAATAGAGCCACTTGAAGGTGAAATGCTGATAACGTATGGTGACAAGTCGTCGCTGGATCCTTCGAAGGAGTCCATTTGGGGGGTTGAAGTTGGAATAGTAGTTGGAGCTCCTAAATAGGTGAACTGGTCAGAGGATGATGTAGCACTGGTACCTCCTGGGGTCGTGACAGTAACATCGACGGTTCCAGCACCTGCCGGTGAGATCGCCGTAATACTCGTCGCTGAATTAACGGTGAAACTGGAAGCATTGTTAATACCGAACATCACGGTTGTTGCGCCGGTAAATCCGGTACCGGTGATAGTAACCGTTGTACCGCCGACTAATGGTCCATTGGTTGGTGAGATGCTGGTCACTGCTGGAAAAGGTGCATAGGTGAACTGGTCAGAGGGTGATGCAGCACTGGTACCTCCCGGGGTCGTGACAGTTATATCAACGATACCGGCTGAACCGGCAGGTGAGGTGGCAGTAATACCAGTCGCTGAATTAACGGTGAAACTGGAAGCGTTGATAATACCGAACATCACGGTTGTTGC
>Ga0326726_10000471_pt1 | contig 37524 bp, 32 predicted proteins | sample MHFenrmetagenome_2_FD_207603 | JGI IMG/M metagenome (GOLD analysis project Ga0326726, IMG submission 207603) | Lab enriched peat soil microbial communities from Michigan Hollow, Ithaca, NY, United States - MHF15MN | ecosystem: Environmental > Terrestrial > Soil > Wetlands > Peat | place: USA...
TCATCACTCTGTCTGGCTCTCAACGACACCCACCTGCACCAGTCTGATGCCGGAAAGCCGGAGCAGTTCATCGATATGCTCGATTTTATAGGGTTTGTCGTAGTAAATGGTTTTTATTCCAACGTTGATCAGCACTTTCAGACAGTGAATGCAGGGGCTGGAAGTGATATAGATGTCGGCATCCTTGATCGAAACTCCGTGCTTTGCGGCCTGGGCTATGGCATTGATTTCGGCATGGATTGTATTGACACAGTTCTCCTCAACGGTTCCGTCGGGATGAGTGCTGCGATAGATCCGGCAGTTTGTATCGTTACAGTGAGGCAGCCCGGATGGGGCTCCATTGTAACCTGTCGAAAGTATACTGTGATCCCGGACTATAACCGCCCCTATATGGCCCCTGGTGCAGGTGGCCCTGCGTGAGATGAGATGCGCGACACTCATGAAATATTCATGCCAGCCAAGTCGCTTTTCCGCTCCGGCCTCTCCACCCTCTCCGGAACACGAGCAGCCGCATCCCAACGTCGATTCTTCGGGCATAGTCATAGTTATATTAATACATTATGAAAAACGATTCAGCCCAATCCCGACTTGTCGGGACGGAACAAATTTATGGCGATATCATTGGGCACCACTATTTATTGTCGAGAGAAGCCCGAGAACAAGGCGGACGGAGCGCAGAAACCGGAGTGTACACATAGTACATGAGGATTTCGAGAACCGCCCAACGCAGTAATCGGGTTTCGGAACAAATAAATAGTCGTACCCCATTGTAAAATAGGGAAAAAGATAGCGCTAACACAACCCATAACACAACTCATGCTGCGAAATTACTTTACTCTTTACCATGCGGCAATGGAACTGCATGAAAAGCTGGCCGGAGGAGTTTTGTCGGAAATCCATTCGCAGGATAAAAACGAATTGACGCTGAGTTTCAAAACCAAAGAGAGCCGCTATATGCAGCTTGTCATTGTCACACACACTCCGTATCTCTCGATATACACAAAAGAGGGGTTTCAGAAAAAAACCAGAAACTCTGCGATCCTGATGAGCGAACTGCACGGAGCGATGGTTACCGGCGTTGATATTTCGAATTCAGACAGAGTCATACGTATCTCTATTGCCGATTCGTCCCTTCTTGTTCTTCAGCTCTTCCGCTCCAAAACCAACGTTTTTGTTGTGCGTGAGAACTGCATCACCGATGCCTTCAAACATAAAAGCGAGCTCTCGGGCGAACCGTATCAAGCCGACAGTGAGTCACAGGGATTTTTGAGAAACCTGGAAACGCTCGCCATGAACAAAGCCCTGTTTCTCAAGCACTTCAGCAGTGAATGCAGTGGGAGTGCTGGAGAAAGGCTTTCGCTGATTCTTGGGGGATTTGACAGAATTCTGATAAATGAAGTGTTGACAAGGGCCGGAGAAACGGAAAACCCTGACTCTCTTTTTGCTGCGTTCCAATCGGTTTTTTATGAACTGCTCGACCCTTTGGTACAGGTCACTCAAAAGGAGAACGGGGAACCTGAATTTACATTGCTGCACAACGACCGGCCAGCCGGAGAAAAATTTGATTCCGTTCTGGAAGGACTTTCGCGCTACAGCATCAGGATGAGTCAGTATCTTGAAACCGGTGTCGAACTGAAAGCATATCGATCAAAACTCCTGCAGCAGCTGGGAAAAAACCGCAGGGAACTCGAACAATACAATCCCGGACAACTTGAAGAACTGGCCGGAAACTATGACCTCTTCGGCCATCTGCTCATAGCCTCACTCTATCAGGAAAAAACAGATCCGGAAAGCATCATCGTGAACAACATACTCGATCCCCTGGATTCCGACCGGAAAATCACCATCAAACTCAAGCCGGCGCTCACGATCGGGGAAAATGCCGAAGAGTATTTCGCAAAAGCATCCAAAACCAGAGGAAAACTCAAGGCGATGCAAACGCGCCATGCGGAACTTGAACAGAAGAAAAAAGAAATCGAAGCGCTGCTTGCTGAAACTGTGACAATTTCAACACCGAAAGAGGCCCGCAGGTTTATTGAGCATCACAGCGTGACGCTGAAAAAAAAAGGTGCCGGAACCGCAAATAAAACCGGCAGTGATCTGCCATTCAGACAGGTTAAGCTCTCGGAATCAGTCACGCTTCTGATCGGCAAAAACGCATTGAACAATGAGCTGCTGACCTTCAGCCATACAAAACCCAACGACATATGGCTCCACGCACGGGGGGCCGCCGGCTCGCACTGCGTGCTTAAAGGTGCCACACTGCACCATAAAGCTGAAATCAGAAAAGCTGCGGAGATAGCCGCCTGGTACTCGGCAGCAAAACACTCAAAACTTGTTCCGGTCATGTATACGCTGAAAAAATATGTAAGACGCGCCAAAAACCATGCACCGGGTCAGGTTATCGTTGAACGCGAAGAGGTGTTAATGGTAAGACCGATGCAAGGAACGGAGTGATACCGATAACGTATACAAAAAAAAGCCCCGGCATGAACCAAGGCTTTAAGTTTTACCTTTCGACAGATTATCTACGCTCACGATGTTCACCGTCACGAGTGCCGTCATGACGTGAAGACTCCCGATCATGACGGCGTCCATCATCACGCCTGCCGCTTTCGTCCCAGGCGCAACCCGCAAACAAACAAAGCATCAGAATTATCATAACCTTTTTCATGATGATCCTCTTTTAATATTATCCGAATAATAAGCATCACATCACCTACTGAAACAAAGATCCGGCAACCAATCGTTCCTGCCCCTAATTGCTCTTGTCAGCAGAGCATGCTCTACCGAGTCCTCTTAACAGCCGCCAGGCGAGCTCGGCAGGAACGACCCTTCAATGACATCTCGCTCAAATATTGCGCATGCACTCATCACACCGTTGAGTTAAATTTTTAAAAAGATTCTCCATTTCGAATAAGACTATATATCCGCTATCTTGCTTAACATTCACTTCAATAATGATGGGAACCGGACAATATCAGTTTGCGGTTCATGAGCAATAAGCTCTGTAAACCTGGATTTCGCTGTTGTGGTTGTTTCTTTTAAGCTATTGTTATAAATATTTTTAACCAAATTCTTACTCCTATGGAAACCTATAAACTGGTACTGCCTGAACATCTTAACCATTACGGTTTTCTGTTCGGCGGCAACCTCCTGAAATGGATTGACGAGGTCAGCTACATTACCGTATCGCTTGATTATCCGGGCTGCAACTTTGTAACTGTCGGTATGGACAAAGTGGAGTTCAAAAAGAGCATACGGGGCGGCACAATACTCTGTTTCGTCACTGAAAAAAGCAAAATCGGCCATACCTCGATCGAGTATACCGTGAACGTCTACAAAAAAAGTATCGAGTCCGGCGACAGGGTTCTGGTGTTCTGCACCCATATCACTTTTGTCTGCCTGAATGAGAAGGGTGTAAAAAAGGCTCTCTGCTCTTAGAGGGACTCCCGTTATAAGCGGTCGTGAGCAGGGGGTCAGCCAATTTCTGTTACCGGAAGGTGTCAAACACTGCCCTGCTCAGACTCACAACAAGCACAATACCTATAGCCGACATGACAATATCGGCCATCCACATCGAAATCAAGGGATCAAGCAGGCCGCGTTCAGCAATTTTCTCACCGGATATCAGGATTATCCAGTAGAGAACAAAAAAGAGCAGTGACATTGCCGCACCGACACCAAATCCACCCCGCCGGGCAAGGACACCAAGCGGCGCGCCCACCAGTACAAAGACAAAACAGGCAAAAGAAAGGGCATATTTTTTGTGATAGGCAGCCATATAGCGGTTGTACATGCTCCTGTTCTCGCTGATGCGCTGAAGTTCCGAGTCAAGTTGACCAAGCTGCCGGTCAACATACCCCGCCGCTGCCGCTTCCTTTTTAATGGTTTCACTCGCCGGGGACGAAACAAGCGGCACCGCTTTGCCGGATGAAATCTCACCTGCCAGGTTATCAAGCGGACTGCTGATGCGTTTTTCCGATGCTTCAATCCTTTTCTTGAATTCCTCGCCTATGGAAAGCAGTTCTTTGGCGGAAAGCTCACTGTCGCCGGTTCGCATCCGGTTACCTGAACTGCGGGCAAACCCGAAACCTGAAGCTTCAAAAACAAAGCGGTACTTTTTGAAGCTTATGTTACGATAGGTCAGATGGTCCGGCTGCTTTACCTGATGAATTTCACCGTTAAACAGCGTCATAACGAGATACTGGTAGTCGCCTGAAAATTCAATCGTCCCCTTTTCGGCCGTCACCATCGTACTGTATGCGGGTCGTGTGACGTCATAGATCACGATACCGTTGATCTCTTTTGATCGGTCATCGGTTTTACGGACGAAAATGGAATAACCATCCACAAGAGTTGAAAAAGCGTTCTCCGTCAAACCAAATGCCGGTTTCGCCCTTGCAATGTCAACCATGAGCGATTTGGCATAATAATTCGCCTGGGGAAGCACAATATTATTGAACCGCTCAACGAGGAGAGAAAGCACAAGACCTGCGCAGAGTACCGGAATCATGAGCCGGTAAAGGGGAATCCCCGATGCCCGGAGTACAGTCATCTCCGAGGTTGTGGTGAGGGATCCGAAAGCCATGACGACTGCGATAAGTACCGCCATGGGCGCTGCGAGCCCAACCATCCAGGCGGACTGCAGCGCGATAAGCTCAACGATCGCTGAAAACTCAATTCCCCTGCCGATAAAACGATCAGCGAAACCGGCAAAGAACTGGAGTATCAGAACAAAAATAATCGTGATAAAAGCAAAAATGAAGGGCCCGAAATGCGATTTCAGGATATAGCGGTCAATGATTTTCATACAGTACTTGCTCTGTTCACTCCCCTTCTAATAACGCTTCTGAGATGATGAGATACTCAAAAGCCGGTTCTGAGGCAATATAATCTAAAATACCGTTGATATCATTCGGGTTAAGGAGCGGGCGGCTGCATGAGCGAAAGGAATTGCCGCCATAACTGATTCAGTAACCTCCGTTAGGACAAGTATAAAGCATTCCTGAAAGCCTGATACATAGGGGGCATGATTTTGGTTGACAGAGTGACGCTTATTATTATAAAGAATTCTGTGCGAAGTGGTTTTTCAAAGATCGTCATGAATTTGGAAGTACCCCCATGAAAAAACATCGTCGTCTCAATACCCCGGATCTCTGCTGGAAGGAACTGGAGCAGTCTAAAGAGGCTTTCATCGCCAGTGAAAAGCATCACCATAACCTCATTGACTACATGCGCAACGGTTATGCCTATTGCAGGATGATTATTGAAGATGGTCGCCCGGTTGATTTTATTCATGAAGAGGTCAACAAGCGCTATGAACTGATTACCGGATTAAAAAATGTTGTCGGTCGGCGAATGACTGAAATATTGCCCGGTATAGCCGAGTCTAATCCCGAGTTTATCGAAAAACATATCAGGGTCGCCGAAACAGGTATTCCCGATCAGTTTGAAATCTTCATGGAAAGATTGAACAAATGGTATGATATCTCGGTATACAGTCCAAAAAAAGGTTACAGCGTAGCGATGATCGATGACATAACCGAGCGCAAGCAATCTGAACGGGCATTGATGGATAGTGAGCGGAAGTTCCGCTCCATTACTGAACAGATGGCCGAGCTGGTTTTCATTACAGACTCCAGCGGACACCTGACCTATGTTTCTCCTGCCATTGAAACGATTTCCGGCTATAAGGCTCATGAGGTGATAGGCCATCTGTTCACCGAATTTCTTGCCGAAGAGGAGATCCCGGAGATCTTGAGAACCTATCATGACGCAATGACGCAGCAGTTGAAGTCACACGCAATGGAGCTGAAGTACAGGAAAAAAAACGGAGCATTCCTGCACGGGGAAGTTAATGTCCACTATTATCATGAAAATGGATTTTGCGGTGTTGTAGGTGTACTTCACGATATAACCGAGCGAATTCGACATGAAAAGTTACGAAAGGAATATGAGCTTGAGTTGGTGGAAAGCAGGCAGTTTCTCCAGAATATCTATGACAATGTCAATCATTCCATTTTTGTTGTTGACGTTCTTCCTTATGGAGTATACCGTTATAAAGGCATTAATCATCTGCATGAAACTCTGACCGGCATCCGCAATGAGGATATATCCGGAAAAACTCCTGACGAGCTGCTTCCTCCGGCAGCCGCCAATGCTGTCATCAGACGCTATGATACCTGCATTCGTAATGGCAGAGCCCTGCAGTATGAAGAGTCTCTTCCGTTCATGGGCAATGAGACCTGGTGGAAAACTGTTCTGAATCCTTTACGAGATGAAGCCAATCATATTTACCGGATAATCGGCACAAGCACCAACATTACCGAGCACAAGCTGACCGAGGCAAAGCTCAGGAAATTGAGTGTTGCAATTCAGCAAAGTCCTGCGGTTGTTGTCATTACCGATCCTTCGGGAAATATCGAATACATCAATCCGACATTCACCGAGCATACCGGCTATGCTGCTGACGAGGTGATCGGAAAAAACCCCCGTATTCTGAAGTCAGGCCTGATGCCGAAAGAGGTCTATGAAGAGCTTTGGCAAACGATACTTGCAGGCGGCGTGTGGCATGGAGAACTTCACAACAGGAAGAAAAACGGTGACCTCTACTGGGAGGTATCGGTTATCTCGGCCATTGTGAATCAAGATGGTGTGATTACCAATTTTGTGGCCGTCAAGGAGGATATCACGGAAAAGAAAAAGCTCTGGATCGACCTGGTGTCGGCCAAAGAAAAAGCCGAAGAGAGCGACCGGCTGAAAACGGCGTTTCTTGCCAATATCAGTCATGAAATTCGAACGCCGATGAATGGTATACTCGGTTTTTCCGAGTTGCTGAAAGAACCGCATCTGTCGGGAGAGGTACAGGCGGAGTATATCGAACTCATCAATCAAAGCGGGCAGCGCATGCTGAATCTTATCAATGATCTTATTGATATTTCACGCATTGAAGCCGGCGAGACCATGGTACTGATATCCGAAACCCCGGTCAACCGGCTGTTGATGGATCTTTTTGCTTTTTTCAAGCCTCAGGCAGCCAGCAAGAAACTGCGTCTGACCTGTACGCCCGGTCTCTCTGACTGTGAAAGTATCATTGAGACTGACCGTTCAAAAGTGACCCAGGTGTTGACGAACCTTGTCCAGAACGCCCTTAAATTCACCATCGAGGGAAGCGTCGATATCGGTTATACGAAAAAAGAAGATATGCTTGAGTTTTATGTTCTTGATTCAGGCATCGGTATTCCCGCTGCAATGAATGAGAGCATTTTTGAGCGATTCCGTCAGGTTGACAGCTCCTTAACCCGACTCCATGAAGGATCGGGACTCGGATTGAGCATTTCCAGAGCATACGTAGAAATGCTGGGCGGCACGATCCGGGTCGAATCGGAACCGGGCCGGGGGAGTAACTTCCTGTTCACGCTGCCGTATAATCCTCACGGCTCACCGGACATGCATTTGCCGTCGCAAGAGCTTCAGGAGTCGATCGGATTGCCATCGGGATTGACGGTTCTCATTGCCGAAGATGACGAAATAAGTACGCTCTTGCTGCAGAAGAGCCTGAGCGGAGAAGATATCACGCTTCATTATGCAAAAAACGGCCGGGAAGCCGTGACGCTGGCTGAACAGTATCCGGAGATCGATCTCGTGCTGATGGATATCAATATGCCGGTAATGAATGGATTCGAGGCGACAAGGGAGATCAAAAAGCTTTTTCCCGGGCTGCCGGTAATCGCCCAGACGGCATTTGCCTCAAAAGAGGATAAGAAAAAAGCCAGCGATGCCGGTTGTGACGGCTTTATCACCAAACCGATCAATAAAAGAGAACTGTTTGAAGCAATACGGTTACTGCTCAATCCTTAGCCATTTATTTTTGAGTTCACTGTCGAGCATATCAGCCAGCTTTTCCGGATCACTGACCGGCAACAGGCAGGTTTGGTCAATACAGAGTGATGCCTGCGGCGGCCGGGCTCCCTTCTGAATGGTTTCGGGAAACTGCTGCATTTCGGCAAGTTCTTCGGAGGCATGCATGATGACGGTACCCGGCTGATATCGCTCATCGACAACATCCCTGAGCCGGGCCAGCTCCGGCGAACTGAGATCTCCTGAAAAAATGAGCCTGCTTTTTCTTTTGCGGGCAAAATTAAGAGCCACCAGCATCTGGGGCAGAGCATGACTCTGTTCGGCAAGCGTTGTGCCGAATGCCGCGAAGATCTCTTCGGCATGCATGGATAAATCCTCTTTTCCGGTCAGTTCACCGAGACGCAGAAGGTTCAGTGCCGCAATCGAGTTTGCGGAAGGCTCTGCACCATCATAACTCTCCTTCTGTCTCATTGGAACCGTATTGTCGTCAATAGCGGTACTGAAATATCCTCCATGAACCGCATCATAAAAGAGGGTGTTCTGCAGTTCATTGAGTTCCAGAGCAGCCTGAAGATAGTGAGTATCAAACGAAGCTTCATAGAGGTCGATCAGTGCCTGTACGAAAAAGGCGTAATCCTCAGCTTTCCCCGCGATAGCGGCGTTGCCATCACGGTAGCGACGAAGCAGACAGCCGTTTTTGCGGTCGAAGAGGATTTCAAGCAGAAAATCGGCAGCTTTTTTTGCGGCAGCAAGGTATGGTTCATGGCGAAGCGCCCTGTACCCTTTTGCCAATGCGGAAACCATGAGAGCGTTCCACGAAGTAAGTATTTTATCGTCAAGAAATGGTCTCGGTCTTCCGGATCTTGCGCAGTAAAGCTTGCCGTGAGCTTTATCAAGTGCCAGCAGAATTTCAGCCCCGGTTTTACCGAATTTTATCGCTATATCCTCAACAGTGGCCTCCTGCATCAGAATATTGCGGCCGTTGAACTCGCCATGCGGGTCATTAATGGCATTTCCCTCCGTTTTGACACCATAGGCAAAAGAAAAGATCGCCTCAAGCTCTTTATCGCAAAGAGTCTCACTCAGCTCTTCGGCACTCCAGAGATAGAATGCGCCCTCTTTTTTCAGGGTTCCGTATTCAGCTTCAAGGCTGTCGGCATCCTCTGCCGAATAGAAGCCGCCCTCAGGTGAGCATAAATCACACAAGACATAATTGAAGATATCATGTGCTGATCTTGCGAAAAAGGAGTCACCACTGCACTGAAAGGCATCAAGATAGGATACGGCGAGCTGGGCGTTGTCGTAGAGCATTTTTTCGAAATGCGGCACGTGCCAGCGTTCATCGGTCGAGTAGCGGGCAAACCCTCCTCCTCCCTTGCCGGCAACGCTTATATGGTCATGGATGCCGCCGTCAGCCATCTTCCGGAGGGTGTAGAGCGCCATGGTGAGCGCTTTTTTGTTTCCGGTATGGTACGCGTGACTGAAAAGAAAGTTCAGGAGTACGGGACGCGGAAATTTCGGAGCGCTTCCGAACCCTCCGAACCTGGAATCAAAGGTTGCTTCAAGCCAGTCGAAACAGTTGTTCTGGGCTTCATCATCGCCGGGCGGTGCGGCTGGACGCTTTCCGGAGAAATCTGCAAGAGAGCTGAAATAAGTGCCGGACGCTTCCATGATTTTCTGCCTGTCACTCAGCCAGAGGCGGGCAATGGAGAGGAGAATGGTTTTAAATCCCGTCATGCCGTAGCGATCTTCAGGGGGGAAATAACTTCCTCCGAAAAAGGGATTTCTGTCAGGAGTAAGCCATACCGACATAGGCCAGCCGCCTCTTCCCGTTGTGGACTGCACATAGTCCATATAGAGCCGGTCAAGGTCCGGCAACTCTTCGCGGTCAACCTTGACCGGCACAAAATGACGGTTCAGCAGTTCGGCAATCTCCGGGTTTTCGAACGACTCCCGCTCCATCACATGACACCAGTGGCAGGTGGAGTAGCCGACAGAGAGAAAGATTGGCAGGTTTGCACTTTTGGCCTTATCAAATGCCTCCTCTCCCCAGGCAAACCAATCCACAGGATTCAGTGCATGCTGCAAGAGATAAGGGCTTTTTTCAAGGGCAAGCCGGTTCGGTTTTCTGGTGTGCTGGGTCATTGAGGGCTGATCACAAAACTGGTTGCAGAGGAAACACAACAGATACAACCCGCTCTACCGGCTCAATCGTTCATGACTTTTGAAAGTCAACCGTCATTCGGAGATAACCTTGATTTTCCGGGCATTGGCAATCGCCTTCTCTTTCACCACCTCTACATCGCTGCCCAACTGATCGTAAGCGAGCGTAACAGCCATTCTCCGGTAAGGACGGGTTTCGGGTTTTCCGAAAATCCGAATGTCGGAGCAAGACTCCCTGACTGCATCTTCCACGCCGCTGTATTGAGGATTTTTGCCGGCTCTGTCGGCAAGAACAACGGCACTTGCGCCCACCCGCATCAAGGTGATTTCCGGGATTGGCAGTCCCAGAACGGCCCTTGCATGCAGCTCGAACTCCGTGAGGTTTTGCGTGCCTGCAAGGGTAACCATGCCGGTGTCATGAGGACGGGGCGAGAGTTCGGAAAAATAGAGTCCGTCATCGCCCAGAAAAAACTCCACTCCCCAGATACCTGCGCCTGTCAGCGAACGGGTAACCTTGTCGGCTATCTCCTGAGCCTCTTTCAGATGCTCGCTCTTGATAACGCAGGGCTGCCAGCTCTCCTGATAATCACCCCGCTCCTGACGGTGACCGATCGGAGGGCAAAAGAGCGTTGTACCGTTTTTTTGTGTCACGGTAAGCAGCGTGATTTCAGTATGGAACTTCACAAACGACTCCACAATCACTTCAGCAATATCGCCGCGTCTGGCACTTTGCGAGTAGCTCCAGGCCTTTTCTATATCCCCGTCAATTTTGATTGTAGACTGCCCCTTGCCCGATGAGCTCATGAGCGGTTTGACTACGCAGGGAATACCCACTTCCCTCACCGCCGCCTGCAGCTCTTCCAGTGACGACGCATAACGATAGCTGGCGGTTCGCAGGCCAAGCTCTTTAGAGGCAAGATCACGAATGGCTTTCCGGTTCATGGTGAAGTTGGCGGCACGTGCCGAAGGGACAACCTGGATGCCTTGCTTTTCATAGTCGTAAAACCGCTCGGTTCGAATGGCCTCGATTTCAGGCACGATAACATCGGGCTTGTGGCGGGCAACGATGGTATCGAGAGCATTGCCGTCCAGCATGTCGATCACTTCGCGCTCGTCTGCAACCTGCTGCGCCGGCGCGTCATTGTAACTGTCAACAGCAATCACTCGGTGCCCAAGACGCTTTACGGCAATGACAAACTCCTTACCCAGCTCTCCGCTGCCGAGCAGCATGATTTTTTTCTGCATGATGATGAGAATGAATAGTTGAATAATTACTTCAAAGCACCATTGAAAGCACCCCCTTGACCCCAAACGAGAAAAGACTTACAAGCCTGAACCTGTAAGTCTTTTCTGTTTATGGTGCACTCGGAAGGAGTCGAACCTTCAACCCACTGATTAAGAGTCAGTTGCTCTGCCATTGAGCCACGAGTGCAACGCTTTTATTTTATTGGCGCAGCAGGAAGTACCGGCAGAGACGGCGCTGCGGGAGTCGCAGGGGCCGGCGCTGCGGGAGCTGCTGGCAAACTTTGCTGAAGAACGCTTTTGACAGGAACTTTAGCTGCTTCTCTGCCGGGAAGGGTAAACTGTGCAATAAAGCAGATAAGCATAACCACTCCGGCAAGGATAGCGGTCATCTTGCTTAAAAAGTCACCGGTCCGTCGTACACCAAGCGTCTGAACGGTACCGAGGCTTGCAATGCCTCCGGTAAGACCACTGCCGCTTTTCGGGCTCTGCAGCAAAATCACACCGATCATCAGAACCGATGCGAGTAAACCGACAACCACAATGAAAACATGCATTTCCAGCCGCTTTAATAAATTTGCAAATATCGTATCTTCAAATGAAGAAGGCCTTAATTTAGCAACTTTTAAAAAATATCCAAGCCGTGTTTTCAGATGCCGGAAAATTTGTTGTGATTGCCGGAGTATTCACGGTAGTTCTGGGCCTCCTCATTATGGCATCGGGGAAAACGGGAATATCCGGCTGGTTCAACTGGTTCGGCAATCTTCCTCTCGATATTAAAATTGAGAAGGATAATTTCCGGTTTTATTTTCCGCTCGGCAGCTCACTGCTGCTCTCTTTGTTACTCAGTCTGGTAGTATATCTTGTCAACAAAATTATCCGTTAAATAATCCATGCCCGAAGAACTGAACACAGCAGCCCGCAGCGCAACGGTAAATCGAACGACAAAAGAGACCGATATATCGGCAACCGTGACTCTTGACGGAACCGGTAAAAGCTCCGTCAGTTCAGGAGTGGTGTTTCTCGATCATATGCTGACAAACTTCAGCAAACACTCCGGATTTGACCTTTCAGTGCAGTGCAGCGGGGATCTCGATGTCGATGATCATCACACAGTCGAAGACATCGCTATCGTGCTCGGCAGCGCCATAATCAAGGCTCTCGGCGATAAACGGGGGATCCAGCGCTATGGCTGGGCAATCATACCAATGGATGAGGCTCTTGCCCGTTGTGCGCTTGACCTTGGTGGAAGAAGCTATTGTGTTTTCCACGGGGAGTTCAGCCGTCCTGTCATTCAGGGGTTTTCGACAGAGATGGTGGAACACTTCTTTATCTCGCTCTCAGAAAGCCTGAAGGCCAATATTCACCTCTCCATCCTTGACGGTCAGAATACCCATCACAAGATAGAGGCGCTCTTCAAGTCATTTGCTTATGCGATGAAAGCCGCGGTTACCATAACGGGCAGCGCGATTCCGTCAACGAAGGGAACAATCTGAAGCTTTTGCGAACATAGGGCGGCACCACTCTTTTCCCCCTATTCGTCGCTGCCGTCCTTTTGGTCCTTGTCCCAGAAACAACTACAAACAGAAAACCCCCGAGCAATCAGGGGTTTTTCTGTTATTCGTCGTTGCTGTCCTTGTTGTCCTTTTGGTCCTTGATTTTTTTCAAGCAATCTCCCTTACTTTGCGTAAGCAATCGAGCGTTTTTCCCGGACAATGGAGACTTTGATCTGACCGGGGTACTGCGCTTCCGATTCGATTTTGTGAGCAATATCATGGGCAAGAACATCTGCCTGTGAATCGCTGACGTTGTCACCTTCGACGATAACCCTGATCTCCCTGCCGGCCTGCAATGCGTAGGTTTTCAAAACACCCGGAAAACCCTTTGCAATCTCTTCGAGGCTCTCAAGACGCTTCACGTTGCCGTCAGAGGTTACCGCACCGCGTGCACCGGGTCTGGAGAGCGAAATGACATTTGCTGCATCAATAAGCTCGGCGATTGGAGTCTCTTTGTCGACATCGCCGTGATGGGCCGCAATGGCGTTGAGAACTACAGGAGACTCATTGAATTTTTTCAGGAAAGTCATGCCGCTGATCGCGTGCGGCTGATCGCTTTCGGGAAGAACAAGACCGATGTCGTGCAGAAGTCCGGCACGCTTTGCAAGTCGGGCATCGAGTTTGAGCTCTGAAGCCATAAGCCCTGAAAGCATGGCGACCTCACGGCTGTGAAGCAGGAGGTTCTGTCCATAAACCGTATGAAATTTCATATGACCGATGAGCGAAACAATCTCGGAAGGCATGTCAGGGATCTGAAGCGAAGAGAGCGCTTCCTCACCGGCACTCATGATAACGTCATCAATCTCCTTTTTGGCGTCTGCATAAGCCTTTTCGATGGCCACGGGATGAATGATGCCGTCAACAAGCAGCTTCTGAAGGGTAAGCTTGGCAAGTTCCCGGCGCAGGGGGTCGAAGCATGAAAGAATCACCACTTCAGGAGTATCGTCGACAATGATATCAACACCTGTCGCATTCTCAAATGCCTTGATGTTGCGACCTTCACGACCGATAATACGGCCCTTTAGTTCATCGCTCTGGATATGCACCACCGAAAGCGCGTTTTCGGTAGCCTGCTCGAACGATATCCGCTGAATGGCGGTCAAAAGGGTTTTCTCGGCAAGGCGACCTGCATTCAGCTCCGCCTCTTCATGAATCTGGTGAATGGTTTCAGTGGCTTCCTCACGGGCCTTTGAGACCATATTGTCGATGAGCATCTGGCGGGCCTCTTCTGCCTGAAGATTACTGATGCTTTCAAGACGCTGGTTCTGCTCAAGAATGATCCGGTCAAGATCGGCTGAACGAAGGCTTACAGACTCCATGGTCTGATCGATCTCCTTGCGCTGTTCCTGAAGTTTGCGTTCGGTGTCACGTACATCCTGGCTCTGTTTTTTCAGCTGCGCTTCCTTCTGCTGAATCTGTTTCTGCAACTGATTGTACTTGTTGTTCTTGATGACCACTTCCTGGTCAAACTCACGCCGTTTCTTTTTCCACTCCTGGTTAACTTCACTGACCTTGAGTTCCTTGTATTCGTTGGCCTCTTTCTGTGCTTCCTGCACTATCTGCACGGCACGTTCCTCGGCTTCAAGCACCTTGGTTGTTCCGATACTTTCAAGAAAAAAACGTCCGACAAAAAAACCTGCTGCAAAACAAACCACTGAAGCACTGACAATTAAAAACAGGTTTATAACTATGCCCATTAAACTAACCTCCTTTTTGCTGCTCCCATTTTTTCAATCGGAAAGCACCGTTTTAAACAAAAAAAATCCGCACCATCAAGAGGTGTGTAAGATTAAAGAACCCGTTGTGCACGGTGGGCGCCTCCTTCAGATTTTTTGCTTCCAATGGAGCGGTGTCGCCACTGCTCTTGAAAATCCCTGCGCATGCGTCAGAAAAGTTCAACAAGGCCTGCAATCAAAACGAAGAGTTTGGCTCCCAATTTTGTAGTGTTAGTTCTTTTACTTACAAGACACCTCAAGCAACTGGTGCGGAAATTTCTTCTCTTTCAATGTAAAAGTTTATTGCAGATTTTGACCAATAAAAACGTTGAGATCGGCAATTTTCTGCTTCAGCGACGCCATTTCCTCTTCAAGTTCGATCTTTTTTTCGGCAAAAGAAATTGCGGAAAGAACCGCAAGCTTTGCGGGCGCAAATGTTGGGGCTTTTTCAGCAAAAAGCCTCATTACCCCGTCAACATCGCGAGCTGCTTTTTCAGTCAACTCCCGTCTTTCGACCCTTAAAGGATAACTGTCGCCATAAACATGTACATCAATTTTTTCCATCTCATTACTCACAAGGTCTGATCGTTTCTGAGTTCCATTTCTATTTTCTGCAAAATCAGAACCAGCTTCTGTTTTACCTGCAGTTTCTCAGCATAGGCAAACTCTCCACCCGAAGCACCGCTTCCGTCTGCGGCTGAAAAGCCTACAGTTCCGGGAAGCTTACAGGATCTCAGAATATTCTGCAGACTTGATAGTTCAGATCGAAGTAAATCATTCTCTTTCCGGCACTCTGTCAACCGGGCAACGAGGTTTTCGATATTAACCTCAAGGATGTTGACATCAACCTTTATGTTTTGCCCGTCAGAATCATGCATAGAACAAAGAGTATCAGACTTGTCGAATTACCGCACCAAGCTTACTCTCGGCATTACTGCCGACTTTCGAGAGAATACCGCTGATTCTTTCATCCTGCAGCGTCCCGGTATGATCGGCTATTTCAAGTGAGAGAGCGACTCTGCGCTCCCCTCCTTCGGCGTCCGTGAGTTCAAATAGATCAAACACACAAACATCCCTGATCAATGAGTCACTGGAACGCACAAGCTCGACCAGCGACTGAACGGTGACATTCCGCGGCAGAACAAGCGATAGATCCCTCTGAACAACAGGAAATCTGGACGGCGGCACGTAGGTGACATCGGGATTGAAACAGCGTTCAAGAACAGCTGCATCGAGTTCCGCGATATAAACCTCCTGGCCTATATCAAATTTCCCCAAAAGGTCTTTTTCGACCTGCTGAACCACTCCTGCCCGGTAAGAGCAGGACTTTCCATGCTCTGTCAGCTGCACATCAATGCTGACAGTTTTTTCATTATAAATATTCACCGCTGATTTATCAAGCAAATTCAGCTTCTCAAGCAGCATCTCAACGGCACCCATAACATCATAAAAATCAGCCTTTTCCGCCGACTGGTTCCAGATTCTGGGGAAACGGCTTCCGGTCATTGCCAGAACAAGATACTCCTGCTCCTGGTAACCGTCGAGCGGCGACTCCCCTCTCACTTCTGCATCTGGAACGCTCCGGAATCCTCTGGCAACTTCAAAGAGCTTCAGATCCCGGTTACCATGTCTGATATTGTGGCTGATAACCTTGAGAAAACCGGGAACAAGCCCCGGTCTGAGCACTTCAAGTCCTTCACTTATAGGATTCAGCACTCCAACCAGCCTCTGGCTGAACAGACCAGCTTCCTCTCTTTTCATGAGCGGATTGGTGAGAATCTCCCGGAAGTTCAGTCCAACCATGATGCCGCGCAGAAAGTCGGGAAAAAATTCCGGGTAGTTGCGCGACTGCGGATAGATGGTCGCAAGCTGGGCTGATGGGTGAATATTGTCATACCCGTAAAGGCGGGCAACCTCCTCGACAAGATCAATCTCTTCGAAAACATCTACCCTGCAGGAGGGAACCAGAAAAGTTATCGAATCCTCAGCAGTTCTTTCAGCAGAAAAACCGATCCGTTCAAGCATTTCAATCATTTCGGAAGCGCTGATGGAACTTCCGAGCAGTTCGTTGACCCGCCGGGGTCTCAGCAGAACCTTACGAAGTTCATTGTTTGCGTTACCGAACTCCTGGGCCTCGGCAACCCGGCCGCCGGCTAGTTCGAGAATCAGCGCTACGGCACACTCTGCGGCCCTTTTCACATTGTTCGAGTCTATACCCCGCTCAAAGCGATAAGAAGAATCCGAGGCGATAGCGGCTTTTTTAGCCGATTTCCGGATCATGGAAGGAGAGAAACTGGCGGCTTCAAGCAGAATATCGACAGTAGAGTCACTCACAGCCGAATCAAAACCTCCCATGACTCCGGCAAGAGCGACCGGTTTTTCAGCATCACAGATGACCGGCATTCCGGACTCTACCCGGCAAACCTGCTGTGTGATGGCTGTAAACTCCGAATGCACGTCGCTGCGCACAACAACCCGTCCGCCCTTAAGTTTGCCGAGATCAAACGCGTGCAGCGGCTGACCAAGTCCGTGAAGGATGTAGTTTGTTATGTCAACAATGTTGTTCTTGGGCCGAAGACCAATGCTTTCAATTTTCCGGCAAAGCCATTCCGGAGACCGGGCAACGGTTATACCCCGAATGACCACGCCGGTATAATAGGGTGCGGCAACGGGATCCTGAACGTCTACAAGCGATCCTGTTTTTGAAAACTCAATGGTATGGCTGAGGGGGTAGAGTATCTCTTCACGCCCTGCAAGTTCCCGTGCAACCCCGAGATGGGAGAGTACATCCGGGCGGTTTGGCGTAACTGCGATATCGAGCACAACATCACCATCAAGGTAACGGGCGAACGGCTCCCCAATCCGGCATGAAGCGTCAAGCTCCATGACTCCGGAGTGATCTTCGGACAAACCGAGTTCATCTGCGGCGCAAATCATGCCGAATGAACGCTCACCGCGTATTTTTGAATTTTTAATGGTAAGAGTCCCGCCGTCGGCAAGCTTGAGCTTTGCTTTCTCTGTTGCAACAGGGACAAGCATACCCTCTTTTACATTCGGCGCACCGCAAACAATCTGAAGAGGCTCTTCACGACCGACATCAACCTGGCAAATCGTTAATCGTTCGGCGTTGGGATGTTTGACGACTTCATTGATCCTGCCGACTACAACAAGATCATCCGGAAGCACAGGCTCAATGACCTCCTCCACTTCAAGCCCGAGAAACGTCAATTTTTCAACAAGTGAAGGAATATCGGAAGAAAAGGAAGGAAGAAAATCTTTAAGCCAGCTGACAGATATTTTCATAAGAGAGGAAAATCTGCATTCATGAATAAAAAAAGCCCTGTACCGGCAACGAACAGAGCTTTGAAACGCACATCATCACTCACTTAACTCCAGAAACCGGAATTGGGATAATCCGATAATCAGTATTTAGCGAAAGTCCCGGCCCGCAGACCGGATACTGAAGAGTGAGAGAGTGACCCCAACGGGATTCGAACCCGTCCCGCCACCTTGAAAGGGTGGTGACCTAACCGCTAGTCGATGGGGCCAAAAAACATGGGTGAATGAGGGGACTCGAACCCCCGACCTCCAGGGCCACAACCTGGCGCTCTAACCAACTGAGCTACAATCACCATAGAAAACCTACGGACTTTTATTTGTGCGCCCGACTGGACTCGAACCAGTAACCCTCAGCTTAGAAGGCTGATGCTCTATCCATTGAGCTACGGGCACAGCATTCAATCGCCAGAACATCTTTCTGTCGGGGCGCCGAGACTCGAACTCGGGACCTCCTGCTCCCAAAGCAGGCACGCTACCAACTGCGCCACGCCCCGTCCTTTAACGGAAGGCCCAATATACCACAAGAACATTAATTACAAAAAAATATTTTCTTTTGTTTTCCCCCCTGTCACTGACGATGAACGTCAGGCGACTTTTCAAACCGGCAGATAAGAAAACGTCAGCATGAAGCCCCGAAAAAAAACTATCGGTCCGCGGTGAAAAAATCCGTGATTATCCGGCGAAGCTCTTCATGACAAACCATCTCGACAGCTTCCGCCGGAGTGACGAGCTTTCGCTGACGGTCATGCATTTCATCCCATTCGTCAAGCATGGTTTCGATATAGAGCGGATAGACCTGTACCGAAAAATACTTGCCGAACTTCCGGTAGCTGAACTGGCCGGCTTCCTTCTGATGAACGGCACCGATCAGTCCGGCCTCTTCATAAGCTTCTTTGGCTGCGGATTCCGCCGGGGACAACCCTTTTTCAACATGTCCTTTGGGAATGATCCAGCGATCTGATTTTTTGGCGGTAATAAGCACTATTCTGTCGTCAAGGACGGGAATAACCCCGGACTGCCTGAAAAAACCCTTGAACCTTTCAGCCATAACTTATCTGTTATACTTTTTACCGCTTACAGTTGACTTCATGATAAAAGAAATCCGCACAACCCCGAACAGTGAATTGTTTCTGAAACGTAAAATACGACTGATTTCCTTATTTAACAGCCCGTGCTTCAGCAAATCAGCTATTTATTTATGCCGGTTTTTTGTAACATTACCAGCGAAGAAGAAATAGCGTGTTTAAATTGATAACCAAAAACCACCGGTACACACATGAAAGCAATCATCCCGGTTGCAGGGGTAGGCACCCGCCTGCGGCCCCACACCTTTTCACATCCGAAAGTTTTGCTTAACGTTGCCGGAAAACCCATTATCGGCCATATCATGGACAAGCTCATCGCTGCAGGAATCGATGAAGCTATAGTCATTGTAGGGTATCTCGGATATATGGTTGAGGAGTGGCTGCTGAAGAATTACAGCATCAAATTCACCTTTATCAATCAGCCGGAACGACTCGGGCTTGCGCATGCTCTCTGGATGTGCAAATCCTCTGTCAATGATGAGGAACCTCTGCTCATCATTCTGGGTGACACCATTTTTGACGTTGATCTGGAACCGATACTGAAAAGCCCAGTCTCAACACTCGGAGTCAAAGAGGTAGAAGATCCCCGGAGATTTGGTGTTGCGGTAACCGATGGGGGAAAAATCCTGAAACTGGTCGAAAAACCTGACACACTGGTAAGCAAGCTTGCCATTGTCGGCCTCTATTTTCTGCATCAGGCCGGTACTCTCTTTACCAGTATTGATTACCTGATCGACAATAAAATCACAACCAAAGGGGAGTACCAGCTCACCGACGCTCTGGAACTCATGATTGAAGGAGGAGAAACATTCACCACTTTTCCCGTAACAGGATGGTATGACTGCGGAAAGCCGGAAACCCTGCTCTCGACCAATGAGATTCTGCTGAAAAAAAACATCCCTGTCAAAGAGTACCCCGGATGTATTATCAATGAGCCGGCATTCATTGCAAAAAATGCCGCACTTGAAAATGCCATCATCGGTCCCAACACCACGATTGGTGAAAATGCAGTCATTTCGAATGCGATTATCAAGGATTCCATTATCGGCAATGAAGCACGGGTCAGCAACATCATGCTCGATCACTCCATTGTGGGAAACAATGCCGTCATTACAGGCAATCCTCACGAAATAAATATCGGAGACTACTCGGAAATCCGGGTTGGATAAGAGATTTTTTGCATGAAAGCATCCTAATGCTTACATTTTAACTTTATTTTTCTTCGGCACTCCCATTACCTATGGACACGGTGCCGCAAGCTCTTTACAGGGGTTCTGCCCCCGAGCTTGCCGGAAGTTTTTCCGTGTCCAGGTCGTTTCTCCGTGAAATCCCCTTCACTCGAAAAGCTCTCCATTGGTGCAGTTTTTTCTGTTGTCAGTTGTTATCCGTTCAATCAAAACATTATTGAAACATGTCACAGACAAGGTATTTCTTTACCTCAGAATCCGTATCAGAAGGTCACCCGGACAAAGTTGCCGATCAGATTTCCGATGCCGTACTTGATGATTTTCTCCGTCAGGACCCGAGTTCCCGCGTTGCCTGTGAAACCTTTGTTACAACCGGCCAGGTTATTGTCGGCGGTGAAGTAACAACCAAAGGTATCGTAGATATCCAGAAAATCGCCCGCCGGGTAGTCAGCGAAATCGGCTACACCAAAGGTGAGTACATGTTTGAGGCCAACTCATGCGGCGTTCTTTCAGCTCTCCACAGCCAGTCACCCGATATCAACCGCGGCGTTGACCGCAAGGAAGAGATTGCAGACGAGTTTGACCGCGTCGGAGCAGGAGACCAGGGTATGATGTTCGGCTATGCCTGCACAGAGACCCCTGAGCTCATGCCTGCTGCTATCCAGTTCGCACAGCAGCTTGTCAAAAAACTTGCAGAGATCCGCAAGGAAGGCAAAATAATGACCTACCTTCGCCCTGACGCAAAAAGCCAGGTCACACTTGAATATGAAAACGAAGTCGTAAAACGTGTGGATGCTGTTGTTGTTTCAACCCAGCACGATCCGGAACCGGCAGGTGTCAGCGAAGAAGAGTGGCAGGCAGTAATCAAGAAGGATGTCATTGAAAATGTCATCAATAAAGTGATTCCCGCGAACCTGCTTGATGCAAATACCAAACTTCACATCAATCCAACCGGTCGTTTTGAAATCGGCGGACCACACGGCGATACCGGACTTACCGGACGCAAGATCATTGTCGACACCTACGGTGGTGCTGCTCCTCATGGCGGCGGTGCATTCAGCGGCAAAGATCCTTCCAAGGTTGACCGCAGTGCAGCCTATGCTTCACGCCACGTAGCAAAGAACATTGTCGCTGCAGGTCTGGCCGACAAATGCACCGTTCAGGTATCCTATGCCATCGGTGTTGCACGTCCTGTATCGATCTATATCAATACCCACGACACGGCAAAACTCGGCCTCAACGATGCCCAGATCCAGGAAAAAGCCGAATTGATCTTCGATCTTCGTCCGGCTGCAATCATCAAACGCTTCGGCCTCGACAAACCAGAGGGCTGGTGCTATCAGCAGACTGCCGCCTACGGTCATTTCGGTCGCGACATCTTCCCTTGGGAAAAAACCGACAAAGTTGCTGAGCTGAAAACAGCCTTCAACCTGGCCTGAAGAATCTCAACACTATTAAAACCCGATGAAGAAATGACCACAGTCGCAGAGGTGCTTGATTATAAAGTAGCGGATATCTCTCTTGCAGAATTCGGACGCAAAGAGATCGATATCGCTGAAAAAGAGATGCCTGGCCTTATGGCTCTCAGACGGAAATATGCAGGCAAAAGCCCGTTGAAAGGCGCACGCATTTCCGGCTCACTGCATATGACCATCCAGACCGCAGTGCTGATTGAAACCCTTGTGGACCTCGGAGCCGAGGTTCGCTGGGCAAGCTGCAATATCTTTTCAACCCAGGATCATGCTGCGGCGGCGATTGCCAAGGCAGGTGTCCCTGTTTTTGCATGGAAAGGAGAAACCCTCGATGAATACTGGTGGTGTACACGCCAGATTCTTGAGTTCGAAGGTGGAAAAGGGCCAAATCTTATCGTCGATGACGGCGGTGATGCAACCCTCATGATCATCCTCGGATACAAAATCGAGAACAATCCCGAACTGCTTGAAAAAGCTCCGGGCAATGCCGAAGAAAAAGCACTCTACCAGCAGCTCAGAGAGGTCTTCGAAGAGGACAATCAGCGCTGGCACAAGGTTGCTGCTGAAATGAAGGGTGTTTCGGAAGAGACCACCACCGGTGTTCACCGCCTCTACCAGATGATGGAAAAAGGCGAACTGCTTTTCCCTGCCATCAACGTAAACGATTCGGTTACCAAATCGAAGTTCGACAACCTCTACGGCTGCCGTGAGTCACTGGCTGACGGTATCAAGCGAGCAACCGACGTCATGGTTGCAGGCAAGGTCGTTGTGGTTTTAGGCTACGGCGATGTAGGCAAAGGATCAGCCCGTTCGATGCGTGCATATGGCGCAAGGGTGATTGTAACGGAAATCGATCCGATCTGCGCTCTGCAGGCAGCAATGGAAGGCTATGAAGTCTCCACCATGGATGAGGCTGTCAGCGAAGGCAACATTTTTGTTACCACAACAGGAAACAAGGATGTCATCACTCTGGAGCACATGAAGAAGATGAAAGATGAAGCGATTGTCTGCAACATCGGCCACTTCGATAACGAGATCCAGGTTGAGCTGCTCAACAACTTTGCCGGAGCAAAAAGACTCAATATCAAGCCTCAGGTCGACAAGTACACCTTTGAAAACGGCAACTCGATCTACCTGCTTGCCGAAGGCCGTCTTGTCAACCTTGGATGCGCTACCGGTCACCCGTCATTCGTGATGAGCAACTCTTTCACAAACCAGACGCTGGCTCAAATCGAACTCTGGACCAAAGAGTATGCAGTTGACGTGTACAGGCTGCCGAAAGAGCTTGATGAAGAGGTTGCCCGTCTGCACCTCGAACAGCTCGGTGTTAAACTCACCAGGCTTACCGATGAGCAGTCCGAATATCTCGGAGTACCGCTCGATGGGCCTTACAAGCCGGACCATTACCGCTATTGATGGCGAGGGTTTAAAATAATGAACGCAAAAAAGGCAACCCGGAAAGGTTGCCTTTTTTGTTAGCTGGGGCGGCAGGATTCGAACCTGCGGATGTCGGCTCCAAAGGCCGATGCCTTACCACTTGGCGACGCCCCATCTTACGGCTTTGATTTTACAATCATAACCGGTGCCGAATATACGCACAATAAGATAATCACACAACAGAGTACAGGACAGTATTGGGTGATTTAACGCTATGTTGTATGTTGTGTGGATACAAATATGAAAATGATGTTTAATCGATGGTAAAAATAAAAATCTGCGGAATTACCCGGTTGTCGGATGCCCTTGATGCGTCACTCGCCGGTGCTGATGCCCTCGGCTTTAATTTCAGCAGCAAAAGCCCGAGGGTGATCACTCCTGATGGGGCAAAGGCTATTATTGCAAAGCTTCCCTCTTTTGTTCAGTCAGCGGGCATCTTTGTGGAGCACTCCCCTGAAGAGATCAATGCGATCTGCCGTTTTTGCAACCTGCAGATTGCTCAGCTTCACAGTGAACAATACAGTGCTGCCGATGCGCTCTCCATCTCGAATGTCCGGGTTATCAGGGTATTTCGCCCTGAAGAGGATTTTGATGTACAGAGTGTTGTCGAATATGCAAGAGCAAGCGGCACCAATACATTTCTGTTCGATGCCTACCGTCCGGGTGTTGCAGGCGGAACCGGAGAGACCATCGTGGCATCACTTGCGTCCCGAATATTCACTGAACTCGGCCACTCCTGCAACTCCTGTTATGGCATCCTTGCCGGCGGATTGAACGAAACCAATGTCGCTGAGGCTATCCGGCGTTTAAGACCCTATGCGGTCGACACCGCAAGCGGCGTTGAACTGGAGCCGGGCATAAAGGATCCGAAAAAAGTAAAGGCATTTATCCGGGCAGTACGCGATACGGCTTTTCAAGCGTTGCCGTAAGCCCTTACCTCTCCAAGAATAAGCTCCGAAGCCGTGTCGGGCAACTCAATTGTAATGAGATGACCGCACTCGGGCACCAAAACAAAACGACCTTTACCGCTAAGCTCAGTCAGCTTCCGGGTGTTTTCACTCGTCATGATCGCATCTCCTTCACCGGCAACAAAGAGCATGGGCCGGTCAACCGCCCTGACCATATCCGGAACAGACTCTGTTATATCAAATGAGGTAATCTGGCGAGTTGTCTGATCGATCGCTTCGGGTGCGCAAAGACCGAGACTTTTAAATCCGATGAGGATATCATGCAGCAGAACAGTGTTCTTTGACAGAACAAGTCTGGCAAAAATGTAGGCAGGCAGCCACCATGTCAGTTTGCGCAACAGATTATTGAATACAAAGGTAATTGTAGTGGTTGCAAATGCCTGGATAAATGCGCTGTTCGGCAGATAACCGAAATTGAAAAAGGTCATGGAGCGAATCAGCTCGGGGTGCGAACGGGCATAGTCAAGAGCAACGAAAGGGCCGAAAGAGAACGCCGCTATATGAAACTTTCCAAACCCGAGCCTCTGAACCAGTTCATGCAGATCATGCGCAAAAAAGTCGATATGATAATGGTTCATTGGGTCATTGTCCGACCATCCGTGACCGCGCATGTCATAGGCGATGGTGCGTATCCCCTGGCTGTTGAGGGATGCTATTATATGATGCCACCACATCCACCAGCAATCCCAACCGTGAATAAGCACTACCGTCTCTGAAGCATCTTCAGGTCCCGAATCATGATAGTGATGAACTATGCCGTTCAGCTCAACAAAATGACTCTTCTCCATCAGGAAAAGCTCGTAGGATGCACGTTTGACGGCTCCGGGATCATTTGACGCCTGGAGACCAAGAAGTTCATCCCGGTAACTGGTAAATTTCCGGGTCGGGGGTAATTGCTGATGTACCATAACGCGTGTCAGCTGATAGTGAGTAGAGATATGGTCTCAAGAGTGCCGCCATAAATTTATTTTCCCGACAGGTTCGGAATTAACAACATTTTACAGCGATTACTTTATATCATAAATATACGAAAACTTGTCTGTCACTCAAGAATTGCGGCAGATCAAACTGTTTTTGGGTTAATGGCGTTAATTCAGGAAAAATGAGATAAGGAATCGTATCGAGAGCTGTTATTCAACTCAATTTTGAGCGTGCCACTTTACAGAGCAGGAGAATATGCGTATTCTTCACGATAAACAAACTGCCGGAAATGCAGAACAAATAATCAGGATTATGGAACAGCGAAAGCTTGGAACACAGGGTTTAAGCGTATCGGCCCAGGGACTGGGATGCATGGGTATGTCTGATTTTTACGGCGAGCGAAATGAAGCGGAATCAATTTCGACCATTCATCGCGCCATCGAGCTCGGAATAAACTTTCTCGATACCTCCGATATGTATGGACCATTTACCAATGAACAACTGGTCGGTAAAGCTATCAAGGGGATGCGCGACAAGGTGACTCTGGCCACCAAGTTCGGTATCATGCGCAGCACCCCCTCTGTGGACGGAGGATGGGCGCCGATTACCGGAATCAGCGGCAGGCCCGAGTATGTTCGCTCGGCCTGTAATGATTCGCTGAAGCGGCTGGGTATAGACCATATCGACCTCTACTATCAGCATCGTGTTGATGCTGACGTGCCGATTGAAGAGACTGTAGGAGCAATGGCAGATCTGGTTTCTGCCGGCAAGATCCGCTATATCGGTCTCTCTGAAGCAAGTGCTGATACCATTCGCCGCGCCCATGCCGTGCACCCGGTAAGCGCCTTGCAAAGCGAGTATTCACTCTGGAGCCGTGAACCTGAAGATGAAGTGCTGCCGACGCTGCGGGAGCTCGGAATCGGTTTTGTCTCCTACAGCCCGCTCGGCCGCGGATTTCTGACCGGACAACTCAAAAGCCCCGACGATTTTTCGATCGATGACTATCGTCGCAATTCGCCTCGTTTTCAGGGTGAAAATTTTTCAAAAAACCTGATGCTGGTTGAGCGCCTCAAAGAGATTGCCCAACGTATGGGTATAAGCGCCGCTCAACTTGCTCTGGCCTGGGTACTTGCCCAGGGCAACGATATCGTACCGATCCCGGGAACGAAATGAAGGAGCTACCTTGAGGAGAACATTGCAGCTTGCACCGTGGTTATCAGTGAAATCGAAATGGCTGAAATCACCAGGGCTCTGCCCAAAAACTCGGCTTACGGTGCGCGATATCCTGAAAGCATGATGAAGCTGATCAATCGATAAGCAGAGTTAAACGCTGCAGGAAAAGCATGTAAACTGAAATCTCAAGCAAATCAATGAAATCTCGGATACTATGAACATTACAGCCATTGTAGGCAGCTACCGCAAGGGAGGCACCATTGATCAGGCAATCGATGAAATCCTGGATGCCGCAAAAGAGAGTGGTGCTGTAACCACAAAACACTATCTGACCGACAGACGGATATCCTACTGCACCAACTGCAGAAGCTGCACACAGCAGGAGGGTTTGCGACGGGGTACGTGCGTTCAGGATGATGATATGGAGCGAGTGCTCAGGGATCTTGATGCAGCTGATGCGATTGTACTGGGGTCACCGATGAACGCCGGAACGGTTACGGCTGTGATGAAAACATTTATTGAGCGGCTCATCCGTTTTTCATACTGGCCCTGGGGCAAACCTGCTCCGAAGACGAGGAACCCGGAAAAAAAGAAAGCAGCGGTCCTCGTCGGTTCATCTGCCGCTCCAGCTTTTTTTGCAAAGAGAAGCGGCGATGTGGTGAGATTGCTCAAAACCGCAGCGAACCTCTTGGGCGCCAAATCTGTCGGAACACTCTTCATCGGTCTCTCTGCACAAAAGCCGCACAGGAAAATCGGCAAGCGTGTAAAAAACAGAGCCCGGGCACTCGGCAGACAACTTGCGGCAGCAGGCAAGTCTCTGTCTGACGATTCAGTTCTTAATCGATATTAACCGGAATGGGCCGCATAAGGCCCCGGCGTTTTCTTTACACAATTATTTTCCGGGAGTGGATGAACAGAGAAATATCTGCTCGCATTCACGCCGGATAATCGCCTGCTGCTCCAGAATCAGTTCAGGATCAACGGTAAAGTGGTTGAGCAGCTGAGAGAATATCTGGATGGATGTTTCAAATTTTTCTGTAACCACTACATCGGCACCTGCCCGGTAAAGCGCGGCAACATCATCAAGAGTTCTTGCGCGAACGATAATGAACGCTTTTTTATTGATTTCACGGATCATCGCGATGCTTTGTCGTACGGCAGTGGCATCGGATATACCGAGCACAACCGCACGGGCATGATCTACACCTGCACGAAGCAGGGCCTTTTTTTCCGTACAATCGCCGTAATAGATCGGTTCGCCTTTTTTTCGCATGGTTTTAACCGTTTCCCGATCAATTTCAAGTACCGAATAGGAGATATTGGTTGCATGCAGAACTGCGGCAACATTCTGCCCGTTGACACCGAATCCGATTATTGCCGCATGTATCTCCCCCGCACATATTATGGTACTGTCCGGCGGACGAACCAGCGTTGAGGTGGATTCCCTGGAGGCGAGAGGAATAAAGCCAAGCGCCGGCATCACCTGATCGGCCAGCTTCGGCGCAAAGGCAATCATGGCCGGAGCAACGGTCATGGTCACCACGATTATGGCGAGCATGGCCTGAAAAATATCGTGATCGATCAACCTGTTCTTCAAGCCTGCCTCTGCCAGTACAAAAGAGAACTCACCAATCTGAGCAAGTGCCATTCCGGCCATCATGCTGACCCTGACAGAGTTGCCGAGAAAAAGTGATACCCCCGAAACAACCACTCCTTTGACAAGCAGCACAATAAGGGCGATCGCTACAAACAGAGGCAAATTGATCATCTTGACATCGAGCAGCAGCCCAACGGAAATAAAAAATATACTGGTAAACGCTTCACGAAACGGATCGATGGTCATACTTATCTGATGGCTTTCGTCGGTACTTGCAATAACCATACCCGCGACAAAAGAGCCGAGTGCAAGCGAAAGCCCTGCCAGTGAGGTCAGATATGCCGCTCCGAAACAGATCACCAGCGCCCCGATAACCAGAACTTCCCTTGCATGCAGGGATGCTATCAGACGAACCATTTTCGGCATGAGAATTCGGAATCCTGTAAAAATACCGGCACCGAAAAGGACAATGAGTCCGATTTTTTTAAACAGTAACCCGAAGGATGGAACTGCCTCCGGATTCAGAAAATTGATGCCTATCATGAGTGGAACAACTGCGAGATCCTGAAAAATCAGAATCCCGAGAGCGATGCGTCCATGCGGCAACCCGAGTTCATCGCGATCAGTCAGGATTTTAAGGCATATGGCAGTACTGCTTACCGAAAAAGTAAATCCCAAAAACACAGCTGCTGAAGGAGTGATGCCGCTTCCTATTGCGAACATGAACCAGTAGGCAAGAATACTGATAGCCAGACCGGTTACCAGAATCTGGACAATACCGCCCACGAGAACAATTTTTTTCAGCTTTTTAAGTTCTTCAAGCGAAAACTCAAGTCCGATGGTAAACAAAAGCAGAATTACGCCCAGTTCGGCCAGAGTCGAAATAAGTTTTTCGTCATAGACGGCACCGATACCCGATGGACCGATCAGGATACCTGTAAAAATCAAACCGATAACAGGCGGAATTCTCAGCCGCTGAAAAACAAGGATAATAGCAATGGCAAGCGCGCCGATAAGCACCAGTTCACCGAGAAAATCGAAATCATGCATAGCGTTATAGCTTGGTCAGGATATACAATCCTTTAATCATCAACGTAAGTGAGACCGCCAAAGAGAGGAAATTAATTTTCCATGTTGCAATTGTCATGGCAGTAAGGCAGAACAGGGCTGTCACGAAAACCGGGAACCAGCCGATCAACGAACGGTTACATGAATCCGGCCGAAAAAAAAAGAGCGCTGATCGAGGAATCTTCAGCAGCCGGATAGCGCATCTAAATAGTAAAACTTTCAAAGATGAAATACCAACTTCGCGATTAAAACATTCGTTCTTACCCGCTTCCCGTTCTGCTTCCTTTCAGTTTGACAACAACCGCCGCCAGCATGCACTTCGAAGCGGCGATTTATCCGCCGGGCACATTTTATATATTGCATACCATTATTAATTAGATTAAACTTCATGTAGAAATCAGTCAATGGTTGACTGATCGCTTTTCAAGTAATTTGTGCCTTGGTTACTTGCCGGTATCTCCTTCTATCAATGCACATGTATACTGTGACTAACAATGAATATTTACATTGGCAATTTGGCTTACACTGTTTCTGAAGATGATCTTCGTGACGCCTTCTCCCAGTTCGGACAGGTCGATAGCGCAAGCATCATAAACGACAAATTTTCAGGCCGCTCCAAGGGGTTTGGATTTGTTGACATGCCTAACGACAGTGAAGCTCGTGAAGCCATCGAATCACTTAACGACAAAGATTTGAACGGCCGCACAGTAAAGGTAAACGAAGCGAAACCTCGCGAAGAAAGGCCGGCAAGAAGAGATCGTTACTAAGCTTTTCAGCCCTTTTTACACTAAGTCAGACAGAACGAAAGTTTTGCCTGGCTTTTTTTTTGCATCTCCCTTAATTCAGGAATCGTCAACAATCCCACCGAATACTCAGTTATGCCTGTTCAAGTCATCTATATCACGGCTGCACTCCTGTTCGTCGGCGTGTTTCCTTTACCTCTCGAATACTACAACCTGATGAAAATCGTTGCGTTCGGCACATTCGCATGGGGGTCTTATACCAACTTCGGCAGGAAAAAAATTTTACTGCCGCTTGTGTACGGGCTGCTGGCCATTCTGTTTAATCCGATAGCTGAAATTACCCTGCCCAAAGAGTTCTGGATAGGTATTGATCCTGCTGCCGCAATATTCCTGCTTGTTACAAAACGGCATTTCACAGAATAACCGGAAACGCCGGTATGACCGGCCGGAAACGTTTCTTTACTGGCAAAAGGATAGGTTTTGATGAGGCGACTCGATAAAAAAAGGCGGTTACCGATAACCGCCTCAGAAAATCATCAAAAACGATATCAGACCTGAACGTAGGCGGAAGCCTTTACGCCGCAGATCGGACAGCTCTCCGGCGGATTGACCAGCTCAATGTGACCGCATACCGGGCATAGCCATACCTCGGTCGCCGTGATATCCTGACCGTTCTGTACCGCTTCCAGCGCTTTTTTATAGAGTTCCGCATGCTGCCGTTCAGCAAGCAGCGCATAAGCAAACATCCGTTTTGCCGGATGATTGTCGGCTTCGGCCTGCGCAAGCATCGGCGGATACATTTCGGTATGCTCAAATGTTTCGCCGCTGATTGCCGCCTGCAGATTTTCAGCGGTAGATCCTATACCGCCGAGAGCGCCGAGATGCCCTTCGGCATGGATCAGTTCAGCTTGAGCGGTGGTACGGAACAACTTCGCGATATTATTGAAACCTGCTTTTTCCGCCTCTTTGGCAAAAGCACGATACTTCTGATTCGCCTGGCTTTCACCGGCAAATGCTTCTTTCAGGTTCTCTTTCGTTGTAGCCATAAATATTGTTTCTCCTTTTGTTTTCTTCAGGGTGCCCCCGGTAATCCGTCTGACCAATCGGAATTCACGGTAAATAAGAGCGTGACCCTTAATGATGTATCACTGCATCTACCGAAAAATAGTAGTAATGATTCCTCTATAATCCAAGAGGTTGACAGGGTTAATTATTTTTTTTATAATAACCTTGCGACTTGATCAACCGAACCAGTTCCTTAGCCTTGCCAGCAGCAGCAAGTGACGGCATCCAGTGTATGAAACTGGCTATGTCCCGCAAGAAAAGCCTTCCGATTCCCGGAAAATCAACCTCTCTGGGGGCTCCAAGTGTCCAGGTCTGCGGTTGGCGAACCCTCCCCTTTTCAGGGTGGTCATACTCAATCGGTTGAAATACCTTTTCAAGTGTACGCTCAGCCCACTCATCTGAAGGAAAAGTGATTGCTGAGGCAACATCACCTCCGGGATTGAGCCGGGCGCATGCTCCGGCAAGAGCCAGCGGCCGGCCGAAAACTGAAGCATTGGAGTTTCCATGAGTACCGGTAAAGCCGGCCATAACCTTACCGCTTGCTATGCCGATTCGGGGGGAGAACTTCATGGCATCATGCTCACCCATCCACCGGGCAGCCTGCAGGGCATCGATAAACGGGTCATCAGAACCGAATCTGGTCGAAAAAAGCAGCACGAGGGCATTATCCACAAAACGCTCGATAACGAAAAACCTTTCGCTCCCTGAACATTCACCTGCCCAGGTAAGAAACATGTTCATATAGAGCAGCATTTCAGCGGGAGAAAGCTCAACGGAAAGGCGGGTGAAATCGGAAATCCCGGCATAAAGTACCGTGGCTTCGAATTCGATTCCCTTTACCGACATGCAGCCGGTACTCTCATCGTCAAGCTCCACATCGATAGTCAATGGCTGGGCGATGAGAAAATCGGTTATGGTATTGCAGCGGTATGGAGTTTTCACGATGCAGGATGACGTTAAACGCATTTGAAAACCCGGCAGAGCTCACACAGAAATCATGACATGTTCAGCAGCCCTGCCGATTCGCAGCCGGAAGCCGGTTACGCATTCTTCTGCTTCCAGTAATGAAATATCTTGACAACAAAGTCGGGCATCAGTTCGATCATTTCCAACAGTTCTTCTTCAGGCATGTTTTCAAAATCATCAGTTATTTTGCCCAGAACAAACATCGGCAATGCATACATTGCAGTCTCTTCATCGATCAGAAGCGAAGTCCATGATTCATGGTTGAGCTCCATACCCACGGTGAATCCAAGTGCCCAGTCTTCGATGGCAACACCGCGCTCCTCTTCATCTGCATAACTGTAAAGTTCATACAGCGGCAAAAACTCCTCAGGAGCATCATTGAACTGCATGGCTATGGAGTTCATGTGTCGAACAAGGAACTCCCATATCATGCGAGCTTCGTCTTCGGAAGCAAAAGAGGGTGATGCATCATTTTCCTGATTCCAGATAAAAGGCATCCAGACGTCAGGATGGATCACTTCAGGACCGACAATCAGTGCTGTCATATAACCATCGAGCATCTCAATAGAAGAGAGTGTCTCTTCCGGTGTCGATTCAGAGGAAAGAAAGTTCTCCAGTATAGCAAGCTCTTCAGGTGTGAGCGGCTGCTGCAGTGGGTCGGATTGATTCATGGACGGGTGTATATTCACAGGTTTAAAAAATGTAAAGTATCTCTCTACTGTTCCATTCGGCAACAACGTAAAGCACTGCAAGAGATCATGTCACCTTGGACTCTCTACTAAAATACGCTTTCGGCTCGCAATGAGGGAATCAAATCCTGAAAAGCCGTCTCAAAACAAGCTCAGTTTCCGGAGCATTATCTCCCTATACAACATAATAGGCAATGAGCTGCATTGCCGCAAACACATAAGACTCATGGCTGATGCCTCGCAAAACCGGCCAGGTCAGGCATCTGCCGTCATGTGTAAGTGTTTTTATCCCGGAATCCTCGGCCGTAGATTCAGAAAGGGCTTAGCGGCACAAGAGTGCGGTACCGGCCCGACAAAAATCCGGATAAATAATTACAATAATAAGAGTTACGTATATGTTGGGTTGTCTGTTTGCCGATAAAATGCAGAAAGAATGAAGCCCGAACCATGAGAGGATGACCGACAAAGCAGAAGTATTCCGACACGTCGGGCAGTACCGGAAGAGATGTCAAGCTGCAGCATGCAGATCCCGGAAGCGCAGGGAGAAACGAACGGTCATCGGCTTACCGGCTGCATTTCGACAACAACCTGCCCATGTTCATCGATTTTTGTGACCGGAAATGATCTTGTCGTTATGAAGTCCTCCTTGTTGATCCGTTTGTCACCGCTCGGAGAAAGATGAGCCCAAAGCGTTACCGTTGGCTTTGGCGTAATGTTCCCTGGAAGCTCGATATCTCCGGTTATGACCTTTTTTTTTGCAATCTGATCACCATGCAGCTCTACTGCTGCAAGAGTGATTGCGGGAGCGTCTGCCAGTGAGGTATCCCGGATTTCTATACGGAGGTAAGCCGCAGGAGGAAGAATCAGAGGCTCAGGAATTGTGATAAGGTATGAAACAATCATGATCGCTCTTCATAAGGTTGAAATAAATGACTATCGGGCGCCCTAAACTTATCGCTGATTCTCTCTGACAACCCAGCAGTGAGCATTCGACTGAAACAGATCCCTGTGACTGAAATTCGCAGCCTTGCAGCCCCCTCTGCAGGTAGAGAGCCACTCGCATTCATGACAGTAGCCCTTTATATCTCCAACCTCAATACTGCGAAAATAGTTGAGAAATCGGGAATTTCTCCAGATATCGCTGAATGAACGGTTTCTCACCGAATCGGTAACCACCCCTTCAAAATAATGACATGGGAGAACTTCCCCTGTTGGGGTAACAGTGCAATAGTGAACAGCTCCACCGCATTCGCTTGGTCTTGTCATATCAGGTTGTTCACCCGAAGGAGCGGAAAAAGTCAATTCAAATTCAAGGGGAAGAATGGTAAACGCCCACATTTTTCGTTGTGCTGCAAGATCTTCCGATATTTTTTTTACCTGCAGCGGGTCAAGCTCAAGATCACGGTTATGTTGTCCACGACCGGAAGGGATGAAGGGTATAAGGCGGAAATAGGGAATGTTCATACGTTGCACCAGTTTCAGTAGCTCCGGTATATCATCGACATTGTTTTTTGTCAGAACGGTTCCGATTGTAAGGTTGACACCTTCTGAAAGCGTGTTGCGGATCCCTTCCATGACATCGTCGAATGCCTCTTTACGACCGCGAACACGTCCATAAATATCTGCGGTTGAGCCATCAAGACTGATTTGAACATCCATATCCAGGGCTTTACATTGCCGCGCGACATCTCTTGTAATCAGGGTTCCATTCGATGCCAGACTGATACTGAGATTTTTTTGTTTTGCGGCCAGAGCCAGCTGAAACAGATCTTCTCTGAGCAGCGGTTCTCCTCCGCTGAACGTGATGTCCTGAACGCCGAATGCCGCCCAATCATCGATCAATTGCAAGCATCGCTCAGTCGAAAGATCGTCGGCAGTGTTCTCTCCTGCAGAGACTACACAGTGCAGACATTGAAGGTTGCAGCGAGAGGTGACCTCCCAGAAAATCGTCTGAGGCGGAGGCGGGTTAAACCAGCGCATCGGTTTCTCTTTTATCCATACAAGTCCTTTCAGAGAGAGCGAGTCGATGAATGTTTCTGCTTTGGCAACAAACGATGCGTTGCTGAAATCATATCGGGCCTGTAGTCGGGCTGCAATATCATCAAGCGAGCGGCTGCCGTTACACATCTGCAGGATTGCCGCTGCATCACGATTGACAATATGTTCCCCGTAGGGTGAAGAAATAAGGAATTGCTCATGAGCCTGCCTGCCGAGAGAAAATGGAAAATAGGGATAAAGCATGTGCTGATTATGAATAACGGCAGCACCAACCTGGATGATGCTGCCGTATTATTTAGCATAACTGAGGATTTTACTCTGAACATTCCGGGTCGAAACTTCCGGAAGCGGTACTTGAATCGTCTGTCATGGAACTGTCGGAAGACTCCCCTGGATCAGGATACTCGGAAGCAGTCCAGTCAATATTGTCATAGCCATAGAGGTCACTCTGAGAATAATCGAGCGAGACCGGAGGCTGCTGAACACCATTGATATTAATGTTGATGACAATCTGGGGAATCTGATTCATTCCGGGCTGCGGCTCTCCAACCGAATATTGCTCTCCAGTTGACGGGTCAAGGAAATAACCTCTTGTATACTTTTCCCATTCCGGACCAGGCTTAAATGTTGGTGCCGCTCCGCAAGTGACGGCCGGGGCAGGAGGACATTTGATGAGCGGAGCCGGCGGACACTTGAGAACCGGTGCCGGAGGGCACTTGAGAATCGGAGCCGGGGGGCAGTTGATGATCGGTGCCGGAGGGCATTTTAGAATCGGAGCCGCAGTGCATTGCAGCGGAGCAGGTGGACACTTGACAATCGGAGCGGCAGGACATTGCAGCGGAGCCGGCGGACACAGTTTCGGTGCCGGTGGACACTTGAGGATGGGCGCGGCAGGACAGTTGAGGATAGGTGCTGCCGGGCAAAGTTTCGGGGCTGCAGGACAAAGAGGTTTCGGACAGAGACTGTTTGCCGCAGCAATGTCACCGGGACTGAGCGCTGTCCTCTGACCGATCGATGCTGCCGGGTCAACAGGTGTGATGGTGTCAGAGCCGTCAGTTGAAAATGCATTGCGCGGATAGTGCATGATTGAACCATATTCATAGGCGCCAACATCGTCACCATCGGCTATCTGCTGATTGAAATTGTGTTCGTAGCCTGCAATGATTTTATCCCAGTGAATCGTGACAAATGCGTTCCTGTCTTCACGGCTGTGTTCATGCCAGAGTCCGATCGTATGACCGATCTCATGAATGGCATTGCCTTTTGAGCAACCTGATGCGAGATTGATGAATTGCTGGCCGCCCTGTTTGCCGACATAGGAGCTGCATCCTGTACCGGGTCTGAATGTTACCCAGTCCGGATAGCTTGCCGCATTGGCATTGGTTCTAAGCACAAATCGAAACTGGGTATTCGCCTCCCAGTGAGCGATCGCATCCGTTACACGAGCCTGATCCGGCAGTGACGCATCAATGGTATAGGGAACTTTGCAGTTTGGCCATCGATACTGATCACCGGTGATGATAATGCCTCTTGAAATAACACCCTGCATTTCCTGCCTGCGGATTTCGGTGTCCCGATCGACATCAGAAACTTTTCCGAGAATGATATCACCTTCAAACATGGCCAGACCATCTACGTCGGTATACTGAACAGATTTATAACTGAACGTCTTACCGTCAATAATAGCGGTGCGTACCTTTCCGGAGGGACAGAACTCGCCGAACTCCTTTGGATTTCCATCTTTTTTTCGTGCCATTTTTTCTCCTTTTTATAGCGTTGATTGAGGTGAACGTTACAACTATACTTCAGAAAAATGCTGACTGAGAATATCAGGATCAGTGCAGTTCAAGGTCTTTTCAATACACATTTAGGTATGTGTCCCTGTCGTGTATAAACCGCAGTTGCAGTTCAGGAATATATCACCGTCCATTACCTGCACATTGAAATTGAAACGGTCAGAAAAAGGAAAGTCCCGAAATAAAAGGAACATCCGAGAAATCGTTCATCAAAAATGAACAAGCAGGTCATAGCATGAGCAGCTATAATAAATAGTCGAATCGACTAACGTAATAAAATATATTTATTTAACAGTACCTTGACTGGTATCGGAAAAGTTAAAACAGGGGTATGGGAAGAAAAAACGCTGAGCTAAAAAACAACATCTCAGCTCATACAGATAGATTAGCAAACAGAGAGGGAAATCCCAAAAAAATAAGCAGTCAGCACTACAAGTAATGCCGTGTGGCGTTGTGTGCGACAACAACTCCCGACTAAAAAATCGGAATATGTTTTACGGACTGATCGATCGGCCGGTTCGACAAGTGTACTTTTTAAGCTGAAAACGGCAAGATATTGACAATAGCAATTCAAAAATATTATATAGAAGCCGAAGCTGTATAGCAGTTATAATAAAGGGCACCTCTATAGAGCCCATTCATTTTCTTATTCTGACGCTCATCATGTTCAAACCCAAGTTCTTTACTCTCTTACATGAACTCACGCCTGACAGGATAGTGAAGGATGTGATTTCCGGTATTCTGGTCGGAATAGTTGCACTGCCTCTGGCAATCGCCTTTGCAATCGCTTCGGGAGTTTCACCCGAAAAAGGACTTATCAGTGCTGTTGTCGGCGGGTTTCTCGTTTCACTGCTTGGCGGCAGCCGGGTTCAGATTGGCGGACCGACTGGCGCTTTTATTGTTATTCTTTTTGGAATTGTGCAGCAGTACGGCATTAACGGACTTCTGCTGGCAACAATGATGGCCGGCGTCATCCTTATGATCATGGGATTCGCCCAGTTCGGCTCACTCATCAAGTTCATCCCCTATCCGGTTATCGTCGGTTTTACCAGCGGAATTGCGGTCATTATTTTTTCCAGCCAGGTCAAGGACTTTCTCGGCCTTTCCATCGAGAGTGTTCCTCCTGATTTTATAAGCAAGTGGACCGCCTACGCGGTCAACATCCGGACGCTTGATGTGCAAAGCTTGCTGATCGGGATGCTCGCACTCCTGATTATCATATTCTGGCCGAAAATCTCCCATAAAATTCCAAGCTCACTTGTGGCTATAGTTGTTACAACAGTTATTGTCCAGCAGTTTCACCTCGGAGTAGCCACAATCGAGACTCGTTTCGGAGAGATTCCCTCCATGATTCCCTCGCCGGTGCTCCCCATATTCGATTTTGCCACTATCCGCCAGCTCCTTATGCCGGCAACCACCATTGCCCTGCTGGGAGCGATCGAAGCCCTGCTCTCGGCCGTTGTGGCTGACGGTATGATAGG
>Ga0326726_10000472_pt1 | contig 37466 bp, 29 predicted proteins | sample MHFenrmetagenome_2_FD_207603 | JGI IMG/M metagenome (GOLD analysis project Ga0326726, IMG submission 207603) | Lab enriched peat soil microbial communities from Michigan Hollow, Ithaca, NY, United States - MHF15MN | ecosystem: Environmental > Terrestrial > Soil > Wetlands > Peat | place: USA...
CGTCGTTCTCGTTTACGATAGGCAATATTTTCTGCTGGAGCAGCGCGTTGAAGCAGGTGCGTATGTTGAGGTAGTGCTGCCGGTCGCGGAAGTCCCCTTTGGTGACGAGGATCTGGGCGGAGAGCATATCGTGCTGTGAAAAGCGATCACTGTAGGCGTTGATCAGCCTGATCTGGCCCGTGGCGGCAAGCACCTGGCGGGTTTCGACAGGGGAGAGCGGGCCGGTGAGCGTCACCATGCCGCGGCCTGCTCCGACGGCGCCCGATGAGACCAGGATGACTTCGACTCCCTGAGCGGCGAGAGCTGCGATCTGTCCGGTCAGGCTGTCGAGGATGTGAGGGTCCAGCTTGCCATCTTTGCCTGTGATGACGTTGGTGCCGACTTTGACGACTATTTTCCTGTAGACCGGTTGTTTGTGACTCATACTTTATTTCATGTGTTCCTGGCTGAACTGCAGGCCTGCGACGCCGAGAATGATCAGCATCAGTGAGACTGCCTTGAGCGTGTTCATGCCTTCACCGAACCAGATCACCCCGATGGCTGTGATCAAGGCAGTGCCGACCGCCGACCAGACGGCATAGGTGAGGCCCACGGGCAGTGTTTTGAGCGCCAGTGTGACAAATGTAAAGCTCAGTGCGTAAAAAACGAAAATTAAAACAGATGGCAACAGCTGGGAGAACCCGTTTGAGAGCTTCATGCTTGTCGTTCCGCAGACTTCGCAGATTATGGCGATGAATAGATAGAGCCAGTGCATGTGATATGGTGGTTGAAATGCGCTTTATTCGCGTCAACTGCATGCACCCGGTTTGGCGCAGGCATCCTGGTCCATGCACTCCCCGAAGACCTGAAGGCTGAAGCTGCCGAGCGAAAATCCGTGTTCGGCGCAGAGCTTCTCCACCATTCCAGCCAGATCGCTGCTTGTGACCTCCGATACCTTGCCGCACTTCTGGCAGATGATGTGCAGATGATTGGCCACCCCCCAGGATTTTTCGTAATGGGCATGCTTGTGGCCAAGGTCAATTTTGGTGACGATGTTGAACCTGAAGAGCAGGTCGAGGGTGTGGTAGACGGTCGCCCGTGAAATGCCGACCCCTTTTTTCCGCAGCATGACGAAGATTTCGTCTGCGTCGAGATGGGTGTCGGACCTGTAAATCTCCTGAAGGACATTGATTCGCTCCGAGGTGCATCGGAGTCCCTCCTCCTTCATGAAGGATTTAAACAGGGATTCTACCTTCGCTGTGAGTTCAGCGCCTGCTTTTTTCACGGTTTTTCTGTCAGGTTGATCCGGCAGCTCATACCGGAGTATCGCGATAGTGTTACTGAAATGTACGGTTTTTGCTTGAAATTCTCTTCATATGGGCACTGTATGGGGATTTACGGTCCTGTACGGGAAAATTGTGCCGAGAATCGTAAATTCAGCCTTGCGGAACCTATAACTCGGCGAGGATATGCTGTGGTGTCAGCGGCCCACAGGCAACTTTTTTTGCCGCCGCAGGGTTTTTTGAGTAGAGGGTAACGCTGTTTGTTGTCAGTGCGTATCGAAAGGGGAACGTGGATGAGCGTCGACCAGCCTTTCAACAGGATCGCGGGGTGACAGATAGCGTAGCCTTAGCGTTAAGATGTAATAAAAGATTATGATAGTACCGATCAATACCTACAGTGATCCCGTTCTTGCCTTGAAGGCCAAACCCCTCAAAGGTGTCGATGCCTCGGTCGAGGAGCTGATCGGCAATATGTTCGAGTCGATGCGCAACGCTTCCGGTATCGGTCTTGCAGCTCCGCAGATCGGAAAATCGGTGAGGCTGATTGTCCTCGATCTTTCGTGCATGGAGTCGCATGCCGACGCGAAGCCGATGGTGGTGATCAATCCCCGGATAATTTCTGTCAAGGGGCGCAATGTCATGGAGGAGGGATGCCTGAGTGTTCCTGGCGTGATGGGTGACGTGGTCCGCCCTTCGGGGGTCACGCTCCACTATCGCGATGAGAAGTTCGTGGAGCATACCGAAGAGTTCAGCGGTATGATGGCTCGCGCTCTTCAGCATGAGATCGACCATCTCGACGGCACGCTCTTTGTAGAACGCATGGATAAGCGTGACAGGAAAAAGATCCAGAAGGAGCTTGATGCCATTGCTGAAGGCAGGGTGATTGCTGAATATCCGCTGGCCAGGGAAGCGGCCGGTGTCGAGGCGAGAGGCTGAGTCGTGGGCATGAGAGTCGTTTTCATGGGGACCCCGGATTTCGCCGTTCCGTCATTGCGCCGTATTGCTGCCGAGTGCGATGGTTTTGAACTGGTGCTGGTTGTTACCGGCTGTGACAAGCCTCGCCGGAGCCGTAATTCGGAACCAGAGCCGACACCCGTCAAAAAAGCGGCCCTCGGACTGGGACTGCCCGTTTACGAAACCGACGATGTCAGAAGCCCGGAATTCATCAAGACTGTGGCGGGCTGCCGACCAGACGTGATTGTGGTCGCAGCCTTCCGCATCCTGCCTCCGGAAGTTTTTGAACTGCCGACCATTGGCACCTTTAACCTGCATGGTTCGCTGCTTCCGGCATATCGCGGGGCTGCGCCAGTCAACTGGGCCATTATCAACGGTGATAAACGCACCGGTGTGACCACTTTTTTCCTTCAGTTATCGGTAGATACCGGCAACGTCATTACGTCGGACGAAATACCGATCGGACCTGAGGATAATGCTTCCGACCTTCTCGTACGTCTTTCGGAAATTGGCGCCGGCACCGTGATGCGGACTCTTTTGATGATCAAGGCCGGGACGGTGGTTCCCCTGAAGCAGGATGACAGCAAGGCGACCAGAGCCCCGAAGCTTACGCGGGAGAACACCCGGATAGATTGGAATCAGCCGGTGCAGCGACTGCATGATTTCATCAGGGGACTTGCCCTGAAGCCCTCTGCATGGACGACCTTTGGTGGCAAGAGCCTGAAAATCTACCGTACACGACCCTTTACCGGAACTGACGCCTTGCTTGCGGGTGGTGCTCCTGTCGCACCAGGTACGCTCGCGCTTGCAGGTGGTCGTCTGCTGGTTCATGGGATTGACGGTTGGCTCGAACTGCTAAGTCTGCAGGCCGAGGGCAAGAAATCGATGGATGGCGAGTCGTTCGCACGGGGGCTTCGATTCGGCAGCGAACCGCTTTGCTTTTCATGACCCGTTCGGGGCGATACGCCATTATTTTTTTATATTCTACGACCCGAGCCTTTGTCGTTCCTCGATTGGTTTGACCAAAGGGCTTCGAAACCATTATCACCTGTAAGAACACGATATCTATGCCTCCGACCGGAACAGACGTCGGCATGATCAGAAATTTCTGCATTATCGCCCATATTGACCACGGGAAATCGACGCTAGCCGATCGGCTTCTCGAAGTGACCCATACTCTTGCATACAACCAGATGTCCACTGCCCAGGTGCTGGACGACATGGACCTCGAGCGCGAACGCGGCATTACCATCAAGAGCCATGCAGTGCAGATGCACCATAAAGCCAAGGATGGCAGGGAGTATGTGCTGAACCTTATTGACACTCCCGGCCACGTCGACTTCAGCTACGAGGTCTCACGATCGCTGGCCGCCTGCGAAGGTGCGTTGCTGGTTGTGGATGCGACCCAGGGAGTCGAGGCCCAGACGATCGCCAACCTGTATCTGGCCATTGAGGCCGGGCTCGAGATTATTCCGGTTATAAACAAGATTGACCTGCCCTCATCGAACGTCGAGGGGGTCGCCCAGCAGATCATCGACCTGATCGGCGTCACAAGGGATGAAATCCTGCAGGTATCGGCCAAGGCCGGTATCGGCATCGATGATCTTATTGATGCCATAGTCCAGCGCGTGCCAGCCCCTGCGGATAACCGGCATCTGCCGCTCAGGGCGCTCATTTTCGATTCGGTGTTTGACGCCTACCGCGGTGCAGTAGCTTACATCAGGATCGTTGACGGTGTGCTCAGGAAAGGCGACCGGGTGAAGTTTTTCGCAAACGACAAGATCTTCACTGCCGACGAGATAGGCACCATGAGCCTCAAACGCGAGCCGGCGGAGCTGCTTGAGTCTGGCGATGTAGGCTACCTGATCTGCTCGATCAAGGATGTCAAGGATGCCAAGGTCGGCGATACGGTCACGCTGCTCGATAACCCGGCCGAAGAAAGGCTCGCGGGTTACAAGGATGTGAAGCCGATGGTCTTCAGCGGCCTGTATCCTATCAATTCCAACGAGTTCGAGGATCTTCGCGAATCGCTCGAAAAGCTCTCGCTCAACGACGCATCGCTTGTCTATACCCCGGAAACATCCGTTGCCCTCGGTTTCGGTTTCCGTTGCGGATTCCTCGGCCTGCTGCATATGGAAATTATCCAGGAGCGCCTGGAGCGGGAGTACAACGTCAACATCATTACGACTGTACCGAACGTAGAATACCGTGTGGTGCAGACCGCCGGCGATATCATCGAGGTGGACAACCCGTCGAAGATGCCCGACACCACGAAGATCAACTGGGTCGAGGAGCCTTACGTTTCGATGCAGATTATCACGATGGCCGAGTACATCGGCAACATCATGAAACTCGGCATGGAGCGGCGTGGCGAGTACAAGAATACCGACTACCTTGATGCGGCGAGGGTGAGCATGCATTTTGAGTTTCCGCTGGGCGAGATTGTGTTCGATTTCCACGACAAGCTCAAATCGATTTCGAAAGGCTATGCCTCAATGGATTACGAGTACATCGGCTACCGCCGTTCGGATCTTGTCAAGCTCGATGTTCTGCTCAATGGCGAGCCGGTTGATGCGCTCTCTTCCATCGTGCACCGGTCGAAGTCATACGACTGGGGCCGCAAGCTGTGTACGAAGCTCAAGAGCATCATCCCACGCCAGATGTACGAGGTGGCTATCCAGGCAGCTATCGGCAGCAGGGTGATTTCGAGGGAGACGATCTCGGCCATGCGCAAGAACGTGCTGGCTAAGTGTTACGGTGGTGACATCAGCCGTAAACGCAAATTGCTCGAAAAGCAGAAGGAAGGAAAGAAACGAATGAAGCAGGTCGGTAGTGTCGAAATCCCGCAGGAGGCATTTCTTGCCGTCCTGAAGATCGACGAATAAGGCTTTATTGTAAAAAAATCCAGTACGGGAGCGCAGGAACTCGGTCAGGAAAGCGTCTCAAGAGAATATGCATTCAGATTGAAAGTTCCGGCAATGCCGGCAATAAATTGTTTTAAGAGTGAAAAAACAGAGCACCCCCCCCAACTCCACTACCGAAAAACGTCAGTCCCGGGAGTGGTTCGAGGCACTCATAATCGCCGCTTTGGTAGCGATGGTTTTGAGGATATTCGTCATCGAATCGTACAGGATCCCGACTGGTTCCATGGAAAAGACACTTCTTGCCGGCGATTTCCTGTTCGTGAACAAGTACGTATATGGGCCGAAGGTACCGTTCACCGATATCAGGCTGCCGAAACTTCATGACGTCCGGCGCGGTGACATCATCGTCTTCAAGTTCCCCCGCGACAGGAGCCTGAATTACATCAAACGGTGCGTCGCCATTCCGGGCGATACCCTTCAGATCAAGGCCCGACAACTCTTTATCAACGGAAAGCCGGTGAGCCTTCCTGAACATGGGCAGTTCATCGGGGCAGAGATGCCTCCGGGATTTGGTGATTTCCAGATATTTCCATCCTTGTCGAACTACAACAAGGACAACTACGGCCCTCTCCGCATTCCTCATAAAGGCGACGTGATCGAACTTACTCCAGCGACTTTGCCGATCTACCGTGACCTCATAGCCGACGAAGGGCATACGGTCAGCCTTGTCGGTGACAAGGTGTTCGTCGATGGTATGGCCCTCGGCCGCTACACGGTTGGCAGGAACTATTATTTTGCAATGGGTGACAACCGCGACAACAGTCTCGACAGCCGTTACTGGGGTTTTCTGCCGGAAAGTGACGTTGTCGGGCAGGCTATGATGGTTTACTGGTCATGGGATCCTGACTTGTCCATCCTGACCGATCCGGTAGACAAGATCGCCTCGATACGCTGGCAGAGAACAGGCCTGACGGTTCATTGACCTGCATTGTGAAAGGATTTCCATGGAGACGTTGTGTACCGACAGCGTCGCTTCCGTGGGTCTGAAAGGGAAAAAGCAGAGATCGGGGCAGTGAACCTGGAGTTCCGCGATCTGCAGCCCTGTTTGTTTCGTTCTTTCGTTTGCTCCGTCGCCGATCGGAATCAGCTCGAGTTTTTTGATGGTGAGTGAATTGAGGTCCGGCCCCGATCTGAGTGATCCGACGATGAGTCGATATCTCAGGCCGGCTTCAGAGGAGAATGAACGCCTCAGGTTTTCCTTGAAGGTGTTGTCGAGGTAGAGGTTCGTCGAAAGCCATACCAGCAGGTATGCCAAGGTGAAGATCATACCCGGCGAAAGCATGAGTGCGGTTAGCCATTTTTGGCCGTTGCCGCTTCCTTTTTTCATGGCATCAGTTCCCTTGTTACCGATAGGATAGCCTGTATAATGATATGATTTTTTCCCCTTTTCAGTAGCAGTCAATTTTCATGATCAGATCTTTTTCGGAAAATAGCCTTGACAGTGCAGCTGCGCAGTCGTTTAACCTGACCCCACTGGTCAAGACGTTCCAGGCCGATACGGAAACACCGGTTTCGGTCTATCTCAAGATGCAGCGCCCATATTCATGCCTGCTCGAATCGGTCGAAGGCGAGGAACTGCTTGCGCGTTTTTCCTATATCGCCGTTGATCCGGTGGCGGTGCTCAAAGGGACGGTCGGAGGCGGGATTTCGCTCGACATCCGTGATGAACGGTTCCGTTCCCTTGAGTCGATCGTCAATGAGGAGAGCGATCTGCGCAGAATCGTCGACCGTTGCCTTGCAAGGTTTTCTTCGTCGGAGATGCCTCGCAGCAAAAACGGGTCGCCGCAGATGACCACCTCGGGTGTTTTCGGTTACTTCGGTTATGATACCATGCACCTCATCGAGAAGATTCCCGCACCGGAACTGCCTGATCCGGCCGGCTTGCCAGATCTCTGCCTTCTGTTCTGCGATACGCTGGTGATTTTCGACAACGTGATGCGCAAGCTTTTTCTCGTGGCCAATTACCTTGACGAAAATGACCGCGAAAGGGCTGAACGCAAAATCGATGAACTTGCCAGGGTTATGTTCGAGCCTCTCGACAGGGATCTCATCCAGCTCCTTCCGGAGCGGCCGGAGCCAGTCGTCTCGAATACCGGCAAAGAGGAGTATTACGAAAAGGTACTCAAGGCCAAGGAGTACATTCTCAGCGGCGACATTTTTCAGGTACAGGTGTCACAGCGCCTGCAGAGGAAACTGCATACCAGGCCTTTTGATGTATATCGGGTACTGAGGACGATCAATCCGTCGCCGTATCTTTATTTCTACGATCTCGAGGATTTTCACGTTGTCGGCTCGTCGCCTGAATTGCTGGTCAAGGTGGAGCGCGACCCGTCCGGACGGAGAATTGTGGATACGCGTCCGATCGCCGGCACGAGACGCCGTGGTGAGACTTTCGACGATGACGAGCGCATCGCCCGGGAGCTGCTTGCCGACGAAAAGGAGTGCGCCGAGCACCTGATGCTCATCGATCTCAGCCGCAACGATATCGGACGAATCGCCAAAATCGGCACTGTCGAGACCAATGAAATGATGGTGATCGAGAAGTATTCCCATGTCATGCACATTGTCAGCAACGTCAGGGGAGAGCTGGAGGACGGCCTGAGCGCCATGGACGCTTTCTGGTCCTGCTTTCCGGCAGGCACGCTGACCGGCGCGCCCAAGGTGAGAGCCATGGAGATTATCTACGAACTGGAAAAAGAGAAACGAGGCCTCTACGGTGGCTCGGTCGGTTATCTGGATTTCCGGGGAGGCCTGACAACGGCCATCGCCATCCGTACCATGGTCATCAGGGATGGAGTAATATACTTCCAGGCAGCAGGAGGCATTGTTGCCGACTCAACGCCGGAGAACGAGTATGAGGAGACAATGAACAAAATGAGGGCCGGCCTTACAGCTCTCGAAAGCATTGAAACAGCACTCTGATAAACAGCAAAACCTGAAATCAGCCATGAAAAAGAAACGAACATCGCTCAAATCTTTTGTACTCGTATCTGCAGGCATTGCCGCAGGGGCATTCACCATTTCGAATGTCGAGTTTTCAATGCCCGGTGGCCGTAATGCAGTACTCAGTATGAATCAGGCTGTTGCGGCGGAGAATCTGCAGAGCCGTCCGATCCAGACCCTGAACGATTTCAATGAGGCCTTCGTTCACATTGCCGAATCTACGACTCCTTCAGTCGTGACGATCTATACTGAATCTGCGGTGGATCGTCAGGTGCTGACGCCTTTCGATCTCTTTGGCAGGGCGTTCGGTGACAATACGGTCAGTACCCGCAAGGAGGTTCTTCACGGGCTCGGGTCAGGAGTCATCGTCAGTTCCGACGGTTATATACTGACCAACTACCACGTGATCAACAATGCGTACTCCATATTGATCAGGACCTCGGACAATCGTAAGTTCCCTGCAAAGATTATCGGCAAGGATCCCCGCACTGATATCGCTGTCATCAAGATCGATGCTACCGGGCTCAAGCCGATCGTTATAGGCAACAGCGACCGGCTGCGCGTAGGTGAGTGGGTCGTCGCAATCGGCAGCCCGCTTGGGGAAAACCTAGCCCGCACGGTCACCCAGGGAATCGTCAGCGCCAAAGGCCGGGCCAATGTAGGGCTGGCCGATTATGAGGATTTCATCCAGACCGATGCGGCCATCAATCCCGGCAATTCGGGGGGCGCGCTGGTGAACATCAACGGAGAACTGGTAGGAATCAATACGGCGATCGCCAGCCATTCCGCAGGGTTTGAGGGGATCGGGTTTGCCGTTCCTTCAAACATGGCCAACAGGGTTTTTACTTCGCTGATCAAACGCGGCAAGGTGGAACGCGGCTATCTCGGCATCTCCATCCAGGACATCGACGAGAATATAGCGAAAGGGATGCACATGAAAACAGTTGAAGGTGTGCTTGTCGGAACAGTGATCGAAGGCGGTCCTGCCGCCAGATCGGGCATGAAGACCGGGGACGTCATTCTCGATTTCAACGGCAGGAAAGCGACGGGCTCAATCGAACTTCGCAATGACATTGCCAACCAGGCGCCCGGAAGTTCGGCTGTCGTACATATCAACCGGGACGGGACGCTGTATACCCTCACGGTACGACTTGAGGCGCTGCCCGACAAGTTGGTTGCGTCTGAGCAGGGTGCAGAGGTGTCGAACGATCTTCTTGGCTTCATGGTCTCACCGCTCGACGATCAGACCGCGCAACGCATGCACCTGAAGCCAAACGCACACCGGCTTGTCGTTACCTCAGTCAAAGCAAACAGCCCGGCATTCAGGGTTGGACTCAGGCCGGGTGATATCCTGCTTTCTGCAGACAAGAAACCGCTCAGCTCGGCGGCTGTATTCAGCGAGACTGTCAAGAATAAAAAACACGGCGATCTGTTGTTCCTTCTTGTCGAACGTGGATGGAGCCGGATGTATTTTGCGTTTAATCTGTAATGGATCTTTGTCCATAGGCTAAAGATTTTTTACATTTACCAGTGAAGTAAAGTCAGCCATGCTGCTGACTTTACTTTTTTTTGTTTGTCACATGTCCCATCGCGGCTGTAACGTATGGTGATTATTCGCTCTTTTGCATCGCTAAATAATAAAACGAACCGAAATGAGTGATCGTATTTATCTGACACGGGACGGATACAACCGCCTTAAAGAGGATCTTCATCTGTTGACGTCGCAGACCAGGAAAGAGGTGCTCGAAAAAATAGCGGAAGCACGTTCGCATGGGGATCTGAGCGAAAATGCTGAATATGATGCCGCCAGAGAGGAGCAGGCTCATCTCGAATCGAGGATAAGTGAACTGGAGAATAAGCTGGCTGCAGCCACCATTCTTGATCCGAAGCAGGTGAAAACCGATAAGGTCTATATTCTGACTTCGGTCAGGCTGCGCAATCTTCAGGAGGACAATGAGATTATCGAGTATACCCTCGTTTCATCTGAAGAGGCCGATTCTGATCTCGGCAAGATTTCCGTCCGCTCTCCTGTCGGAAGGTCGCTTATTGGCAAATCGATTGGAGACAAAGTCAGGATCAGCGTCCCGAAAGGGGAGCTGCACTATGAAATTTTGGACATTTTCGTTAAATAAAAAGTCTTAAGAGTCCTTCCATGGGAAAACGACAGATTATCTATACGGCTCAGCAGATCGGAGGCAGCCGTGAACTGCTCGACAAGGAGATCAACCTTGTTACGAGGGAGCAGAGGGTATGGCATGGCTATGTTACGGCCATTGACCAGGACAAACTTGAACTGCGGGACGCCCGTTCCGGAAAGCACACCTTCAAGATCGCCGAAATCGACAAAATCTACCACGAGGTAATAACTGACTATTGATTATGCGCAAAAAAATTGTGGTGGGTAACTGGAAAATGAACAACAGTGTTGCCGAGTCGATCGACCTTGCGACTGAAATCGCCGAAAAGGTTGGTAGTGGGATCCTGGGTTGCGAGGTAGGCATTGCCCCTTCGTTTCTTGCTATCCACGAAGTGGGGAAAGTTATCGAGTGGAGCGACATCAAGCTCACCGGCCAGAATTGCCATTATGAGAACGACGGAGCCTTCACCGGCGAAGTGTCGGCCAGGATGCTTGCCGCCGCAGGATGCAGCTACGTTATACTTGGGCATTCCGAGCGTCGGCAGTATTTCGGTGACACCAACATCATCGTCAACCGTAAGGTGAAGAAAGCCCTTGAGGAAGGCCTCAAAGTCATTCTCTGCGTTGGCGAAACGCTCGAAGAGCGCGAGCGCGGAGTGACCGAATCGATTATAACCGGGCAGGTGGTTGAAGGGCTCTCAGGAGTCAGCGATATCAGCAACCTGGTAATTGCCTATGAACCGGTTTGGGCGATCGGTACCGGAAAGACTGCCACCAGCGCGCAGGCCCAGGAGGTTCATGCCTCCATCAGGGCTACTGTCGCAAGCCTTTACGGTGAGCAGGCTTCCGAACACCTTCGTATCCAGTACGGAGGCAGCGTCAAACCGTCCAATGCTGTCGAACTGTTCGGCATGCCTGATATCGACGGCGGACTGATCGGCGGAGCAAGCCTGAACACAGCAGACTTCATGGCCATTGTTATGGCCGCCTGCTGAACAAAGCGCGAAAGATCATTGAAAAAGCCTCCACCCGAAAGACGGGCTGGAGGTTTTTTTTTGTTCCTGTTAAACGGGAGGGAAGATATTGGGCTGATGCCCGCGGGATTTGTTGTGATTGATCTGATCCCCGGGCTGAACCCCGGGGCAATTGGAATGTAAGATGTCCGAATGTCCAGAACGAAAAGATTGGGCTGAAGCCCGCCTGAACTCAGGGATGCATCTTTTTCCTCCCTTTGGTTCCCCTTACTCCTGCGACCGCTTCATCGAACAGAAATCCGGGCCGCACATGGTGCAGTACTTCGCGTTGGCCGAAGTGTCGCCGGTCGCTGCTATGTTTTCAGTATGAATCTGTCGGGTTTTCACCGGGTCGAGCGAAAGGCTGAACTGGTCCTCCCAGGCAAACGCATAGCGGGCCCTGCTCATCAGTTCGTCGCGCAGCCATGCTGTAGGGCTACCCTTTGCGATGTCGGCCGCATGGGCCGCGACCCTGTGTGCGATAACCCCTTCCCTTACATCTTCGCGGTTCGGCAGGCCAAGGTGCTCTTTCGGTGTCACGTAGCAGAGCATGGAGCAGCCCAGGCTGGCGATGAGTGTGCCGCCGATGGCCGAATTGATATGGTCGTAACCTGCGGCGATATCGGTAACGAGCGGGCCGAGGGTGTAAAACGGCGCCTCGTGACAGTACTCAAGTTGAAGGTCCATGTTTTCGCGGATCATGTTCAGCGGTACATGGCCCGGTCCTTCGATCATCACCTGCACGTCGCGTTCCCAGGCTTTCAGGGTCAGCTCACCGAGGGTCTTGAGCTCGCTGAACTGCGCCTTGTCGTTAGCGTCGCTGATCGATCCGGGACGAAGCGCATCACCCAGTGATACTGCAACATCGTAGCTCCGCAGTACCTCGCAGATCTCGTCGAACCGCGTATAGAGGAAGTTCTCTTTTTTGTGTGCCCTGCACCACCTGGCCATGATCGAACCGCCTCGCGACACGATGCCTGTCACGCGCTTTTCGGCATGGGGAAGCGTCGCGGCGAGGATCCCGGAGTGGATGGTGAAGTAGTCCACACCCTGCTCGGCCTGCTCAACGATGGTGTCGCGGTAAATTTCCCAGGTAAGCTCTTCGGCTTTACCTCCGACCTTTTCGAGGGCCTGATAAAGGGGCACAGTGCCGATCGGAACCGGCGAGTTCCTCAGGATCCACTCCCGTGTCTGGTTGATGTTTTTGCCAGTGCTGAGATCCATGACTGTATCGGCTCCCCAGCGACACGACCATACCGCTTTTTCGACCTCTTCGTCGATCGAAGAGCCGAGGGCAGAGTTGCCGATGTTCGCGTTGATCTTGACCCTGAAGTTCCTGCCGATGATCATCGGTTCGAGTTCAGGATGGTTGATGTTGGCTGGGATGATCGCGCGGCCGCGAGCCACTTCATCCCTGACCATCTCGGGAGTTACCGGTTTGCCTCCAGACTGAGAAATCCACGCTTCGAGACCCTGGTTCTCCCTTATTGCGACGTACTCCATTTCCGGTGTGATGACCCCTTTGCGGGCGAAATGCATCTGGGTGACAGCCTGGCCCACTTTGGCCCGGAGCGGTTTTCTGCCTGTCATCGAAAGCTTCGCCCCTTGTGATTCGATTGCGCCGTAATCGAAACCCAGGGAATCTCGTACTGGTGCCAGCCCTTTTTGAGGATCGTGTCCATATGTCACGTCGCCGAAGGGGCCGCTGGTATCGTAGAGCGGCAGGGTGGAAAATTCCTGTCCTCCGGCCTCATAGGTCCTGGAGAAGGTTATGCTTCGCATGCCGACCTCGATCGGATAACGGGTGCCTTTGACGTAAAGCCTGGATGAACTGGGGCCGAAAAAGTGCCGGTCAGGGCAGGATGCGCTGTCTTGGTTCATTGAACATGTCCTGGAAAAACGGGAAAAACCTGTTCTGGCGTAAGGGAATTGAGAAGCAGTATTGGGCGGGCATGCTTCACCTTTCCTTGCGTCAGCATTACCTGCATCAAGTTAGAGGGGTCTGATCTCAGCTTCATTAAGGCGAAGCACCCCCAAGATGATTCTTGTTCTGCTCACGATAACCAAAATCGCCCTGATTTCCAAGAATAGGGCGGTTCCGAAACCCTTGAGAAAGCGCGGGTTTTATGTAAATTACGGCCTCTATTCTCAACCAGGCCCAAACCTTTACGGCGGTAAATGAAAAAATTCAATCTCGTTCGGCTCGCGCTCTTTCAGATGGGCTTCGGCATCATGCTCGGATTTATCCAGGATACCCTGAACAGGGTCATGACCACCGAGCTCGGTATATCCGCGACCATCGTTTTCGGGCTGATCAGCCTGAAGGAGCTTCTGGCCATATTCGGCGTCAAGGTCTGGGCCGGTAACCTGTCCGACCGCTCGCACATTTTCGGTTATCGTCGAACGCCCTACATTTTTCTTGGGCTTGTCTGTTGTGTAGCCTCATTTATCTTGTCACCTGCAGCCGCTTATGAGGTCAAAATTGCAGGCCTTAAGTTTCCTGAGATGCTGCCTGCCCTGCTGACAGATATCGGCCTCTGGAAGCTCTGTTTCATTTTCCTCCTGTTCGGATTCGGCTTGCAGGTGGCTACCACGGCATACTACGCACTGATCGCCGATATTGTTCCGGAAGAGCATATTGGAAAGATTACCGGAGGGAGCTGGACCTTCATGGTACTGACCATGATTATCGCAACCAGGACCGTCGGTTCATATCTCGATGTGTTTACACCTGAACGTCTTACCATGGTCGCAGAAACGGGTGGGCTCATTGCGCTGTGCATCGGGATAATATCGATCATCGGTGTCGAGCGGCGCAATGCTGAAATCGGGCCGGGCAAGGAAAAACACAGTCTTAGTTTCAGGCAGTCTGTGCAATTGCTCTCGTCATCCCCGAAGACACTTCTGTTTGCACTCTACATTTTCATCTCAATTTTTGCCCTGTTCGCCAACGAAATCGTTATGGACCCGTTTGGCGGTCAGGTGTTCGGCATGCCTGTCGGAACGACCACCAAACTGTTCAGACCGACAATGGGCGGTACTCAGCTCATTTTCATGCTCATCGTCGGATTTCTCCTTGGACGGATCGGCCATAAGAGGGGCGCCTATTTCGGCAATGTGTTCGGTGCTGTCGGTTTCGCCCTGGTGATTGCGTCCGGGTTCATGCTTGACCAGAACCTTCTGCGCATTGCGCTGGTCGTGACTGGTATCGGGCTCGGGGCGGCAAGCGTTTCGAACATCTCGATGATGATGACCATGACAGCCGGACGTAGCGGTGTGTACATTGGGCTTTGGGGAACGGCCCAGAGCCTTGCCATGTTTATCGGACACTTCGGCGCGGGTATCATGCACGACGTGGTTTACAGCTTTACCGGTAGCCAGATGTGGTCCTATGCGGCTATTTTCATTCTCGAAATCATAGCCTTTGTGGCCTCAAGCCTGGTGCTTCCGCATATTTCCAAAGAGGCATTCGAGGCTGAAAGCGAAGCGAAAATTTCAGAATATGCAGCAGCCTCCAAGGTCAGTTGAAAACATTAACCAGGATCATCCCCATGAAGCATGTTTTTGGTCCGGTGTCTTCGAAAAGGCTCGGTCAGTCTCTCGGTGTCGATCTGCTCCCATCCAAGAGCTGCACATGGAACTGCGTTTACTGCCAGCTCGGCAGGACAAAGCAGTTTGTATCAGAACGGTGTGAGTTTTTTCCGAAGGAGGATATTCTCGAGGAGATTTTTCATGCTGTCGAAACGCAAAGAGCCATCGACTGGATAACATTCGTCGGATCCGGTGAAACGACGCTCTACAAGGGGATCGGCTGGCTCGTCAGGGAGGTGAGGAATGCAACAGCCATCCCGGTCGCCATCATTACAAACGGCTCCCTCCTGCACCTGCCCGAAGTTCGGGAAGAGCTTCTCGAAGCCGATGCCGTACTGCCATCTCTCAATGCCGGCTCGGAAGCCCTTTTCGAGCGCATCGACAGGCCTGCGCCCGGGTTCAGTTTCGAGCAGCATATCGAAGGGCTCCGGCAATTCAGGAAGGAGTACTCCGGCAAGCTCTGGGTCGAGGTGATGCTCATCGCCGGGCTGAATGACACCGACGAAGCACTCGCGGATCTTGCCACTGTGCTTGCTGATGTCCGTCCCGACATGGTCCATCTTGTGCTTCCAACGAGGCCTGCGCCGGATGGCTCTGTCGCTATGCCGGATGACGATCGCATTCAGAAAGCGGTCTTTATTCTCTCCAAAGCTGCTCCCGTTGTCCACCCCGCCAAAGGCGAAATGGCGATCGGTTCGGTCGAAAATCTTCTTGAGACCGTCACCGGAATTGCTGTACGCCATCCGCTTCAGGAGCGGGAGCTCGAAGCCGCTCTCGGCATGCTGTTTCCTGATATGCCGGGAAAGGTCCATGAAGTGATGGAGTCCATACTGGCATCCGGTCGATTCGAAAGAGTCAGGCAGGGCGAAGAACTTTATTGGATGATAAGGCAATAGCCTCATTCCTGTTTGGAAGATTACGTTCTTTTTCCATACATTAAAATGTGGGCATTAGGTGTCCATTCCCCACTTTCGGTGTCCATCCCCACTTCGTTTCGAGGTTCCCCCATGTAATGCTTTCGATGTTCAACTGCTGATAGCAGCTGGTATCGGCATGATCAAAAGGAAGGGTCAAATGTGGGAACAGAAAAAAAACGTCGATGTTTCCGGCAGAATCCGCCGCGAGCATCGCCTGGTTGAACGCAGTACTTTAAATGCAGCTTCGCAATCGGATTCAAAAACTATCCTTCTTGTAGACGACGAACCGGAGATCCTCAAAGTATGCAGGCTGATGCTAGAGGGCCGCGGATATCGCGTGCTGGCGGCATCCTCGCCCACTGAAGCCATAAAGCTTGCCGCTGTTCATACAGGAACGATCGCCTTGCTGTTGACTGATGTGCTTATGCCTGAAATGAACGGCAGGGAGCTTTCAGCCAGGATTTCCTCCCTGTGTCCGAACATTGGTATTTTGTTCATGTCCGGTTACACGGCCAACATGTTCGATGATCATGGGGTTATTGATGGCGTGAACTTCATTCACAAGCCGTTTTCGTTCAGGGATCTTGCCGCCATGATCCAGATGCTGCTGTAAAGCGATGACTGCCAGGTTACATCTGCCCATTTTTCTTATCAACGAGTCCGATACCTGAGTTGAGCGTAGCGGACCCTTCAGGCACAGCGGTTTAGCCAGAGGGACTCTTACTCCCGATCAGCATAAATATGTCGGTTCGGCTTGTGGCGGAAACGCGTCCGGATTATGTTGGAAGAGAGGGACGTCTCACAGCCATGACTTCCGGTAACGAAAAGAATGACGTAGAACCGGGTAGGGAGCAGAGGACGCTGGGCACTCAGGGATTGATCGTATCGGCACAGGGGTTGGGCTGCATGGGAACGTGCGATTTTTACGGCGTAAGGGATGAATCTGAATCATTTACCACCATTCATCGGGCAATAGAGCTCGGAGTGAACTTTTTTGATACCTCTGACGCTTAAAGCACCTTTACCAAAGAAGAGCTGTTAAACAGGGCGATTAAGAGTTGCCGGGAGCAGGTTGTAATTGCCACCTAATTCGGTCTGATATGCAACAAGCCGTCGGCTGACGGGAGGTGGGTGCCTGTTACCGCTATCAGCTGCAGGCCGGTGTCCGTCCGATCCAGCTGTGAAGCTTCCCTGAAGAGGCTGGGTATCGACAGTATCGATCTTTACTACCAGCACCGGGTAGATGCCGATGTGCCGATTGAGGAGACTGTCGGTGCCATGGCTGAGCTCGTCAAGGCCGGCAAGGTCTGCTATATCGGGCTTTCGGAGGCCGGCGTACAGACCATCCGGCGAGCCCACGAAGTGCATCCTGTCAGTGCCCTGCAAAGTGAGTATTCGCTCTGGTCGCGTGATCTGGAATACGATGTGCTGCCGCTTTTTCGGGAACTCGGGATTGGGGTGGTGGCCTACAGCCCTTTGGGGCGCGGATTTCTCACGGGGGCGCTGAAAAGTCCCGACGATTTTAAAGTCGACGACTATCGGCGTAACTCACCACGCTTCCGGGAGGAGAACTTTACGAAGAATCTCGATCTGGTCACCAAAATCAGGGCAATCGCAGAAAGGAAAGGGGTTTCCGCCGGCCAGCCCGTGCTGGCGTGGGGATTGGCCCAAGGCAATGATATCGTGCCCATTCCCGGCACCAAGCATAGGCATTACCTGGTAGAGAACATTGCAGCAGCAACTGTGTTAATCTGCAATGCCGAGATGGCCGAAATCGTCCAGGCACTACCCAAAGAGGCGGCTAGTGGCGCCCGCTATCCCGACAGCATGATGAAGTTCATCAATCGCTGAAGCCGGATTGTTTTGGATGGGTTAACCTTTCAGACCGGTCAGTATGCGCTTACCAGTAGGAGTTCGGCGTTCGATATTGGTCCCGATCACGTCGTTCATCGGAATCCTTTCTTTCATCATGCTTGCGATCGCGATTTCTCTGTTCCTCGCGACGGTTGGATTCATCCCGGTCTCTTTGCCTGTCTCCATTGTGCAGGTAGGGCTCACAGCCGGTGACCAATAAAAACATCAACAGTGCAAACGTCTTTTTCATGATGGCCTCCAGATAACAGTCGTTGCGGAATTCAGTGTATTGCGATCTTGTATTGCACCTCTATCTAAATGAACACTTCTTGTTGGACATCGCGTTCCCGTTTTTCGATGCCGCTGTATCGAAACGTCATTTTTTGTCGATCAGGGAAAATTTGGCTTCTGCCTTTGTGATCGTTTATACATGAGCAGACGGCTTTATTTCATCAGGGGGATCTCGATTGTCGATGTTTGCCCACTGTTGACTGTGACGGTCATCTTTCTCTGGGGTTTCAGTTTTTCACTCCAGACAGCCACATCATAGGTCCCCGGAGGAACCTGGCCGATCATGAATTTACCGTCAGTTCCGGTAACAGCGAAATGGTTGCTGTCGACCACAACGACAAATCCGGACATTTCAGAGTGCAGGTCGCACAACAGGTTTACTGCACAAGCCATGCCAAAAAACTCAGTTCTGGTCGATCCCGGATGAAAGTTATCGATATCCATTTTTTTGCATGCACTGGCAGAGAAGATATCGTGATTCACTTTGTCGCTGTTGATAAACGAAACTGTCGAACCGACCGGTACAACAACGACATGGGGGATGAACTCTAGGTTTTTCTGGTCCATTGTTGCGTTTTTTGGGATCACATTTTCATTTACCCCTTTCAGATATACCACGACCCCTTTTCTGTATCTGGCCATGGAAGCCTCAACCGTCCCGTTTACCTTGCCATAGCGTACAGCGCCGTTTGATGTTTCGCAGGTTTTGGATCTATTGACCTTTCCGGTGACTGTTCCGGTACAAAAAGCAATCGGTGTAAAGTTGCAGAGGCCAACCAGAAGCAATGCGGCTTTATAGATTTTGGAATTAATTTTCATGGCAGGTTATTTGTTCAGATCAAGCGGCGAACATAGCGGGCGAGTAAATGTCGGATGATTCAAGGAGATCATTCGGAAGACCATACTCATGAAGCTGTTGATGCTGAAAGGTTTCTGGATGAAGTTGACACCGTCCTCGAATTTTCTGTAACGGGAGATCGCTTCCTGGGCATATCCTGACATAAAGAGAGTTTTCAGCCCCGGACCTCGGAGCTGCAGCTTTTCACTCAGCCAGACACCGTTGAAATCCGGCAACATGATATCAGTCACTAAAAGATCGATTTCTCCAGGATGCTGATCGGCCATGACAATTGCGGTTTCGGCGTTCCGGGCAACAAGCACTTTGAACCCCTTATCTTCAAGAAGATCGGTCAGGATATTAAGAATGCTTGGTTCATCCTCGACAAGCAGTATCGTTTCTTTGGCCGATTCGACAGTATCTTCGACGTTCTCTTCATTTCCTGTGCCCAATGGCTCGTCATGGACGGGAAGGTAAATGTTGAAAGTGCTTCCTTCCCCAGGACTGGTCAGGCAACCGATGAATCCTTTGTTCTGCTTCAAAATCCCATAGATCGTTGAAAGCCCGAGTCCGGTTCCTTTTCCGATCTCCTTGGTTGTGAAAAACGGCTCGAAAATATGAGGGAGCGTTTTTGCATCTATCCCGCATCCTGAATCCGAAACAGCAATCCTGATATACTTTCCCGGAATCTGGCATGGATGGCCTGCAGCACTTTCGGCAGGTTCGATATGAACTGTGTTCGTATCGATAGTTATGGTGCCGCTTTCAGTGATCGCATCTCGCGCATTGATGCAAAGATTGATAAGGATCTGGTCGAGCTGTGAAGGATCGAGGTGAACACAGGCGTGATCGTTTTTTGGACGCCACAGGAAATGAATGTGACTGCCTAACAGGCGCTTGAGCATTGGAAGAAGATTTTCGATCTCTTGGTCCAGGTAAAAAACTTTAGGTGTTATGTATTGTTTTCGGGCGAAGCCAAGCAACTGCCGGGTCAGGTTAGCTGAGCGCGAAGCTGATTTCTGGATGTCCCTGATATTATCGATGAATGGGAGCGACGCGTCGATTTTGCTGATAAGCAAATCGGCATTGCCCATAATTGCAGTAAGCGCATTGTTGAAGTCGTGGGCGATCCCGCCGGCAAGCTGTCCGACAACCTCCATTTTTTGTGCCTGCTGAAACTGGATCTGCAGTTGCTCACGTGCTTCCTCTTCCTGTTTTCTGTCAGTGATATCCTGAATGAAGCCGAACATATGTAGTGCATCGTTCTCATTGTTACTTCGAAATCCGCCGGCCGCCCAGATCCAGCGCGTTTGACCATCCTGTCGAGTGATTCGGCATTCGAAGCTGACATCGGAGTGTGCTGCTTGTGCTTTCTGGAGCATCCTTTTTACCATGGCGAGATCATCGGGGACGACGCGATCGAGAAACATGTCAAGCGTCCATTTCTGAAGAAGCGTTTCATATCCGAAAATTCGGTCATGTTCCAGAGTTCGATTTACGGTGTTGTTCTGCAGATCGATATCCCACCAGCCCATATGGCATTTTTCAAGAGCGAAATCAAGACGGTCACGACTTCTTCTCAGCTCTTCTTCCATGTTCTTGCGCATGGTAATATCCATGGCTGTGCCGACGAATCGTATCACTTTCCCGTGCTTGTCGCGTATTGGTTTGCCGCGCGAGAGAATCCATGGGGTAGAGCCGTCAGGGAGACAGATGCGGTGCTCGATCGATATTGGCTCAGCCTTTTCTATCGAGTTTATGTCGGATAACCGGATTACAGCATCCTTATCGTCGGGGTGAACAAGGCTTGTCCAGAGTCCGAATGAGCACGGTTTGGTCCCCTTTTCCAGCCTGGCCATAGCCCAGAGCTCATCCGACCAGATATTCTCATTCGTTTTTGTGTTCCATTCCCAGATGCCGATCTGGGCCGCTTCCATGGCCAGCCCCAGCCATCGCTTGTTCTCGATGAGTGCATCTTCGACTCGTTTTCTCTCGTCGATATCGATACCGACAGTTACAATGTATGGCTTTCTATCGATTAAGGTCTTTCGGGCATGTATGATGAACCACTTGACTTTTTTCTGTTTGTCGTGTGTGCAGACTCGTGCTTCAGCCGCATCTTCAACCCCGGAATTCAGGATGTTCAGGAATTTCTCCCTGATCTGAGGCCGATCATCAGGATGAATGATCTCAAATGCGTTACTTCCATGCACCTCAGGCTCATTTTTACCGAGTATATCGAGAGTGTATTGGTTGTATCCAGTCACGGTTCCCTGAGAGTCCAGAATGAGGACTGATCCAGGAATAGCGTCAAGAAGGGCTTTGTAGAACAGATTGTGTTTGTGAGATTCTCGCTCAACCTTTTTCTGTTCTGTAATGTCATGGGTGATAATGAGCAGACGGTTGATATCACCCACAGAAGAGCGGATCGGATAAATGGTGCTTCTCCGGATTTTCTGCTCCGTTTCGTCCTCAAAAAGAAGGTGCTTCCCTGTATGAAGAACTTCTTCGACTTTCTCTCTGAGTCCAGCCGCGATTTCAGACTGATGCTGGACAGTTGCCATAAGCTCATAGAGATTGGAACAACGGATTTCATGAGGCAGGCTGGAGAATCCCGATGCAAAGACTTCATTGGAGTCCAGGATCGTCCCGTTCGGGTCCATAACAAAGACCGGCTCCGGAAAGTCCTTGAACAACCCGAAATCCGAGTTTTCAAATGACATTGCACTTGGAGGGATGTATTAATGGAGTGTCGCCGCGAACAACATAGGGGGAAGGTCAAATATAGCAGTCTCGTCACGTTATTCATAATTGATCGACTCATCAGGCGCTTCATTCAGCCAGATTCGATCAGCCTTTGTTCCCGGAATCTCCGGGTTATTCTCATTCGCTAAATTCAAGTGATTCATGAATATATCGTATAATTAAAGTAATGAGGCGTCTGTCAGAGTGGCGAGACAAAAACGCTATATATATCTTAATCGATATTCTATGCATCGGTTTAATTGATATGAATAATGTGGATTATATTCCGATTTCGGGTTTGCGCAGCAAGATCTGAAATATTTTTTTCAGCGGCAGTCAGTTATGAAAAGGAGATCACGATCAGGCATGATTATTCTGCTGCTTTTTGGGATAAGTTATGATCACTATTGTTAAAGATATAATTTATAGCTATTTAGCTGAGATTTTGGTGATGATGGAAAATATTTTTTGCAAATGTGGCTTGGCAAAGAACCCGTAACAGATAGTATCATACTGTTACATACTGACCAAGGTCTCTACAATACAAATCACAGCGCTCAATGTGTGAGATATGTGGTTTATCTTAAAGGAAAGTTGATATCAGAAATTGATCAATACATCGTTTTGCGTGATTAAGCTGCTTGATGCATTTTTCCGCACGGTTGAATCAGTTGCCACTCGATTTTCAGTTTAATAGAGGCCCGGGTGGTTGACAGGGAAACGGCTCGATCACAAGTGATCATTCATTATCGGATGAATTGAACGACGTTTCCGAAACCGCAGCGCGTTGTGACTTGATAGATCCTGCGATCAGTATAGATACATGATAAGTTCATTTAAGAGAAGCACTTGAGGCGGATTTGCAGGGGGTTTTTTTAACCTTCTCAAAAGGAGGCAATCGGTGATTGGTCGAAAGAGTTTGAACGTGTCGGAGCTGATTTATTGATGGCCAGGATGTAATTTATGGCAATATTCTGGCTGCCATGCTTGTAAAACCCAGAACAGTATGACAGATAAATAAAGGGTCTTGAGTCGAATCACTCGGCTCTGCACACCATAAGTATCATTCAAGTCTTATCCCGTGACTGATAGAATCACAGGCCTCATTCAGCAAGCACAGGCACTTCACCATAGGGGGCAGCTCGCCAGGGCGCAGGCGCTCTATGAGGAGATACTTCAAACCGACCCGGATCACTTTGACGTGCTTCATGATCTTGGCATTATTGCTTTGCAATCGCAAAATCCCCGACGTGCTGTAGATTTTATTAATCAGGCAATATCACTGAACCCGCATAATGCAGCCATGTATTCCAACCGTGGGGTTGCGTTGAGGGATCTCAAGCAATTGGAAGCATCCATAGCGAGCTGTGACCAGGCGATAGCGATCAAGCCCGATTTTACGGAAGCCAGGTTCAATCGAAGCCTGGCGTTGCATGATCTCAATCAGTTGGAAGCAGCGATAGAAAGTTATGATCAGATCGTGGCGAACAAGCCCGATTTTGCAGAAGCCTGGTTCCACAGGGGTTTAGCCCTGTATGATCTCAAACGGTTGGACGCCGCGATAATAAGTTACGATCGGGCCATAGCGCTCAAACCCGATTTTGCCGAAGCCTGGTCTAATCGGGGCATCGCATTGTTTGGGCTCAATAAGCTGGACGCCGCGATAATAAGTTACGATCGGGCCATAGAGCTCAAACCCGATTTTGCCGAAGCCTGGTCTAACCGGGGCAATGCCCTGTTTGGACTCAAAAAGCTGGATGCCGCGATAGTCAGTTACGATCGGGCCATTGAGCTCAGACCCGATTATGCGGAAGCATTTTGGAATAAGTCGCTGGCATTGCTTTTAATCGGTGATTATTCAGACGGGTGGAAGTTATATGAGTGGCGCTGGAAAGCTGACGGCTTTCCTTCACCAAAACGCAGCTTCACACAAAAGCTATGGATTGGCGACGAATCCATAGCAGGTAAAACCATACTGTTGCATAGTGAACAGGGGTTAGGCGATACGATTCAATTTTGTCGCTATGTCAAGCTTGTTGCAGATCTTGGCGCACGGGTGATATTTGAAATCGATCAGCCGCTGATCGGCCTCCTCATGCAGCTTGAGGGTGTTGCAAGTTTTGTGACAAAGGGAACCCGGCTTCCATTATTTGATTGCCATTGTCCATTGATGAGTTTGGCTTTGGCTTTCAATACAACCATCGAAACCATTCCATCGGCATCAAAGTACCTGTCGAGCGACAAAAAGAAGTTAACTCATTGGGCAGGCAGGTTAGGCAAGAAGGTAAAGCCGCGAATCGGTTTGGTGTGGAGTGGCGCCAGAAAGCATTTAAACGACCACAATCGCAGTATCCTGCTTTCGTCACTGATCAATAAACTGCCGTCGGAGTTTCAGTATGTGAGCCTTCAGAAAGAGGTCAGTGAGGATGATCGAAAATCGATCCGATCACAAGATATCGTGCATTTTGGTGATGAGATGGTGGATTTTACTGACACGGCAGCCCTGTGTGATCTGATGGATCTGGTGATCAGCGTTGATACGAGCGTCGGTCATTTAAGTGCAGCATTGGGTAAACCTACATGGTTGCTCTTGCCATTCTCGCCCGACTGGCGCTGGCTGCTCGACAGAGAAGACAGCCTCTGGTACCCGAGCATTAAACTATATCGTCAGGAATCAATCGATGATTGGACGAACGTGTTCGAAAGCATCAAAGCTGATTTGCTCAAATTCACAACAAACCTGAATCGAAATGTCATTTCGGAACCGGCGATTGAGCTGACTGAAGAGCTGTTCCTGCGGGCGCTGGCATTTCACCAGAGGGGGGAACTTGCCCAGGCGCAAGGGCTCTATGCGGAGATACTTGAAAGCCGGTCGAGTCACGTTGACGCGCTTCACCATCTTGGCATTATTGCTTCGCAAATGCAAGATCACCAGCGGGCTGCCGATTTGATTAATCAGGCAATTACACTGAATCCACATAATGCAGCTTTTTATTCCAACCGCGGCGTTGCGTTACGGGAGCTCAAACAGTATGAAGCTGCGATAGCCAGTTATGATCAGGCCATAGCGCTCATACCCGATTATGTCGAAGCCTGGTACAATCGAGGTTTGGCGCTGCATGCGCTCAAACAGTATGAAGCTGCGATAGCCAGTTATGACCGGGCCATTGTGCTCAAGCCTGATTATGCCGAAGCCAATAACAACCGAGGCTTGTCGCTGTATGAACTCAAACAGTTTGAGGCGGCGATAGCCGGTTATGAACAGGCGATAAAGCTCAAACCTGATTATGTGGAAGCTTGGTACAATCGAGGTTTGGCGCTGCAGGAACTCAGGCAGTCGGAGGCGGCGATAGCCAGTTATGATCAGGCTATAAAGATCAGGCCGGATTTTTATCTGGCCTGGTCCAACAGGGGCAACGTGCTGAAGGAACTCAAACAGCATGAAGCTGCTTTAGCAAGTCATAATCGGGCTATAGCGATCAAGCCTGATTATGCCGAAGCTTATTCCAATCGTGGCAATGTGCTCCAGGAACTCGGGCAGTTGGAGTCAGCGGTGGCCAGTTATGATCAGGCCTTGGCGATCAAACCGGACTTAAGCGCAACTAATTGGAATAAATCCATTGCATTGCTGTCAGGTGGTGATTATGACAAAGGCTGGAAGTTGTATGAGTGGCGATGGAAAACAACAGAAATTCATTCGCCGATACGAAACTTCTCTCAACAGTTGTGGCTTGGATACGACTCCCTGGAAGGTAAAACCATTCTTTTACATAGTGAACAGGGGTTGGGCGATACGATTCAGTTCTGTCGCTATGTGAAGCTTGTCGTCGATCTTGGCGCACGGGTGATATTTGAAGTCGAAGAGGCACTCATTGGCCTGCTCAGGCAGCTTGACGGAGTTGCGGAATTCGTGGTAAAAGGTGCTGAGCTACCAGCGTTCGATCTGCATTGCCCGCTGATGAGTTTGCCTCTTGCATTCAACACGACCCTGGCAAATATTCCCTCTGCATTTAAATACCTGTCCAGTGACATCAATAAGTCCACTGGCTGGGCTCTCAGGTTAGGTTCGAAGACAAAGCCAAGAATCGGTTTGGCATGGAGTGGCAGCCAACAGAATACCAGACTCTCCTATCGCAGACTGCCGCTATATGTGCTGCTTGAACAGTTGCCTCCTGAATTTCAGTATGTGAGCCTGCAAAAAGAGGTGTGGGATGCTGACAAGTTAATGCTCGAGTCGGCGAACATCGCGCATTTTGGGGATGAACTGAAGGATTTTACCGACACTGCGGCCTTATGTGATCTGATGGATCTGGTGATCAGCATCGATACGGGCGTCGCTCATTTGAGTGCGGCACTGGGAAAACCGACATGGTTACTCTTGCCATTCTCTTCCGACTGGCGCTGGCTGCTCGACAGAGATGACAGCCCCTGGTACCCGAGCGTAAAACTGTATCGTCAGGAAGCGATCGGCGAGTGGGAGACCGTGTTCGAACGAGTCAGAGACGATTTATCAAAGATTACGATGTGATCCAGGGTACAATCCTGTATGCCGCTGGGTTTGGTGCAAGGTTAAAGAGTTTTTACTGTCCACATACTTTTCCCTTTAATCTGCAAAAGGGTTTTCAACATTTTCTGCAGGATTGACGCTGATTTTGTCAGGTAAAGGACCTGAATTGAGTGCTGTAAGAATGTCGTCGAAAAGAGCTTTAAGTATCCGAGCCTGCCTCAGGCCATCACGGTCGCGTGTTATGTCAATGCTTCCGTAGATCGAAATGCGATCTTTCCTGTTCTCAATCGTCAGGTTTCCAAGGTTCAAAGACTCGGACTCATTGGCAAAAGGGGAGATTTTCATGTTCTTTTTGTTCATGATATGGCTATCGGTTACCCGCCTTGTTGAATACGCTGCTATCAGTTGAAATCCTTATGTTCCCTTGGTGATGGTAACATAAGTTTCTTCTGTTTGACGCTATTCGAAAGTCGGGGAAAAAAGTCGATGCCGGCTATTTTTTCCAGTTGACTGATACTCATGATCTCCCACTCCTCCCCGGGCTCGTTCTTCACGAAGTAGGCCGCACCAATATTCGTCATGGGGTCGAAAACGATCTTGTAAAGATGACTGGGCACCAGGACCCTGCCGTTCAGGCGTTTGAGATTACTGCCGAGAAACAACGGCCCGGATATGACATAAAGCTCGCCATTCCTGATTGTAAGATTTCTGACTGCAGATTCAATGCCTTCCCACAGATGACGGTTGTTGTCAGGATTCTGGGGAACCATATTTGCGAGAGTGAAGCATTGCTGTTGTGCTTCTTCGGTCGGCATGTCCGCATTCGGTGACATGTGGCCACGGTCGAAGCCGGACTTTGAGTAATCCTTCAATTCAGCCCGATCAGTGGGAATGAGTTGACTTTCATGATGGAAATCGTTGTGGCGCTCAAGTTTCCTGGCTTCAAAAATGTTTGATCTTGTCAGATGTTCAGCAGACCATAGAGGTGTTCTTGATATTCCGGAGTGCATTACGGCAAAATTGTCAAAATATAACTCACGGGTCCTGGTGGATAGATTGGCATTCAGAATAATCGGAGCGACTCCGTTAAGATACTGCGAAGGAGCGGCCGCTAATACGTTTGATGTACCGAATAGCAGCAGAAAGAGGAGAGATAATAATAAGAATCGTGTTCTTGTGAAGTATTTCATGCGGATCGAACAGTATTTGTTGGCGTGAGTGAGCTCGGATGGAGTAAAGTTAGTAACTCATCAACGAAATAACAGATCATTTTGCGTTCTTCGAAGAGAGTATTGCTGTGGGTTGAGGTATTGCGCTGGCTTATTTCCTGCTTATCTCTTGGTTGATTACTACAGGACTAAGTATCAATGGCGTAGTTGAGCTTCGGGCGTTTACTTTGCTTAATAGCAGGGAAACGTCAGTCAGGGTTGACTCTGTGCCGTCTCAGGTTTGTGCCAGAGACTGGTTGGTAATGGCCAAGACTGTTGAAGCAAGAGATGTTTAGGTCAATGGGTATTAATGAAGCAAAGGAACGGACATTGTCTATGTTTGTTTCATGGTAATGTCAAGAGAAACAACGACGGTTCCATGTTACCTTCAGGGCGAAGGTCCTGAGCACGAATAATGTGGCTGACTTGGGCCATGGTAACAATGAATCAGCTTTATTCTGCATGCATCCGTTCGCTTTTTTTCTGATTCTCCGTACCTTTTGATGTGGATCTATCCTTTTCAGTATCATGTACTTAACCATCTTTTCCTGGATATGATGTTCACTCGACACCAGATTATTTCATATGCGGCATTTTCTTGCATCAAGTATCATCTTTCAGCCTATCTCCGTTTCTGCGCGAACAGAAATGAAAGATGATGCTTTTATGAGTTCATTTACGCTTATCGTACAACGTTTCCGGGCTTCATTGCAGGTTATTTTCATCAAGGTATATGCTGAAAGGCTTGACATGTCACTGTCAATTTTCACATTTTGTAAAACAACAAAATAAATGGGGAATTATTGAATAAGAGGGTGAAAGAGAAAAAAGCGGCAACCAGAGGATCAAAGACGTCAGCGAACAAATCGACTGCTAAATAAACAAGGTGGCGGTAGATAGCGCATTGCTGCAAACCAGGTCAGCCGATAAGGAAACGGAGATTAAAGCACCTATCGAAGCCATAACAACGCCTGGTGATGTACGGGCAAACATAACGACTTACTCATCAGGAGGCAGGGCATTATCAAAACAAGGCGTAATTACAGAAATGTTGCAGTTTTGAAGTGGGTATGATCAAACTCCGGAAAAAAAGATCAGCTCTCATTTTTTGATTGAGTGAGCACATTTGCATTCCATTTGTGTTCGACAAAAAGGTATATAGCCCATAAAATGATCAATGATTCGATAGTATTTTCCCAGTTTGGATTGTTTTCCATTATCGATGGAGCATAAGCCCGGATCAGACTCTCGAAGCTGAATGGTTTAAAAGAAAACGGGGCCAACCAGAAAATCTTGCTGGATATGGTATCAAGCATCAGATGTATCAGACCTCCAACAGAAAACAAAAGGGCCAGAACAGGGTTTTGACTTTTCTTGTTTACGTTAAACCAAAAGGCTGAAAACAATAGAAGAGTTATCCAAAAGTATGGAAAGTGGGTGATGTATGAATGATGATTTTGATTCAAACTATCAAAAAGGAAAAGGTACACATAATCCGTATCGGGTGCGATTGCACCGAAAAGTCCCCAAAAAAAATACGCTTTGTACGAAGAGATCCGTTGTTCAAAATGATCAGACAACAGTCTGCATGTTATATAGCCAACTGGCAAATGTGCATATATGATAGCCGCCTCCGATATTTATGTCATTATCTGTAATAGCCCTTGGCAATATTTTATTACTTCGAATTTCTGATCATTTACATTACAAATTCTGGTTCACAATAGTTCATTTTACATGTAATCTCCCTGGATATATGGATATCCTGTGCGAGTCACATTGTCTCCGCTGCGATGAATGAATGCTTAATCGGTTGCTTCTTTTTTTGCTTGGGAGCATGATGTTACGGTACTCAGGTTAACGGCAAATAGCTGCAAAAAGTGTGATGGGCCCGTGCGCTTAATGTCAACATAGATGTCGCCGGTTTTGAAAAAATCACCGTTCTTTTTCGGGGTTCAGCACGACCTGTCGCGGTGACGCCCAATGTTTTGCCGGCCGTGATCCCCATCGTTAAGGATATTCTGCTTGAGCTTGCCGCATGACGGCGTTCCTTCGCTCGAAAATCAGTTTTGCTTCTCCGCTTCGCATCTGCTGCGGTGTCACATGGCCGATCGACGAATGCTGGTGCTCCGGATTGTACCAGTTCACGAAACTTGCCATCCACTCCCTGGTGTGAGCCAAATCCCGAAAACGCAGCGGGTAGTTGACTCTGAACTTCAGGGTTTTAAAGAGCGATTCGATAAACGGTTTGTCGTTACTAACCCGCAGTCGGCTATGAGAAACCTCGACGTTCAGTCCTTTCAATAGCGCTATCAACGTGCCCCCCTTCATCGGGTGGCAGTTGTCTGCATGCAGGGCCCGCAGCTTCACCTTTTTACTTCGCAAGGTCCGCTCGAACAGGTCTCTGCTGTACCGCTTGCTTTCTTCTTCGTGCACCGACCAACCAACGATGTTCTTGTCGAAGATGTCGATGACACCGTAGGCATAGAAGAAAAGCCCTTTGATCGTTGTCGGCAGCCAGGTGATGTCCCAGCAGTAGACCTGATCCGATCCCATCGCCAGATGCTCTGCTGGCTTGCCACAACCGTTTCTTGGCTTCAGCTTGCTTCGGTGGTGCACCAGGTTTTCAGCTTTCAACACCCGGTATAACGTGCTCACCGATGCAAGATAGATGCCCTCGTTGAGTAACAGAGGCACGATTTCGTGTGGGTTCAGATCCCGGAAGCGTCCCGAGTTGCAATGCCCGATGATTGCCTGACAGGTTTCCGGCTCCAGTTTCCTGACCACTCGCTTTGAAGCGCCTTTCCGGTTATCCTTGACCCCGAAGCACTTCCATCGCTGCAGCGTCCGAATCGAGATGCCGACAACTTGACAGGCCTTGTTGTACCGGGCTCCGTGATCATGAGCCTCTTCGATCAGCTCCACGATTTTGAGCTTGTGATCTTCAAGAATCAGTCGTCCTCGTGCTCCTTCGTAAGCGCATCGAGTTTTTTTTTCAATATCAGCAAGGCGGCCGCTTCGGCAAGCGCTTTCTCCTTGCGCTGAAGCTCCTTTTACAGCTCCTTGTTCTTCTTCCGTAAGGCCTTGAGTTCCTGATCCTTTGGATCGGGTTTCTTGTCGATCATTTCACGCAGCTCCTGGTCCCAGATGACGAGATGTTCCGAGTGTATGCCTCGTTCACGCAGGAACCCGCCACGGTCATTTTCATTAAGACCTGACGCATCGACAAACAACTGATACTTCTCCTTTGGCGTCATGAACCGCGGGCAGCTTTCTGCGCTCACATCATTAAAGGTACCAGATTCGTTCTGTTGAATCCAATTCTTGATGGTCTGTTAGTTGATCCCGGTTTCCCGGCTGACATCCGTAAAGTTTCGGTTCTCAGGCGGCAACACTTTTTTCAGGATGCTTACCTTCAGGGCTCTTGAATACTTCATAGTCTGTCTCCTCGGTAGAGGCGATATCCATATTAAGACATTGTGCTGGGCAGGGTTCTGTTATGAAATTGACCGTTTACACAGTTTTCTGAACAGACCCAGATTTCATCAGAAAAATCGTCAGGTTGCGCCTATCCCCTGAATCTGACTGAAATGAACCAACCCCCATGAATCTTCCTGACATCGAAAAAACGACGAGGCGTCTCGAAGAAAACATTTGTGTCCATATCTTCTCCGTCTCAGCTGCCATGGTTGGCGTCTGCCTCATCGTCATTGGTATCATACAGATCGTCCTCAAAACAAAAAACTCGACAACACTTACGGATGACTTTCTGGCTTTCGATGCACTGCTGTTCCTGATTTCATGTATTCTTTCCTATACGGCTTTGAGAAAAAAGAGCCTCGAATGGATGCATAACATTGAACGAATTGCAGATGCAATCTTCATCATTGGAATGGTCTTCATGGTGATCATCTGTGCCCTGATTGCTTATGAGATTACCTATCACGACATGGTATTGACCACTCATCACGCCATGAGGTTGTTCTCTGCTGCTTCCGCATTTATGGTCTGACTGTACAGGACGTTGTCTTGGAAGAAGTGATCGGCAAGGTACTGGCCTTGAGATCGACCAAATCAAAAAAACAGTGTGGAAGTATGACTTTGAAAGGCTTAACGAAAAGATCATCTGTATTCCCGTCACCATGAACACTTCAAGTGCTATAACACATTAACCAAGCAGCGGCATCTTGCAACTTCTTGAAAGACTTTATTGTGAAAGGAATGCCTTCATATTCGGCCGCATTGCAAAATGTTTTTATACGCGAATAGATCGTAGAGTCGGCAGCAATCATGGCAGCCTTTTTCTTCGTGCCATCTGGTGGAAAAAAGGCCTTAATCCTGCGGACCATCTCGAACAAAACAACGTTCGATAAATCACACTCACATCCCTCATCAAAGATCCAAAAAGAGTTCTTATGAGAGTATTCGGGATGCAGCATTAAATCCCTCTGGGCATCGTACAGAGTTTGCTGATCAACCTTGCCAGTTACCAATACGATCAGACAACAAGATTCGTTATGAACGCTGTGCATTGTTCTTACAGGTTTTGATTACTAAAGCGGCTTTATCCGTCAGTTTAGTTCTGACATGACACTATACCATCTGTCGTTTGAAATTCACGCAGCTAATACTCCAACAAGCGAAACCTGTGTACCAGCCGCAATTATTTGCTCCGCTGCTGCAGTTAGTGACGCATTGACAAGTGCTGCATCCAAGGTGCTGGCATCATAAATACCACTTAACCAGTCGTGTGCCACATGAGCCGCATTATCTCCGGCATATCCTGATGCATTAATTTCATCGACCTTGTGTGTGAGGGCAATGGCTGCATCGATCTTACTGTTGACAGCATCGAAATCCGAATTGCGAGCTCCGTTCAGCACTTCGACGACTACACTGTTGATCGTTACTGCACCCTGAGAAACAAGAGTTCCCCAATAATCAAGACCGCCCTGTTCGATATCGCGATGGAACAAGTTTTCATATATCGAATTGAGCAAATGTGGCGCATTGATCACTGCATGGGTAACCGGATCCAAGTCGCTAGCGTAGGCTCTGAGATACTCGGATGACTTGCAAAAATCCCGATAAACATTGGTCATGACCGCATCGATCCCGCCTTGTGAAGAAACGTTCGACAACCACCAGTTGAAGCCTTCCGGTTCCGCTGGTCGTCCGAAATAGGCAATGTAGGCTCGCTCCAAAATGGCTTCCGAACTTGTAAGGCCAATAGTCGTAAACGTGTAGTTTGTCGTGCTTGCGTAGTCGTTACCAGCAAGATCCATGACAGCACCATGTTCGATATCAAGCTTGTATCCAGTGCTGTTGGCAAGGTCATAAGTCGGGTTGATGGTCATGACATTACCGTTGATCGTCACATTGCTGCTACCCAATGTATATGTTTCCACTACCGACCCGGAATGAGTTTTCAAGGTGATATGCTCTGTCCCCAATTGAACCGGCTCGCTAAAGGTAATCGCGATATTGCTCCCAACTGGAACCCTTATTGCGTCATAGACTGGGGAAAAACTCGTTATCGTAGGAGGGATTGATTCAATAATGGTATTAAAGTCATAGCTCGTGGTACCAGCATAGTTGTTGCCAGCAAGATCCTTAATGGACCCACTTTCGAAAGTGACATAGTAATGAGTGCCGTTAGAAAGATCAGCGGTCGGGTTGATCGTGAGCGTATTGCCTGAAACAGAGAGGTTGCTGCTACTTGATGCATTGTAGCTTTCGATGATCGGGCCGCTGGCTAAGCCGTTGTGTAAAGCTATTGTACCTGATCCCTTCTGGATTGCTTCACTGAAAGTAAGGACGATGTCCGAAGTGACGGAAACACCAGTGACGCCATCTGCCGGACTGAATACCGAAACTGTCGGGGGTGTGGTCTCAGCAATAGTGGTGAAGTCATAGCTCGTGGTACCAGCATAGTTGTTGCCAGCAAGATCCTTGATGGATCCACTTTCGAAAGTGACATAGTAATGAGTGCCGTTAGAAAGATCAGCGGTCGGGTTGATCGTGAGTGTATCGCCAGAAACGGACAGATTGCTGCTACTTGATGCATTGTAGCTTTCCACGATCGGACCGCTGGCTAAGCCGCTATGTAAAGCTATTGTACCTGATCCCTTCTGGATTGCTTCACTGAAAGTAAGGACGATGTTCGAAGTTACGGCAGTACCTGCTTGTTCATCAGTAGGATTGTAAGCAATTATACTTGGAGCTTGGTTATCAACTGCCTGAATGCTTTCAGTCGCCTCAATATTACCATTACCGGCGCTATCGCTAGCGACGCCCGATATCACATCGACAAACAAATTGCCTTCCAAACCAGCATTTGGATGTACTACAAGAGTAAATACTTTCCCAGCATCAGCTCCAGTACGCAGCGTAAAGGCCCCTTTAGATCCATTAACTACGCTTATATCCTCAATGGTGAATCCACTTACAACTTCACTAAAGATTAATGTGTAAGTGATATCGCCTATCGCCGTACCATTGATATTATCCGTTATGCTGACTGTAGGTGACGTTGTGTCCGGGATCAAATAAGAGACGGATCTCACACCATCTGCAAATCGGACGTTTTCTACTAAGTGGATACTATCAGTACCATCTCGATTTGCAATTTTATCTTCAATTTGGTATGTAGCCATTGATTCATCGTAGGTAACGATGTATTCAGCAAAGTTTCCGCTTAAGATTACCGTATCGCTACCATCACCTCCATCAAACGTATCATTGCCATATCCACCATTAAGCGTATCATTGCCCACTCCGCCATGTAGAATATTGTTCCCGTTGTTGCCAAAGATAATATTGTCTAAGGAGTTGCCGCTGCCATTAATTGATGCGATTCCTACCAACATCAAATTCTCAACATTAGTCCCTAAAGTATATGTAATACTAGATTCCACAGTATCAATCCCAGCAGACACCGATTCGATAACGATATCACTCGCATTATCGACAATGTATGTATCGTTGTCTGGGCCACCATACATGCGATTCCCACCAGTATCACCCAGGATATCACTTCCACCACCACCAACAATAAACTCGTAAGTCTTGAATATATCCGTATCAACCAGATTATCATTGGTTACGCCTACTAATGGGATACCACCATTAAACTGTGCCCCAAGAAGAACATTCGGAACAATTTGCTGCTCTGTGGATATCTCAGATTCTGATCCAAGTGAATCGTCAAGCAAATGAACTGCCGAGCTATACAATGCCATACTGTGGTTATCCACAGACAGCGCAGCCAGGTTATTGCCATGAAGATGTACAATATCTCCCGTTTTTGTAAGTAACGGTATCGCTGGAACAGGATCCCCGTTAAATTCAAATTGGAGTACACGAGAATCATGCGTAGTATTAATATAGCCATGATAACCTGGCGCAGCAAAGGTTACACAATCATACAATGTGCCTGCTGTATTTGAATGCACACTCATGTACTTTTGGGCCAACGCACCACCAAGACTATGGCCTGTTACATATACCTTGCTGATACCCTGCTGATTCACATACTGATCAAATGCAGTTATCAATGGCTGCAGTAGAATGAATGCTTCGCCCATATCCACCAGATCCGCGGACCAATCTAAAGGATCCGTTGGGTTAGTCCCTGTAAAGGCTATTATCGCAGCATCGCCTGCGCGAGCAACTATCGCCGATGCATTGAGAAGGCTGTAGTATCCCAATGCATTTATTGTTCCTGAGATAGATAAATCGGCATTTGTCAGAGGTACCCAAGATCGCATAACTTCCAAAAGGGCCTGATCACCGGCAGCACCATCACCGGCATAAGCAGCTTGCGAAAAATCAGCTAAAACGGACCATTTATGGCCACCGAACACTGCAGCAGAATCCTCAACGGTCAGAACAGTTGCGATCTGATCAGAAATATGTACTTGATAATCACCTGAATCCTGAGGGTTAATGCCCGTGACCTTCAGGTAATAAGTACCGGGATTCAGGACTTTGTCAATTGCAAAGTTGTTTCCCGGCCCACTATCAGGGTCGGTGCTTATGCTGTCATAGTTACTGTTGAACAATTGACCATAAGTGTTCGTCAGACCCGTCGTATACAGCACATACTTTGCCTGCGCTGTAACCGTGAATTGAAAATAATCAGCATCATCACTCGCGCTCAAGTTGCCCAACGTCGTTGATCCCAGATCAACCGCAGTAGCAGCCCACGCAGAAAAACCATGATCATCAGTTATCGTACCCTTGCCAGGGCCATCAATGTGAACCTCATAATCGCCTCCGGTCAGCCAACTCTCACCGCTAACCTTGAGGTAATAAGTACCGGGATTTAGAAATTCACCAATCGCAAAGTTATCTCCCAACCCACTACTGTAGTCGGTGCTTATGCTGTCGTAGTGGCTGTTGAACAGTTGGCCCTGAGTATCCGTCAGGCCTGTCGTATACAGCACATAATTTGCCGACTCTAATACTGTGAATTGAAAATAATCAGCATCATCACTTGCACTCAAGTTGCCCAACGTCGTAGATCCAACCTGAACCGGGCTGGCAGACCACGCTGAAAAACCATGATCGTCCGTTAGCGTACCTTGACCTGGCCCATCGATGTGAATCTCATAATCTCCTCCGGACAGCCAACTCTCGCTGCTAACCTTGATGTAATAAGTACCGGGATTTAGAAATTCACCAATCGCAAAGTTATCTCCCAACCCACTACTGTAGTCGGTGCTTATGCTGTCGTAGTGGCTGTTGAACAGTTGGCCCTGAGTATTCGCCAGACCCGTGGTATACAGCACATACTTTGCCGACTCTGTTACTGTGAATTGAAAATAATCAGCATCATCACTTGCACTCAAGTTGCCCAACATCGTCGATCCAACCTGAACCGGGCTGGCAGACCACGCTGAAAAACCATGATCGTCCGTTACCGTACCTTGACCCGGCCCATCGATGTGAATCTCATAATCTCCTCCGGACAGCCAACTCTCGCCGCTAACCTTGAGGTAATAAGTACCGGGATTTAGAAATTCACCAATCGCAAAGTTATCTCCCAACCCACTACTGTAGTCGGTGCTTATGCTGTCGTAGTGGCTGTTGAACAGTTGGCCCTGAGTATTCGCCAGACTCGTGGTATACAGCACATACTTTGCCGACTCTGTTACTGTGAATTGAAAATAATCAGCATCATCACTTGCACTCAAGTTGCCCAACGTCGTTGATCCCAGATCAACCGCAGTAGCAGCCCACGCAGAAAAACCATGATCATCAGTTACTGTGCCCTTACCCGGACCATCAATGTGAACCTCATAATCGCCCCCAGTCAGCCAACTTTCGCTAGTTACTTTGAGGTAATAAGTACCGGGATTTAGAAATTCACCAATCGCAAAGTTATCCCCTAACCCGCTACTGTAGTCGGTGCTTATGCTGTCGTAGTGGCTGTTGAACAATTGGCCCTGAGTATTCGCCAGACCCATGGTATACAGCACATACTTTGCCGACTCTGTTACTGTGAATTTATAGTAGTCCTGCGCATCCGGAGAAATTAACGCTCCGTCGGTTATGGTTCCAACGGCAATTTGAGTTGCGGCCCATGACGGAATTGAACTCTCAGTATTTATGTCCATATGCAGCGCATACGAGCCGGACGACCCACCGGTTACACCCACATAATAGGTCCCCGGTCCCAGGGCATACTTAAGATTGAAATTATTTCCTTCGCCTCCATTCTGATCGGAACCTATCTGTCCCCAGCCGCTATCGTACAGATAACCAATCGTATCCGTCGTACCCATTGTAAAGAAGCTGTAGGTCCCGCTTTGCGTGAGCGTCACCTTGAAATAGTCCCAATCGTCGGACTGCGTAAGAGTACCTGTTTTGATCTGACCCACCTCAATGTTCGTTGCCGACCATGGGGTGAAACCATGATCGTCAGTCACCGTCCCGGCTCCTGACCCCTCCAGATGCAGCGCATACGCGCCAGACGACCCACCGGTTACACCCACATAATAGATCCCCGGTCCCAGGGTATACTTAAGATTGAAATTATTTCCTTCGCCTCCATTCTGATCGGAACCTATCTGTCCCCAGCCGCTATCGTACAGATAACCAATCGTATCCGTCGTACCCGTTGTAACGAAGCTGTAGGTCCCGCTTTGCGTGAGCGTCACCTTGAAATAGTCCCAATCATCAGGCTGCGTAAGAGTACCTGTTTTGATCTGACCCAGCTCAACGTTCGTTGCCGACCATGGGGTGAAACCATGATCGTCGGTCACCGTCCCGGCTCCTG
>Ga0326726_10000473_pt1 | contig 37437 bp, 31 predicted proteins | sample MHFenrmetagenome_2_FD_207603 | JGI IMG/M metagenome (GOLD analysis project Ga0326726, IMG submission 207603) | Lab enriched peat soil microbial communities from Michigan Hollow, Ithaca, NY, United States - MHF15MN | ecosystem: Environmental > Terrestrial > Soil > Wetlands > Peat | place: USA...
TGTCGTATAATCCGATAATCCAGGAGTAAAGCGTATGGCAGGGAACTTGGAAGAAGCCCCTCTATTGATCGGACAAACCGGTCCGCTGAAAGGCGAGCGGTGGGTACTTAACAAAACCCTGACCATCGGACGCGAGCTGACCTGCGAAGTTGTCATCCCGGACAGACAGGTTTCCCGTTTCCATGCGCGGATCACTCCAACAGGGGAGGGAATCGTCCTCGAAGACCTGGGCAGTAAAAATGGTGTCCATCGTAATGGAATTCCGGTGGTGGGACAGGTTACCCTGCAGGATGGGGACATGGTACAGATCGCGCTGGCCCAGCAATTTCTATATCTGACATCAGATTCAACCGTACCATTGACAGAGTCAGAAAATGCATCCGGTCGCTTACGGCTGAATCAGCGCTCGCGGCAGGTGTGGGTGGATAACCAGCTAATCGATCCACCCCTATCCGCCTTACAATTCCACGTGCTGCGGGTGCTTTCAGAACACGTGGGGCAAGTAGTTGATAGGCAGCAACTTGTCAGTGAAGCCTGGGGGGATGAGGAGGCAGTGGGAGTTTCAGACCAGGCATTGGATGCACTCCTGCGCCGCCTGCGAGACCGGATTGCGTCCATTGACCCAGAGCACACATACATCCATACCCTCAGGGGTCATGGGATCCGGCTGGACAACCCTCCCGTTATTGAATAGTTGAAAAACTTCCGCATGTTACTCCATGCGGAAGTTCCTGTTCTATCCCAGGTTTTTCTTCATTGAAAACTTTAGTATGGTCCGGTAGATGACCTGGAGTTTTTCCAGCATCTGAGCCTCCTCGCCGGCTGGTTTTCCGCCAGCCTGCTCCTCGCTGCGCGAGATCACGCTAGCGACGATAGAGCTGAATTCGGGGGTGATATCTTTGGCATGCTGTTCGATCAATTTGTTCAAGGCAGCCTCATCCGGGGCAGCAAGCATTTCCTCCAGCAACGCCAGTTCGGGAGGCGGAGTGCTAGCTTGCTGCAGCACGGCGGCTATCTGCTGGAGTTTTGGCATCTGGACCGCATCATTCTTTTTGTTCGCATCCTGCAAAGCTCGATTAAGCACCTGAACAAAAACATCGTTTATTTGATCCAAATGATCTGTGGTTGCCTGCTGAATGTTTTCGGCAGCCAATAATTGATCCAGCAAAGCGACGGCGCGCTTGTAATCTTCCTCGGCGCGCTGATCGATCTTACGGGTAATTTCTAGTAATTTTTCGCGCAGGGATTCCAGTTTTTTCTTTTCATCGCCCGAACCCTTGTCGATGCGCTCGGTAAGACTTTGGAAGAACAGGTAATCCAATCCGGGGCGGGTGAAGCTGACCAGCGCATTCAGCCGGTCGTCGTTAGGTGCCTCGATGAGAATGCTGAGCAGCTTTTCTCGGTCGAGGCCTTTGCCGGCAGCCTGCAAGGTCTTAAGCGCCTCCTGGATCTCATTGGTTTGTGTTGCCAGCTTGCGACCATAATCGGTTTCGGCAAGGAGCTGTTTCTGGATCTCCTCCATTGTTTTATTGGTCTGCTCCTGACCCGATGCGAGAGCGCTTTCCAGCAGGCGGCTAAAAATGGAGAAAAATTCAGCGTCAAACATGGAAGCGTTCTGCTTGATGATATCTGAGCGGACCTCGGGTGTGCTGGCGGTGAGCAGGCGTTCCACAAGCGAAACGCGTTTTTGCTGCGCCTGGATCATTTCAGGGGTGATCCCGTCTGCACCGAGGACGCGCTCAATGAGGCTCTGGTAGGTGAGGAAACTCTGGGGACGCAGGAGATAGGCTTTGCGTCTTTCCAGCGCCAGACGATTGGTGACCTGGGTGATAAGAGGACCGATGAGTTTTTCCTGCTCGTTGACAGGCACACCCAATTCACCCGGGAAAAAGGTGAGCAGAAGTTCCTTATCCCCATCATGGTAAACGACCGGGGTGGCGATAGGGCCGTTGTAGCCACAGGATTGGCAGACGGCATAATTCGAAACACTGCCGAGGAGACGCTGCTTTGCGCCAGGATCGGAGGTCACGTCAAAGAGCTGCTCGATTTGGGCGACGACTGGCTGGCGGCAGCGCGGGCAGGGGATCTGGGTTTTTTGAGGAGGCATTGATTTTCTCGATTTTATTCAGGATGGCATTACCAGACAAACAGGCTATCTTACCGCATTTCACGCGAACGCGGCAGGGAAAAGCAGATACGCGCACCAGCACCGGGTTGAGGGTCCACCCACATGCGCCCACCGTGGGCTTCGACAACCGCCTTGGCAAGGTACAGCCCCAACCCTGCGCCTTTCGTTTTTCTAACAGCCTGGTCCGAGCGGTAAAAGCGGTCGAAGATATAGGGGATGTCAGAGGGATCGATCCCCGGGCCCTGGTCGCTGATAGTGACGATCACCTGTTCGGGGCGAACCTGTCCGCTGATACGAATCTCACCCCCGGGTGAGTATTTAATGGAATTCGAGACGAGGTTGGAGATAACCTGGGTGATGCGGTTCTCGTCGGCGAGGATGACGGGGAACTTTTCGGGGAAATCGACAACGAAGGTGTGATGGTCGGTCTGGGTGCGGAAACGTTCCGCCAGGAGTTCTGCCAGGGTGGGGAGGGAAATGTCGGACAGGTTGGGGGTAAGCCCACCGGCCTGGAGGCGGGAAGCGTCCAACAGGTCCTCGATCATGGCGGCGAGATGGTCAGCCTCCTCCTCGATCACGGTAAGACTGTCCTTGATGACGGCTTTATCCCATTTGGCATCCTCACGACGCAGGGTGGAAACGTAACCCTTGATGAGCGCCACGGGAGTTTTAAGCTCGTGGCTGACGATGGAGACGAAGGTGTTCTTTATTTGTTCAGCATTACGGAACTTGGTGATGTCGCGCACGGTGGCGATGATGTTGCGCACCGACCCGTTGGCTGCGAGGAGGGGGGCGTAGGTGATACCAACCGGCAGAGCGGGAGGTTCGGGGCGCTCAAGGTCGCCTTCAACATATAAGTAAGCGTTGGTGGTCAGAGGCCAGCCGGCCGCCTCGGATTCCTCTAGTGTCTTCCCATCCGGGCGACGCGCCCAGCGAATGATATCCGCATGGGCATTTGACTGGATCTCCGCACGCGGGCGCCCGTATAGTTTTTCGAAGGCGATGTTGCAACGCTCGATGGTATGGTCGGCGCTGAGAATGAGGATGCCGTCGGCAGCGGAATCAACCAAGGCGTCGAGGCGGCCTTTCTCGTAGCTGATCTGCGTGTAAAGTTGAGCGTTGAAGACGGCGATGGCGGCCTGGTCGGCAAAGGACTGGAGTAGCAATTTATCGTTGGCAGAAAAGAGGTCGGGGTAGCTGCGGAAGATAAAGAGGACACCGATGACCTGCCCGTGGGCTGCCAGGGGGATGCCGACGCCGTTCAGCAAACCCATGCTGGCGGTATAGGTGAGGTCCTTCAGCATTCTGTTAAGTTCGACCAGGTTGAGCTCGGAGGCTTTTTCCTCAGCCAGGAGGGGTTCCAGGTAACTCAGGAAAGCGGGAGGAATGCCGTGAGCCGAAGCCACGCGCCAACCACCGGACTCTTTAAGGGCGAGGATGCCCGCCTGACCGGCAAGCATTTCGATGGAAATACGCAGGATGCGCGCCAGCAACTTATCCAAGTCGAGTTCCTGGGTAAGGGCGCGGGATATTTCGAGCAGGTAATCGCGTTGGCGGACGCGGAAATCAGGAAGCATGATCCATTTTCGCTAATAAAAATCTGGGAATATTTTATCACCGAGATAGGCGGGAACTGTAAGATTTGTGTCCCCGGTTTGTTGGAGGAGTGTAAATAATAAAGAGCATTAACCACCAAGACGCGAAGGCATGAAGTAATTAAGAAAGGGATGTGAGGAAGGGTATTATTCCTGATCGGAAGTTAGCATCAAGCAAGGGTAATTGTTCAAATTCGAGCACGAAAACGATAACCATCGACACCTCAAGGCGTCGAAGTAGCCGACCAACCAAGGGATTGCTCCTCGAATATTAGCTGTATGCCGCCTCCCTATTGGGGACGATGTCGACTCAGCGCACACGCGAGCAGTGGGTTGCGCAAAGAGGAACAATTCTTTTGGTGCGAAAAGACGATTCTCATCGAGAGGTCCTTCATTATTTTGGCTCCTAAAATCGGCGAGAGGGATTGATTTGGCAATTGATCCTGAGGAACAATCGAGGAACGAAAACATCTGGTTGTCTCTTCATATTCAAGTACCTGGCTGGCCATATTGTTCCGCGAAACAATCCCAAAACGAATGAGGTGCGACGAGTTTTGTCAGGCCCCATGTAAATTCGCGTGCAAATAAATTAATTTTCGAGGAACGAATAAATCGAGCGATCTTGGACCTGAAGAAGGAGATTACAGCAAAAGGTACCGCAGGGGAGAAATGCGAAAATCAACTCGAATAGTATTCCGTTTTTAATGTGCCAAAATACCACGGCGCGATTGGGGAAAAAGAACCGCCGTATATTGATTATAGAATAAACGTTCTATTAAGTCAAGAAGGTAGCAGATGTGGGTGCTTTGGTTAGTTGCTGACCACCCTAGAATCGATACTAAATTGATTCATCTTGCTAATGCTACCGCGGATGTTTGTCGAGGTTTGACTTCTACACGTAGTTTCGGTTTTGATGCCCGTTATTTCTTATTCTTGCAGCACACGGATGCACAGAAAATTTCAAAATGAGGCGAAATAAACCCATAGATTATGCATAGATATTAGAGTGTGCCGGTGCTCTATTGCGGAACAAGAAAAATCACATTTAATATTATTGATCCCGGGATGAAGCCCGAGGTTAATATATTTATTGCACCCCAGATTTTACTTCACTTCTTTTTCTGCCAGGGAAAGGGCTTCTTCGAAGATCGTCAGACCCTCGTCCACCTCTTTCTGGGTGATGCTCAGGGGGGGAGCAAAGCGCATCACGCTCTTCCCGCAACTGAGCAGGATCAGGCCGCGCTCGAATGCGAGGTCCACGATGCGGGCGCAAAGCTCTTCAGCGGAAACCTTGCTGCGGCGGTCCTTGACGAACTCCACGCCGACCATCAAGCCAAGGCCGCGGACATCGCCGATGGACGTGTGGCGCGCCATGATCTCGTCTAGGGCATCCTGCATATATGCACCAACGGTAGCAGCATTTTCAAGGTACTGGTTTTCAATCAGGTCGATGGTCGCCAGGGCTGCAGCGCAAGAGAGCGGGTTGCCGCCAAATGTGTTGCCATGGGAACCGCGAGGCCAATCCATGACGGAGTCACGGGCGATGCAAGCGCCCAAGGGCATACCTGAGGCGATGCCCTTGGCGGCGGTGATGATATCCGGTTCCACGTCAAAATGCTCGATGGCCCACCATTTTCCGGTGCGTCCCATGCCGGACTGGACCTCATCCGCGATGAGCAGGATATTGTGTTTATCACACAGTTCCCTCAGGGCGGGGAAAAAACCAGCCGGCGGGACGATATATCCGCCTTCGCCCTGGATGGTTTCAACCAGGATGCCGGCAACCTCATCGGGCGGGACGATGTGGCCGAAGATCTCGTCGTTGATATAACGGACGACAGTCTCTCCGTAATCCTCCCCGGACAGACGGTCCAGGATGGGGCGGTAAGGGTTGGGGAAGGGTGCGTGTACTACGCCGTTCATGAGGGGATAGAAACCACGGTGATAGGTGGTCTTGCTGGCGGTGAAAGTCACAGCGCCCATGGTGCGACCATGGAAGGCGCCGGTGAAGCCTACAAAATTCGTCCGCCCGGTGTGATAACGGGCCAGTTTAATGGCTGTTTCGACCGCCTCGGTGCCCGAGTTGGTCATGAAAGACTGGGCTTCTTCTCCAAAAGGAGCGATCTCGTCAAGCTTTTCCCCCAAGGCAATCCATTTCTCATGGTAAAAATCCGAAGAAATATGGATAAATTTCTCAGCCTGGTCCTGGATGGCCTTGACCACCTTGGGGTGGCTATGACCGGTGGAGACGACGGCTATCCCGGCAGCAAAATCAAGGAAACGGTTCCCATCCACGTCCCAGACCTCGGTACCCCTGCCATGGTCCATAACGAAGGGAACCCCGCGCGGGTAAGAGGGTGAAATAACGGCCGAATCGCGCTTAATCAACGCTTTGGCTTTTGGCCCTGGTAATTTCATTGGTTCCATACCTTCTCCTATTTATAATTTCATACATTCGAAAGGCGGATGCGCGCCTGGGCAAGCGAGCCCAGCAAGCCAGCGTCATCGCCCAACTTTGCGGTGACAAGCTGCAGCCCATCCAAATAAGTTTTATCCATGACGTTGCTTTTCATGGTGGATTCGATCGGATCGAGGATCAACCTGCCGCTCTGCGTAACCCCGCCTCCGAAGATTACGATGGAGGGGTTGAAAATGTGGAGGAATTCCGCTAAAGCCTGTCCAATAAACTCACCAGCGCGAACGAAAGCTTCCCGGGCCAATTCGTCACCCTGGTCTGCAGCAAGGGCAATTGCATGGGCATCAAGTGCAGGTCCAGCCTTGAGCACGGATGAACGACCTTCAGCGATTTGCTCGCTGACGTACCTGGCGATGGCAAGCCCGGAAGCGACTGCTTCGAGATGACCTGGAAAACCACAGGTGCATATTGGGCCCCCGGGGAGCACGGTAATGTGCCCGAGTTCGGCCGCCATGCCGTTGCAACCTTCGATGAGACGATCACCACTGATGACTCCACCACCGATGCCGGTGCTGAGGGTAAGGTAAAGGACATCGTGATGTCCCTGACCAGCGCCGTATTTCCATTCGCCCACAGCAGCCAGGTTGGCATCGTTACCGAGGAAAGCGGGCACTTTATATTTTTTAAAGAGCAAATCCGCCAGGGGATAATTTTTCCACGCGGGGATGTTCGGAGTTGAGATGACCGTGCCGGTATGGGGGTTGAGCGGACCCGGAGCGGCAACCGAGATGGCGTCGACCGGTCCGGCAGGCCAGACGGAATCAACCAGGTCGGTAAGGCGCTCATACACACCCGGTTCCGTCCCGCGGGTGGCGGTCTTTTGGATGGCAACCGGGGTGATCCCTGCGGGGGGAAAAACCGCGGCGCGCAATTGCGTGCCGCCGATATCCAGGGCAATAATGAAGTTCATGGAGGAAATTATAACATGGGGGATTGGAGCCCCACCCCCTCCCCCCCGCCCCAAGGCGGGGGAATTTTATGTTTTTAGAGAAGACGGGCAGCTTTGCTGCCCGTCTTCTCTAAAAGACTCCCCTCTTGGGAAGCATTTTGCTATTGCCCGATTAGCTCCAAAGGACCTCATTCTATTCGAAAATGAAAGACGATAGCCTTCTATCCCTTTCAGCGCTTTTAGGGAAGGAATCCCCACCCCCTTCCCCCCGCCCCCTCAACACATCGTGGCGTCGAGATGACCGCCCCTCACGGAGGTGCTGCGCGAAGGGCGGCATGTAGCCGCCTCGGCTTGGGCGGGGGAAAATATTTTATTGGGGGAAGTCGGTCAGCGAAACTGATCGACTTCCCCAGACCTCCTCCACTCCAAATTAGCTGCGTTTGTGAAGGATGTAATTTATTGCGCCATTGGTTGACTATTCCTTGAAAGACTGCTATCATCTTTCACATGTTTAAGCGGTACGATTCCTGGTTTCGATCTGTGTGGAGGGGGTTTTCCAGATTCTTTCGGTGGTTCGTACCGGGGATCGGGGTAAAACGCTGGTTGGTGGTTTTACTGGCGGGGATCACGCTGATCGCGACCGGCCTGGCGCTCTTTTTACTGGACGTGTACCGTACCGCACCCAAGACCTGGTGGCTGCCAATCCTTTCGTATATTTCTTTGCGTTTCCTGACGCGCCCCTTGCGCATCGTGATTTTCGCCGGGTTGGGACTTGGGTTGATCGCGCTGGGTTTCTGGCGTCTCAACCGGGCTCTGTTAAGCCCATTCATGCGGCCCGGGCAGCGGTTGGTGGATCAGGTCACCGACTACCGCCGGCGCGAGCATGGTCCACGCATCGTTGCGATCGGCGGGGGGCATGGAATCGCCACCGTCCTGCGCGGGTTAAAAAACTTTACCAACAACCTGACTGCAGTAGTTTCGGTGGCGGATGATGGCGGCTCTTCGGGTGAACTGCGACGCAGCCTGGGCATCCTGCCTCCAGGAGACATCCGCAACTGCCTGGCAGCGCTCTCAGACGACGAAGCGCTGCTAACACAGCTTTTCCAATATCGTTTTGGAGAAGACACCGGATTGGGGGGACATTCTTTTGGCAACCTATTCATCTCAGCGCTCTCTGACATCACCGGAAGTTTCGAGAAGGCGATCGCTGAATCGGGTCGTGCCTTGTCCGTACACGGGCAGGTGCTCCCGGCTACGTTACACAACGTCAGACTGGTGGCAGATGTTCACCTGCCACACGCACAGACAGAGGTGCGGGTGGAAGGAGAGAGCAAGATCCCCATGGCAGCCGGGCGGGTGCGGCGCATCTGGCTCGAGCCGGATAATGCATCGGCATTCCCACCCGTGATCCAAGCCCTGCTGGCAGCGGACATGATCATCATCGGACCCGGAAGCCTGTATACCAGCATCCTGCCCAACCTTCTGGTAGGCGACCTGCTCGAAGCCATCCGGTCCAGCCGGGCATTAAAACTCTTTGTTTCAAACACGACAACCCAACCAGGGGAAACGGACCTGTATTCCTCGGGAGATCACGTTCGCTCCCTAGAAGAGCTGGCAGGACCCGGGTTGGTGGAATTGATCGTATGTAATTCATGGTATGATAAAAAGTTGGAAAAAGGGATCCAATGGGTCAGAGTGGACGAGAAACTTGAAAGCGATCCACGTTTATACTGCTCCGACCTGGCGGACCACCGGCAACCAGACCATCACGATGCAATCAAGCTGGCATCGGTGTTGATGGATCTATATAATGAACGAACCGGGCCATTGAACAAGGACCAAGCAACGCAATAGCGTTGATATTAAACTCATTCGCAAGGAGAAATTCTATGACAGTCAAGGTTGGCATCAACGGTTTTGGCCGGATCGGACGCCAGGTGCTGAAGGCGATCCGGGATTATTACCCCGAGGCGCTGGAAGTGGTGGCGTTCAACGATATTGGCGACATGAAGACCATGGCGCACCTGCTCAAGTACGACACGAACTACGGCCGATACGATGGGACGGTGGAATTTGCCGAGGATCACCTGCTCATCGACGGAAAGAAAGTGACCGCCTTCAAGGAGACCGACCCATCTGCCATCCCATGGAAAGACCTGGGAGTGGAGATCGTGATCGAGTCCACCGGCCTATTCACCATCAAGGAAGACGGTGTAAACAAGAAGGGTAAAACCGTCAAGGGAGCGGTAAACCACATCACTGCCGGCGGCGCGAAGAAAGTCATCATTTCCGCCCCTGCAGAGGGCGAAGACATCACCATCGTCATAGGCGTGAACGATGACAAGTATGACCCGAAGACGCATCACGTGATCTCGAACGCTTCCTGCACCACCAACTGCCTTGCTCCTGCAGCCAAGGTTGTGCACGACAAGTATGGCATCAAGCGAGCTTTCATGACCACCATCCATGCCTACACCAACGATCAGAAGATCCTGGACATGCCGCACTCAGACTTGAGGCGGGCACGTGCGGCAGCGATGAACATCATCCCGACCACCACCGGCGCCGCCAAAGCCATCTCCCTGGTGATCCCCGACCTGAAAGGCAAATTCGACGGTTACGCCCTGCGTGTCCCGGTTTCCACCGTATCCATCGTGGACTTCACAGCTGAGCTGGAAAAGGTGACCACGACAGAAGAACTGCGCCAGGCTTTCCGGGATGCAGCCAAGCTGCCGCGCTACAAGGGGATCCTGCAGGCAATAGACGAGCCGCTGGTGAGCATTGATTTCAAGGGCGATCCGCACAGCGCATCGGTGGACCTGCCATTTACGAGCGTGTTGGGCAAAGCTGAAAATAACTTCGTCAAGGTGGTTGCCTGGTACGACAATGAATGGGGATATTCTGTCCGTACGGCTGACCTGGCAGCGCTATTGGCGAAATCGCTTTAGAGAAACGGGAAACAGGAATCAGGGACCCAGGTCATTAATCAACCTGCTCCCTGATTTCCTTAATTCCTGAAAAGGTGGAAAACCATGGATAAAATGACCGTAAAAGACATCGACTTGAAGGGCAAGCGTGTACTGATGCGGGTGGATTTTAACGTCCCGATGGAAGGCGGCAAGGTCACCGACGACAAACGCATCAAGGCCTCGCTACCGACGATCAAGTACCTGCTTGAGCATGGAGCCTCCCTGATCTTGATGAGCCACCTGGGGAGACCGAAAGGCGGGTTCGACCCGGAATTCAGTTTAAAGGCTGCTTCACAAGTGCTGGCGGGTGCCCTGGGGATCCCGGTGCAGATGGCACCGGACTGCGTAGGCCCGGAAGTGGAAAAGATGGCGAAAGCGCTCAAGCCGGGGGACGTGCTTATGCTGGAGAACACGCGCTTCCATCCCGAGGAAGAGAAAAACGATATGGAACTGGCGAAGAAAATGGCTGCGCTGGGCGACGTGTACGTCAACGATGCGTTCGGCTCGGCCCACCGTGCCCATTCCTCGACCGAGGCGGTGGCGCACCTGCTCCCAGCTGTATCCGGTTTCCTGATGGAAGAGGAACTCGAATACCTGGGCAGAGCCACGTCGAATCCCGAGCACCCTTACATTGCCATTTTGGGCGGAGCAAAGATCAGCGATAAAATCCTGGTGGTGGAAAACCTGCTCACAAAATGCGACAAACTGGTCATTGGCGGCGGCATGGCAAACACCTTCCTGGTGGCAAAGGGGCTGAACATGCAGGACAGCCTGGTGGAACCCGGTTCGGTGGACACCGCCAAAGCCATCCTGTCGAAATCGGGCAGCCGGATCATCCTGCCGATGGACGCAGTAATCGCCGACAAATTCGAAGCGGAAGCCAACAGCAGGATAGTAGATATCGACAAAATCCCATCAGGCTGGCGCATGATGGACGTGGGCCCAAAAACCCTGGAACTTTACAAAACAACCTTGAAGGGCGCCAAATTGATCGTCTGGAATGGCCCAGTGGGTGTGTTCGAAATGCCCAGGTTCGCCGAAGGGACATTCGCACTGGCGAAAATGCTGGCAGAATCGGGGGCGACCACGGTCATCGGCGGCGGCGACAGCGCCAGTGCGGTCAAGAAAGCCGGTGTAGCCAAGCAGATGACACACGTCTCCACCGGCGGGGGGGCTTCACTGGAGTTCCTGGAAGGAAAGGAACTGCCGGGTGTGGAAGCCCTGCTAAACAAGAAGTAAAATCCTTGCAGGACGGGTAAATCACCCGTCCTGCGCTTCAATATAGAGTTGTTGTCATAGAAGGGAAGTGAGCATCATGCGGACACCATTCGTGGCTGGTAACTGGAAAATGAACAAGACCATCGCCGAGGCACGTGCGCTGGTATCGGGGATGAGCGCGGAATTGAACGGGATCAAGGGCGTGGAAAAGGTACTCTGTCCACCCTTCATGGCGCTCTTCCCGGTGGCAGCGGTCCTGGCGGGCACCGACATCGGGCTGGGAGCCCAGGACATGCATTGGGAAGCCAAGGGGGCTTTCACCGGAGAGGTGGCTGGCGACATGGTGGCGGAGTTCTGCAAATACGTGATCATCGGGCATTCCGAACGCAGGACATATTTCAGCGAGACGGATGAAACCGTGAACAAGAAAACTTCCGCAGCGAATAGCTCTCACTTGGTGCCGATCGTTTGCGTGGGGGAGACGCTGGCAGAATACGAATCCGGGCGGACAGCAGAAGTTATTTCCCGGCAGATCAGGTCGGGACTCAAGGGTCTCGACCCGGAGTTTGCGAAACAGATCGTCATCGCCTATGAACCGGTGTGGGCGATCGGGACAGGGCGCGCCTCCAGCGGGGAAAATGCAAATGGGGTTATCCGAGATTTTATCCGCATGCCATTGGGAGAACTCTACGGTGATTCCACGGCGCAAGGCGTGCGGGTGCTCTACGGAGGGTCGGTGACGGCGGCAAACGCAGCCGAATTCTTTGGGAAACCCGAGATCGACGGGGCGCTGGTAGGCGGTGCGAGCCTGAAACCGGATAAGTTCCTTGCCATCGTGAGGGCGGCAGCAGAGCGAATTTAACTATATTGCGCATAACCATAATATTATCCGATCGAACGTCGTATCCACCTCGATCAGGAAGCCCTGGAGGAATGATTGAATTACGTCGCTGCCTTTAATGGGTTATTGTGGCTGCTGGGAACGCTGGTAATTTTCATTTTTCTCCAGCGAGCACTTCACCGAGAAATACAGGCGTTCTTTTTGATCCTAACCAGGTCCGCGGGGGTGACGCAAGTGTTGTTCGCGTTGATCTTCTTCCCGGGTGTGCTGTTGCACGAGCTCAGTCACTTCCTATCCGCCAAACTGCTGGGTGTCGCGACGGGGAGATTTTCACTAATCCCGCAGGCGCAACCCGATGGGAAATTACGGCTGGGTTATGTGGAGACCGCAATGGGAGGATTTGTGCGGGACGCACTGATCGGTGCGGCCCCACTGGTTACGGGCAGCGCGTTTGTAGCCTTGACCGCGATATACCTATTGCACTTGTTACCGATCTGGGACGTACTGCGCAGCGAGGATTTGGGTACGTTCTGGACCCTGTTGAAAGCAGTACCAGGATCTCCTGATTTTTGGCTGTGGTTCTACCTGACGTTTACCATCAGCAGCACGATGCTCCCGTCCCAGTCAGACAGGCACGCCTGGTTGCCATTGGGAATATTGGTTGTGGGACTGGTTGGAGTTGCGATCCTGGCGGGTGCGGGAACCTGGATGCTGACGAACCTGGCGCCTCGATTCAATCAATTCTTGGGGGCACTGGCGATGATCTTCGGGTTGAGCGGCGCCCTGCATCTCATGCTGGTCATCCCGTTATTCCTGTTGCATCAAATCTTGTCGAGAGCGACCGGGGTGGACATCGGTTAAATCAATGACCGACCTGCACTGAAGATAGTTCTCGGCCACATTCCCCCAGTTATTTGTGTTTCCATTCCTTTGGAAAAATATCATCCCGTCCCAAATTGACGGTCGCCGGCATCCCCCAACCCAGGGACGATATAGCCATGTTCGTTCAGGTGGTCGTCTATGGCAGCCAGGAAAATGGGAACATCCGGATGGGCTTTTTGCATGACGCCAATGCCTTCGGGTGCGCCGATGATGCCAACGAACTTGATCTTCCTGACACCCCAGCGTTTTAAAATATCGGTGGTGGCAACGGCTGAACCGCCGGTAGCGAGCATCGGGTCGAGGATTAAGCAAACGGAAACCCTGGGCTCGACCGGCAGCTTGTTGTAGTACTGCACCGGCCTGAGAGTCTTATCATCCCGATAGAGCCCGATGTGCCAGACCTCGGCGGTGGGCATCAACTCCCAGATCCCTTCGACCATACCCAAGCCAGCGCGTAAAATCGGAACAAGACCGATCTTTTCCTTGAGTTCAACGCCGGCGATCTTGACGAGGGGCGTTTCCAATTCCCTGGGCACCACTGCCAGGTCCGCGGTGGCTTCATAAGCTAGCAACGCGGCGATCTCGCGGACGAGTTCACGGAATTTTTTTGGTTCAGTGTTCTTATCCCGCAGGCGGGAAAGTTTATGGGCGACGAGAGGATGGTCTGAAGCAATAACGTTTGACATGGCGCCTCGAGTTTGATTAATTATAGCCGACCTTCTATTTAGGGAACCCACCAAAACCATTTTAAGGCTTGACGATTTGGCGGTTAATCGTGTATTCTCTAAGCGAAGGTGGTACCCCTCATGCCGGATCGCATCCTGGTCGTTGACGATAACGATATGAATTTAACCCTGCTGTCGAAAATACTGGAAATGGAAGGTTACCAGGTGATGACTGCCCTGAATGGTATTGAAGCAATTCGATTGGCCGAGCTACAAATGCCCGACCTGGCAATCCTGGACGTGATGATGCCGGACATGGACGGGTATGAACTGTGCCGGAAAATGCGCCAACCCCCATTCAACAAGAACATGCCGATCGTGATGCTGACCGCCATGAGCGGCGATAAAGACCGGAAGGAAGCGCTGGACGCCGGGGCGAATGACGTCTGGAATAAGCCATTCGACATGGGCCAATTGAGGGTGCGGATCGGGGAGTTACTAAAAAAGAAATAAGTCGCACACCAACTGCAAGCAGAATCTTTTTTTTTCTTTCCCATTCACCGAACCAATAAATTTAATACCAGCCCGATTTACGCCGACCAAACGGCAGGATCATATGCCGGCAGTTCACAGCGCAAGGGCGCATCCTCGCGATAGCCAAGGGCGTAACCGGCCTGCATAAGCTGGTGGATCTCGCTGGTGCCTTCGTAGATCACCGCACCCTTTGAGTTGCGCAGGTAGCGTTCCACATCATACTCATCGCTGTAACCGTAGGCCCCGTGGACCTGGATAGCCTCGTTGGCGGCGTCGAACGAAGCGTCCGTGGCGAACCACTTTGCCAGGGAAGTCTCGCGTGAATTGCGCTTTCCTTCGTTTTTCATCCAACCCGCCCGCAAATATAGCAAGCGCGCCATCTCGTAAGACTGCACCATTTTGGCTATCTTCTGCTGGATGAGCTGATACCTGGCGATCTCTTTTCCAAAGGCACGACGTTCCTTAGCGTAGCGGACACTGGCCTCGAGACTGGCACGGATCAAGCCGGTGGCACCCGAAGCCACGGTGTATCGCCCGTTATCCAGGCAGCTCATGGCGATCTTGAAGCCTTCCCCTTCCTCCCCAATGCGATCGGAGACCGGCACGTGCACATCCTGGAAAGAGATCCAGCCGGTGGACCCGGCGCGTACGCCCAATTTTCCATGGATATCTCCGGTGGTAACACCCGGACGATCGAGCTCAACCAGGAATGCGGAAAGACCTTCATGCGGGTCGGCTGCTTCGGGGTTGGAACGTCCCACCCACAGGCAATGATGGGCTTTCGTAGCCAAAGAAATCCACATTTTCTCGCCATTTAGCACATACTCATCCCCCTTGCGATGAGCGCTGCTGACCATGGCAGCCACGTCCGAGCCAACCCCCGGCTCAGTCAAGCCGAAACAGGCGATCTTTTTTCCTTGCGCCTGGGGGGTTAAAAAGCGCTGTTTTTGATCCTCGGTGGCCCACTGAAACAAGGCCAGGCTGTTCAACCCGACATGCACCGACATCACCACCCGCAGGGACGTGTCGACCACCTCCAATTCCTCGCACGCCAGCCCGAGAGAAATATAATCCATGCCCTGTCCGCCATATTTCACCGGCAGGCAGATGCCCAAAATACCCAGCTCGCCCATACGCGGTAGAACGAAATCCGCCATCTGCTGCTGACGGTCGCATTCCTTGATGATCGGCGCGACCTCTTTTTGCGCGAACTCGCGCACCATATTCTGCACCATCAGGTGCTCCTGGGAAAGAGAGAAATCAGTCATGCGCCCATTATAGCAAGATAAATGCTTCCCGCGATATAATTTATCCGCTATAAAGAATTCCATTGGAGCTATGAATGATCGCCTTGATGTTCCTGTTCCTTTTCAGCGGTTTACTCCTGGTAGCGCTGTCGGTACCGATGATCATCGGGAAAATACCCCCGAATGGATTGTATGGTTTCCGGGTGAAGAAAACGATGGAAAATCCAGATGTTTGGTACCCGGTCAATGCTTACAGCGGCAAATGGCTGCTGGCGGCTGGAATAGTGCAAGCCCTGGCAGCGGTCGCTTTTTATCGCATCCCGGGGATCTCACTGGATATCTATGCATATGCTGTTCTGGGGGTGTGGGTTGTAGTTTTTGGAGCTGCTCTGACCGCATCCATCCGCTATTTGAATTCCATGTAAAAAATCCCAATTAATTAAACAGGGCGACCGGTTTCGCCTCCCCGGACTATTTTAGTTCCGGAAATGGATAGTAACTATTTCGTGGCCTCTCACCGGAAACGTGATCTTGCCAGCCTCGCCGGATTTCAATGAGGCTTGTTTTTCTTCTGCGAGATTGACCTTATCCACCTTCCTGTATGGCTTCCACGGCTTCAGCGTCACATGGATAGACTCAGCGGTGAGGTTATAGCCACGCAGCAGCCAGCCATCTCCGGACTCGCTTTGAACGATAGCGCTGACAACAAAGGAAGCCGGCTCGACCGTAATAAATGACCCATAAGCCAGCAGGCTACCGGGGTGAATCCCCGTGCGGGCGAGGCGCATGGGGGTCTCGAAGGCAAATGCCTGGGTAAATGCATTCTGCCAGTCTCCAGCATGCGGAATAATGGAATAATCGAATGCCCAAGCGCCGGGCATCTGTGCCCCGGGGGTTTCAAGGAACGGGCCGGCGTGTCCCTTGCGGGTCGAGAAATCGTCCCGTGACAACCACCCAACGCAGCGCAGGAGGGTGACAGCGATCTCGGCATTCCCAGCAGTATTCTTGAGAACTTCGACCTCCGTCAAACCGCGGTTGGCGATGGTAAGACCAGACTTGCCATCGGTGACGTTGGTGAAAGCGCGCTGAGGAACCTCTGGCCGGGGCTGCTCGACCCAGGTTTCATCGAAGGCTGGAACACCAATTTTACGCTCCACAACCTCGAAATGCCCATCGTGGAAACATGTTTCAGCAGCGAAAGGTGCAGGGAAGTGGACGCGCAGGCGATGGTCGCGAGCGCGATTATCGACCCTGGTGTGAATATCCACGCGCGGAATGCCGTTCGTGAGAGTGATGGTGGTCGTGATGGGGAAAGTCACCTTTTCCTGTGAGCGTGACTTGCGGTGCGGGACGAGGGCCAGGCAGGTGGAGAGTTCCAGCTCGAGTTCAAGCGTCTGTTGGACAGGTCCGCGGGTTAGGCTGGCGCGTTTTAAACGGGCAGCAAAAATCCGGTCCGAGTTGGGTGGGCAATAATTATATTCATCTCCGCAGTCGCCCCCATCCAGGAAGCGATTAAGCCCGCGGTATGCTACCTGAGACTGTTTATCCAGGAGGGTGAGAGTACCATCCTTGAACGCTTCCACCATGAGGAAGTCATTCTCTATTCTGTAAGGAGGCCTGGCATAACGTTTGCGAGTGGCAAGGTTCTGGATTATTGGCAGGCGGGCAAGTGGGAGGAGGAAAGATGCCAGGAAACCCAGCCGGATGGGAGGTTTCACCTCAGGAGTGCGAGGGCGGATCCATAAAGTGCGATAACCGTGACCAGGGACATCTTTAATCGTTGCCAACAGTTGAGCAGCGGAAGTGGAACGGGCGCGCACATGGTAGCTTGTGATGGTTGGATCGGTGAAAAAACCTTCAATCTGATCCCGACTTGCGTTCCAGACGGTGAGATTGGGTTCTCCGCCCTCCGCCATGATGGTTTCGATGAACACATCATTATCCTGGCGGTGGACTTTAATATCCTGGATTGTCATCCCGGCTGCCCGTCCATCGCTGATATTACCGAGGGCTGACTGCAAACCACGCGCGTCGAGATCCATTTTGATGATCTCATGACTCCCCAACCCGCGCTCCTGGTACGGGAGGGAATTACCAGTCTCATCGACCAGGTCAAATTCAGTGACGTTTGGAGGAAGATCAATGGCAGCACTGACGCAATCGGTGCGGGGAAATGACAAAGGATTAAAGACGACAAGGGAAGCCGCCGGCAAGGGGTCAGAAGACTGGAATTTCTTATCTGTTGCCACGCTACCTGCCAGGCTTTCAAGTGCCTGCTTCGTTATCTCCTCACCAACCTGTTCAACCTGGTCGAAGCGAACGATCATCTCCTGGTGGACCTGGTCGATCGAGCAGCCACAGATCGAATCGTGGGGATGATTTTCCATCAGCAAGCGCCAAGTCTGTTGAAGAATCCCGGATTTGCGATCGAGGATTGCAGATTTTGGTCCGGCCATCATTTCCTGCCAGGTCGTGCAGGGCTCAGCCCAGCGAGTTAGAAGGGTTTCACAGGCATGGTTGCGCTGTTTGATCCACATACGAGTCGAGAGAACTCCTGGCAGAAGATGCATCCGTTTACAGTCACGCAGCTCACCAACCAGCGTGGGAGGCTCAACTTTTTGCTTTTTTATCGAGGTCGTTATTGCAGTGATATATTGCTGCAAGGTTGAATGGATGACATGCGTATCCCGCAACATTTCATCCGCATAAGCAATGGCTTGAGAGGTATTGAGGGGGGGTTCCATGTGGTCAGTTCCGTACATGACCACCAAGTCAGAGGTGGAGGAGAATGAAGAAAGGGATTTTCCTTTTTCATCTAGCATGCGGGTAAATTGCTCGAGGTTGTCAGCGGGCAGATCGGCACCATTTCCATACCCGTCACGCAAATATGCCAATAAAACGCGTGAGCCATCCGGAGCCTGCCACCAGAGCTCAGTAGGCAAGTCATCCACGCCGCGCCACAGGGAGGCAACCTCGATCCCGAAGCCGCGCAGGATCTGGGGAACCTGCCCGATGTGACCGAACGAATCGGGCATATATCCGATCATCATTTTTGGCCCAAATCTCCGGGCGGTGCGATCGCCCTGCTGCAGGTTGCGGATGTGCGCTTCAGGTCCCACCAGGAACATATCCGGCAATACGTGCCATGGACCAATGACGATCCGTCCCTTGCGGATGTGTTCGCGCAGGATGGTTTCTTTCTCCGGGCGCATATGAAGGTAATCGTCCAGCACAATCGTCTGACCATCGAGCATGAAGTATTTAAACTCCCTGTCATGCTCCAGCAGGTCGAGCAGGCCATCAACCAAATGGACGAGTTTTAATCGAAAAATCTGGAAAGGGAGATACCATTCCCGATCCCAGTGGGTATGTGAAATAACGTGCAGATTGCGCATAGTCACTCCGACCAGAGTTGAGTTAATATTTCTTCCCAATGAGGGAATAACAGCAGGTGTGCCTCGTGTTCACAGAGGTTTGTTTTGCAGCCCGGGATTCTTTCAGACATAAAGCGAGCCATTCCAGGGGTTGCCAGGTCATCGTCGCTGCCATGCCAGAGGTAGACAGGGACTTTAATTTCATCCAGGCGAAAACCCCAGGGAAGAGTAAGGAGACGGGTATCCCAGGCAAGACCACGCAATCCGGAACGGAAGGCTTCAAGCTCGGATTGGACACAAGCATCCCGAACTTCTGGTTTGCGGAGTTGTTCCTCATCTGCAAGGGGCCGATGTCCGTTCCCGCGCACCAGGTCTGCAGCGGGATCAGCGGCACGCCGGTGATAGACAAACCAGACGAGTACCTGCCAGAGGGGCCATGGAATGAAGCGTCCAACCCTCAGTCCAAACTTGTTCGTGGAAGACATACCAGCAGTAATCCCGGGAGAGTCGAGGGGACCTGCACCTGAGAGGAGGGTAGCAGCGCGAACGCGCGCAGGCAGAGCAAAAGCGCAGGCAAGAGTATAAGGTCCCCCGCCGGAATGGCCGGCAACGTAAAATCGGTCCAACCCGAGCGAGTTTGCCAGTTGGGAAATATCCTTTGGCCAATCCAAAATACGCCGACCGAGCTGGAAGGTGGATAACCCGTACCCGGGACGGTCCACACAGATCAGGTGCACCCCCAGCCTGGAAGTAATCCTCTCGGGTGGACGGAAGAAACGCGAGCCGGGAGTCCCGTGGAAGAAGAAAACCGGTTTGCCGCGCGGGTCACCATACTCAGCGAAAGCCAGAATGCGGCCATCAGGAAGATTGATCGAGGTCATAGGAGCGTATTTGTTATTTATAGTTTGACTTTTTCTTCGGTTAATATTCTCGCTTCTTCCATTGCTGCCTGACGGTTGGTGATCGGGAACCGGTTGTTCAGAGGACTGATGCGCGCCCCCAGGGCGGTCGGTTCGTACATTCCCCAGCGGGTCAGCCAGCGAACACTCCCACTAATAGCGACCGCATCCTTGAGTTCGGCAAGAGTATCCTTATCCCAGCCGCCGAACAACCCGTAAAAGAACATGTACAGGGGGAAACTCGGCAGGATACCAATGAAAAAGATCAGAACACTGGTAATCTGGTCCCCTTTCCAGAGGAAATTATTGATTTCCCACAAGACGCCAAAATGGGCAGCTCCAGCCAACAATGGTGCCACCAGTGACTGCCAGATATAAAACCGTTGCGGAAAGCAGACTTTATGATTGATGATGTAGGCTGCGATACCTTTGGAAAACAATCCCACGAAGTAGGCGATGATCAACCCGGTCACCTGGAAACGCGCCAGCAGGATAAACGCCAGCGACACCCGGATCATCTGCTCTGAAAAGACCAGGATGGATTTGAGCCAGGGTTTATTGGCCCCCAATTGAACATTATCTCCCACCCAGGATGGGAACTGGACAGCTCCCCAAATGGTGAGCGGAATTACATAGATTGCTGCACGTTGGAATTCCACCCCACTCGACCCAATGATAAATTTTGGCGCCACCGCCAGCAAGACTGCCCCGATAAATGCACTGGTGAGACCGTTGTACTTGTAGGCCATAACGCTGTAATACTGGCTCAAGATGCGCTTCCCGTGGGAAATTGCTTCAGAAATTGCCGGCATGACTCCATCGTTGAGTGTCTGGGTGACATTGAAGGCAAAAATGAAGTTCTGCGCCAACCCCCAGTTCCCCCAGATTTCCGCGTAATTGATCAGGCGCGCCTGGGTGATGGCAATTTCCATAGCCTGCCCGAAGGACCAGGCTGCCGACCCGAGCATTTCGAACACCCCAAATTTGAAGCTGGTCTTGACCACCTCCCAGTCAAAATGAGCCAGGAACAGGATGCGCGCGTTATACCCCACCCGGCGATAAAGCCACCAGCCGAGCAGGAAAGTCAGAAATTCTGCCGCGTAAGCGGCGATACCCAAACCAAACAGTCCGCCCATTGCGCCGCCAAATAGCGGGTGAGCGTTCCCCCAGGCAAACATTATGGTAACGAAGACCGGTTGAACAAGCATCGGTAGCAAGACGTTCAGCGCGATATCCAGCAAACGGCTGTAATCGAGCCTTTGGAAGCCGGTCAGGGCATGCCTCATTACCTGGTAAAAGCCGGGGATTTGTATGAATGAATGGATGATCACACTCCAGGCGTACAGCGCGTAAGCGGACCTCGGCGCGAGCGTGCTTGCCAATGCGATCACCAGAGCAACCTGGACTGCTCCCGAAAGGGCCTGCCACCAGACAAACACCTGTCCATACTGGATGCCCTTCTTCGGGTCGTTCACGCGATGCTCGGAGAGGAACTTGATGAAGGCAATACTCGTCCCCATGTCGAAGAATGTCCAGGCGAGGTTAAAGAACTGGGTCACACGCCCCCAGATTCCCAAGGCCTGCGCCGACGGAAGGATATACGTGGGCAGGATCAGGTTCTGGTAAATAATGAGAGGTATGAAGAATACAAGTCCAATGCTTAGAGCCACCAGGAACCCACCGAGAGGGCGATGAAAGCCCACATCTTCCCATTCCGTCTTCGCTTCACGGACCTCGAAATTGGTGCGGTCCGAAACGATCTTATCCAACTCCTCCGGGTGTTTCAGGCTATAGCGCCGCACCAGGAAGAATGCTCCAAAGGTGGTGACCATCATCAATCCCATGAGGATTAAAAGGATATTTCGGTCTCCTACGTGAGGGACGGGAGAAGACGGGTAATCGGCGAATGATAGTGGAACCTGACCGGCAGCGCGCGTGACGAGGTGATAAATCAGATAGTTGAAATATGCCCATTCCTGGATTTGTGGGTTGAAGGAAGATGTTTTTTGTGTTTGTGAGTCAGTGTAGTTAGTCAGGAAAGCGTTAAATAAATAGATGTTCGGACGGTTCCCCGCCCATAATACCCAGGCGCTGCTTTCGTAGGCGGTGACTAATGGCTGCACTGCTGACAGGGGAGTAAGCACTTCCATGCGGTCACGGACCTGCGGCGACCCATTCCAGATGATCTGGGTGACCAATGCATCACTTATTTTTATTTCCGTCAAGCTGACGGCATCTGTCTTTTGTGTCAACGTGACCGGGACACCGCTGACTGTTTCAACGTCCCTGGCAGTCATTCCCGGGCCCATGATCAGCAGCAAACCAGCCCCGCCCTGTACCCGGGTCGCGATCGCTGTCGGGTCCGGGATGGTACCATTCAGAAGGATTACATCAGCCTGGCTCGGGTCATTTACGAAAGAAAATGTCCCCTGGGGAGCGAGTGTCAAGGCGACATAAACACTATTATCCTGAGGCCCCGCGTAGTAAATACGGATCGCTGCATTGGCTGAAACCGGTCTGACGACGCTAAACAGGAGTACCAATAGGAAGAATGAGATAATAATTCGACGCATTGACGATCTCCTAGTCTATAGGATCTTCCCGCCTTCGGCCCAATAAAAAACCAGCGACGATGGTGAGAACGGTCCCAGTCAGGATGTAAACCACAGAAATGGAGTTTGGCGGAGTCAGAGCATAGATAAAGAAGTAAACCAATATGGGGGAAATCTGGATCGGAACTTGCGCCACGGGTACCACATTACTTGCCTGCGCATACTTGAACGCCAGTTGATTTGTCCAGGTGACGGTGGTTGCGACCATTACCAGGATAGCCGAGGCAATCGTAAAAATAATGAATTGAGAGGGAGTGCTGTGGCCGAGTAATACAAAGGCGATGAGAGCCAGGAGGGGGTTGATCCAGAAATCAGATAAACACGAGAGGAATCCATTCGCCAATGCAATCAACATCCCCCGTCGGTTCTTAATTCTAGGCGCCAGGCTGCGGGTAATGAAACTCATCAGGAAAAAACTAATCGTGAAAACGGCAATCCTTTCGAGTGCGTTCCGGTTACCAAGCGTGATTCTGACCTGCGTTGAATTAATAGCGAGCCCGCTCAGACCTAGAGCAAGTATGCCAAGGATCATCAGGACAATACCAATGATTTCAGAGGTATTCAAGGTTTCGCGGTTCATCCGGACGGAGCCGACAGCCAATATGACCAACCCGCTCGCCATCAGACCGGGAGTCAGAGCCGGACCGATCAGGCTCTGGGCAAGCATGTAGGCTACCGTCCCGCCGCCCAGCCCGAAAAATACTCCAGATAACCAGACCGGGCTCTTAACCAACCTGCGGAAGAACCCATTTTCCTGGCTATCTACTCGATACTGGTTTACGGCCCGCTTTTCAAGAAGCTGACCGAATTGCGTCAAACAACCGCCGAATATCCCGAGTATCACCCCTGTGATGTAGTGGAAATCCATCGGTCAGTACTCGAAACCGTTTTTCCTTATGACTTCGGAAAACCAGCGCCCGCTGTCTTTTACCGTTCGCTGCTGGGTCTTGAAATCGACATAAACAAGCCCGAAACGTTGACCGTAGCCGTGTGCCCATTCAAAGTTATCCATCAGCGACCAATGGAAATACCCCTTTACCGGTAATCCGTTGTCAATGGCGCGATGCACCTGGGCGATATGATCACGCAAGTAGCGGATGCGGCGCTCATCCCGCACACGGCCATCATAATCAAGTCCGTCGGGTACCGGGACCCCATTTTCGGTGATCATGATTTCAGGTGACTTCAGAGCCATTCCTTTTCCAGCAAGATCAGGTGTAAGATATTCGACCTTAATGCGCATAAGCAATTCATAAATACCTTCCGGATAAATTTCCCACATGCCGGAGTATTCTTTGCCTTCCGGCTGGATTTGTGAGGCAGCGACCACCGGGAATTTCCGGTCATACTTGACAACGGTACGGGTATAGTAATTGACTCCAAGCAAATCCAACCTTCGAATCTTTTCCAGGTCGCCGGATTTGATCAGGGATTTTGAGAGCAATGTAACAACTGCAAATTCCTGCATGGGAGAAGTCCCTTTCAGCAGGGGATCGAGGGTAGCCCGATTAAGGATAGCATCCATCCTTGCGGCAGCATCCCGGTCTATCTTCGATTCGGAAGCGGGGTGGACTGGATTCAGATTTAGGGTGATGCCCACCTTGACAGGTTGTTTTGCATAGGCATGGATAGCCTCAGCAGCCAACCCGTGAGAAAGCAGGAGATGGTGCAAGGCTTTGAAAGCGGACTGGACGTCTTTCACCCCCGGAGCGTGTTCTCCCGTAAAGTGCCCTGCCATGGCAGCAACCCAGGGCTCGTTATGTGTCATCCAGACTTTGATGCGGTCGCTAAGACGTTCGGTGACCACGCGGGCATAGTCTGCGAAGGCTAGGGCTGTATCCCGGTTCGGCCAGCCACCCTGATCCTGGAGGGCTTGCGGCAGATCCCAATGGAACAAGCAAAGATAAGGCTCAATTTTATTTTTGAGCAACTCATCCACGAGTCGGTCATAGAAGTCCATTCCAGCCTGGTTGATTGCTCCGGTTCCGGAAGGCAGGATGCGAGACCATGAGACAGAGAACCGGTAGGCGTCCAGCCCAAGTTCTTTCATGAGACCCACATCTTCCATATAGCGGTGGTAATGGTCAACCGCCAGGTCGCCATTCTCATTATTGACAATATGTCCAGGTGAGTGAACGAAGGTGTCCCAAATGGAGGGACCTTTCCCGTCTTCGTTCCAGGCCCCCTCCACCTGGTATGCAGACGCAGCGCAACCCCAAACAAAGCCTTTAGGGAATTCAAGAAATTCGCTCATGGATACTCCACCTGGGTGTAAAGATAATTAAAAACAAGCGAACTATTTTCTTCAATGTGTCAAGGATACTGGAAAACCGCATTTCACACAAGCGACAAGAACGCTATTTTCTGGTTATAATCGACTCATGACCGAATCCTCGAATCTCCCGGCTGACCGCCCGCGACCGCTCCGTTTGCTAGATCCGGATCACAAACCAGACGACCGGATGGATACCACTTTGCGACCGCAGCTGCTCTCTGACCTGATCGGGCAGGAGCAGGTGAAGGAAAACCTTGCCATCCTGATTGCGGCCGCCCGCCAGCGAGGAGAAGCACTGGACCACGTCCTGTTCTACGGGCCTCCCGGCTTGGGGAAGACCACCCTGGCGCACGTGGTCGCGAACGAAATGCAGGTAAATATCAAGATCACCTCAGGTCCGGCTATTGAGCGCGCCGGCGACCTGGCAGCCATCCTGACCAACCTGCGGGCAGGTGACGTGCTTTTCATCGACGAAGTACACCGCCTCGGCAAGGCAGTGGAAGAAATTCTATATCCTGCGATGGAGGACTATGCCCTAGACATCGTCATCGGCAAAGGACCTTCTGCGCGTTCCATACGCTTGAAACTGCCAAGGTTTACGGTGGTGGGTGCAACCACGCGCCTGGCGCTGATGACCGCTCCGCTGCGAGCCCGTTTTGGAGCAGTGTATCGCCTGGATTACTACGAGATTAAGGCGATGCAGGCAATTGTCAAACGTGCGATCGGTAAATTGAAGGTTGATGCTGATGAAGCCGCGGTGGAAGAGATCGCGCAGCGTGCACGCGGCACACCTCGGGTAGCGCTGCGCCTTCTGCGCCGTGTAAGAGATTTCGCCCAGGTGCGCTCCGATGGAAAGGTAACCCGGGCCGGTGCGAGGGACGCCCTAGACCTGCTGCAAGTCGATCCACTCGGCCTGGACGACCTGGACCGGCGCGTCCTAAAAACCGTCATCCAAAAATACAATGGCGGACCGGTGGGCTTGAACACCATCGCGGCTGCCATCAGCGAAGAACCCGACACCATCATGGACGTGGTCGAACCATACCTGCTGCAATTGGGTTTCCTCGACCGCACACCGCAGGGACGGGTAGCCACCAAGGCGGCGTACGAACACCTGGGGGTTGAGTATTCAGAAGAGAACCAGCCAAAATTGCTTTAAGATCTGCTTATGAGAAGCAACAAAATCAATCCATATGATATCGAGCCTCATCTAGCAGAAATCTATGACCAGACCGAAACTCAGTTCGAGGATGTGGCTCTTCTCCGAGAATTGATCGGGAATGACAGGCGGTTAAAGATCCTTGAGCCCTTTTGTGGTACGGGACGGATATTCATTCCACTTGCAAAAGATGGGCATGAGATCGTGGGAATGGACGTTGCCAGGTCGATGATAGCCCGAGCAGACACGAAGATCAAATCGCTGTCACCAGCTTTACGGGAAAAAATTACCCTAATTCATGCGGATGTAATTTCTTCCATGTGGCCGCCTGAATTTGACCTGGTCATCCTGGGTGGGAATTGCTTTTACGAACTGGCAACTGCTGACGAGCAGGAGAAATGCATCCGAAAGGCGGCACAGTCCCTGGTGCCAGGGGGATCTATCTTTATCGACAATGATCACATGGAAGGAGGACTGGACGAGGAGTGGCGAAAAACAGGAACCATCCAGCTAGCCATGATGGGAATTTGCCTTGATGGCACTTCGGTTGAAAGCACCCGCGAAATAATCTGGGTAAACTCTGCTTTCCGCCTGGTAAAGTTCCGGCGTTGGACGAAAGTGATCCTCCCGGATGGGAAGCTAGTGGAAAAGGAATTCATGCAGCAAAAGCATCCCGTCAGCGCAGTCGAGATTCGGGGCTGGTTGGAAAGGACCGGGTTCAATATCGAACGTGTTTTTGGTGATTACGACCGCAGCCCGTATTACGAAACCTGCAAACGGGCTATTTTTTGGGCCAGGAAGCCATCTCAGCCCGGAAAATGATGGGGTTTAGAAATGCCAACTCTCGCCCGTATTTTTATTATTATCGGAGTTATTTTCCTGGTTATTGGTGGATTGATCTATCTTTCCGTTTCCCTACACCTCCCATTGGGTCATTTACCGGGTGATATCCGCATCCGTGGAAAGTACGGCGACTTTTATTTCCCGCTGGCGACTTGTATCCTGGTTTCCATTGTGTTAACCATTCTTATTAATCTAGCACTTCGCATTTTCAAAAAATAAACTCATTCATGAAAACCTCTGATTTTGATTATGACCTCCCCCCCGAATTCATCGCCCAGACCCCGGTTGAGCCGCGCGATTCGTCGCGCCTGCTTGTGGTAAACCGAGCCAATAGGACACTTGAGCATCGCCTTTTTCGTGAGATCGGTCAGTACCTGCGGTCTGGCGACCTGCTGGTGGTCAACCGGACGCGCGTCATCCCCGCCCGGATTTTTGCACGGAAATCGACCGGGGGGAAAGTCAAAATCCTTCTGATCAGGCGCGAAGATGCCATTACCTGGGAATGCCTGGTGGGCGGGAAGGCATTATCAACTGGCAGGATCATTACCATCGAGAAGGGTCCCTCCGCGGAAATTGTGGGAGTTCTGGATGGGTCCAGACGACTAATCCGCTTTGCTGAGCCGATCGAACCATATTTTCCCCTTATAGGCAATGTCCCACTCCCGCCATATATTCACACACGCCTTGAAGACCCGGAACGATACCAAACCGTCTTCGCCCGTGACCCAGGTTCGGTGGCTGCGCCAACAGCCGGGCTGCACTTTACTCCCCGGCTGATGGATGATCTCAAATCAGAGGGAATTAAATTCGCCGAAGTCACCCTGCATGTGGGACTGGATACTTTCGCCCCGGTGATGGAAGATAACCCCGAGCAACACCGGATCCACACCGAGTGGTGCGAAATTCCGCCTGCAACCGTGGAGGCAATTGCCCAAACGCAGCAATCTGGCGGGAGAATTATTGCCGTTGGAACGACTTCCGTGAGGACGCTCGAAACGGCTGCCAAGGTGGGTAAAAATGGGATTGTGTCTTACAGCGGGCCGACAAATTTATATATCCTGCCCGGTTATAAATTTAAACTCGTCGATGCCATGATCACAAATTTCCACCTGCCCCAATCCACGCTTATCATGATGGTCAGCGCCTTTGCGGGTCGCGATCAAATTCTCGGAGCTTATGAAGTTGCCAAACTCGAGAAATATCGCTTTTATTCCTTTGGGGACGCGATGTTTATTTACTAGACGGGAATGGCCCGCCTGGAAACGGGCATTTCCGGCGTGACACCCAGTGCACGGTCGTACTGGTCGGTCAAGATTTTATTGCCCATTTGGTTGCCGTATTCCTCCAGCCTGGGAACCTGGCGCGGGTCATCCAAGGGGACAGCCCCTTCCAGGTCCACCTGGAACCGGCGGAAATCCAAATCCTGGAAGAAAGTATCCACAAGATTAACCTGCTGGTCGGCGGCTGAGGCCAGGAACGCGTCAAGAGTTGGGGCGATCCAGTCCCAAGCCATGAAGCGCTCCGGCTGACCCGCCTTGACTGCTTTTGGATCGCGCCCGGTCCCCAGGCTGACCAGGGTGGTTTCCGAAGGTGCCCATTTTAAACAAAAACAGGCTTCATATGCTGCCAGATAACAGGGATTGGCGTAGGAACCAACCCCGCCGTCGACATACCGACCTGCAACAACAGGGAAATAGGTCGGAATGGAACTAGAGGCAAGTACAGCCCGGATGACTGGCCAGTACTTATATTCCCGCTTCCACGGTTTCACAAAGCAGGTCTTATTGGCAAGCAGGTCGAAGGTCGTGATGACCACATCGGTGGGGGGATCCGCGGTCCAGAAGTCGCCCATTTTCTTATTGCCAAGGTGTTCGCGCAGTACATCGGCTAAAGGTTCATGAGGAAACCGGTAGCGTGTCAGAGGCCAAAAGTAGGACCGCCAGGATTTTTTAAAGATCGTGTCTCCAAGGCTGATATAAAGCTGGTGCATCTGGGCTGCAGAAAGTCCCGATCCGATGCCGGCAGAGATGATCGACCCGGTCGACGTCCCTGCCGCGAGACGGAAGATATCATGCACCGATTTACCGAGTTGAGTTTCAAGCAGCGACAGCGCTTTTGTAACGATTACCCCGCGAATGCCTCCCCCATCTATTGCAATGGCAACATTTTTTCGGAATGGTTTCATGGGTTCCTCCTAGGATTATTAATAAGTTTAGCGCTTTTTCATTAAAATACAAAGTTATTATCGCGCTCCAGCTTATGAATCCCAAGAATGCAGGTTTCGTGCCGGTTGTAAGGTAGAATCCAAGTATGACTTTGCTGGAACTGAATACTGAGCTTTTGACCTGCCGGAGATGTCCCCGCCTTGTGGAATGGCGCGAGCGAGTGGCGCGTGAAAAGCGGCGTGCCTACCGTGACTGGGATTACTGGGGGAAACCCGTACCAGGATTTGGAGACGAGCATGCCGGCGTTTTTGTGGTCGGCCTGGCACCCGGGGCACACGGTTCCAATCGGACCGGGCGACAGTTCACCGGCGACGCTTCGGGCGATTTTCTCTACTCAGCGCTTTATCGTGCCGGATTTGCCTCACAACCCCATTCAATTTCAAGGGATGATGGTCTGGTTCTTTTCAACCTTTACACTGCCCCCATTTGCCGGTGCGTTCCACCTGATAACAAACCCAATCCTCAGGAAATGGCTAACTGCCAGCCATACCTGGTGAGCGAGTTCGAGCTAATCCACCCGAAGATTATTGTAGCATTGGGAAGGGTCGCTTTTGATGGCATCCTGCGCATATTGGCGATTAAAGATCCTTCTATTACATTTATTCATAATGCTGCCTATCATATTTCACCAGACAAATGGCTGATAAGCTCTTATCACCCAAGCCGCCAGAATACCCAGACCGGTCGTTTGACGGTGGATATGTTCGACCAGGTTTGGAAGACGGTTCAGGAAATGTTGGTAGGCTGAAAGCACCTGTGAAATACGATACAATACGCATAGTCGTGCTGGAGTGACCGATGCGCGCAGTGGACATCATTGTCAAAAAACGTCAAAAATTGGAACTGACCAGCGAAGAAATAAAATTCTTTGTGGATGGTTTCACGCACTCTCAAATTCCGGATTACCAGGTATCTGCCTGGGCAATGGCAGTGCTCCTGAATGGAATGACAGCGCGTGAAACCACAGATCTGACCCTGGCAATGGCACGATCCGGTGAAATCCTCGACCTTTCAGGCGTGGTGGATATCGCGCTGGACAAGCACTCTTCCGGCGGAGTGGGGGATAAAACGACCCTGGTTGTGCTGCCGGTCGTGGTTGCCTGCGGTTTGCCGGTCGGAAAGATGTCGGGGAGAGGGCTGGGATTTAGCGGCGGCACACTCGATAAAATGGAATCGATCCCCGGTTTTCGGGTCAATATGACCACCGAAGAATTCAAGAAACAACTCAAAAAGGACGGGATCGTTCTTACCGGTCAATCGCTAGACCTAGCCCCCGCGGATGGCAAACTATACGCACTACGGGACGTAACTGGAACCGTACAGTCCATCCCATTGATTGCCTCGTCCATTATGAGCAAAAAAATAGCGGCCGGCGCCCAGGCGATCGTTTTGGACATCAAGGTTGGCCTGGGGGCATTCATGGAGACTCTCGACGATGCCCGCAGACTGGCTACTTTGATGACAGACATCGGTAGGTTGGCGGGGCGGAAAGTGGTCACGTTACTCTCAGATATGAACCAACCGCTCGGCCAGGCAGTCGGCAATTCGCTGGAAGTGATCGAGGCCATTGATACGCTCCATGGCCACGGCCCCTCAGACTTCCACGAACACTGTATCCAAGTAAGCGCACATATGCTGGTAATGGGGAAAGGCGCCACGGACCTCGAGTCCGGTCGCCGGATGGCGGAAGCGGTCATCGCCTCCGGAGCGGCATTCGAGAAATTTCGTGTACTGGTCCGCGCCCAGGGTGGGGACGTAGCTTATCTGGATAACCCAGGAAATTTCCCGAAAGCGAAGCATATTGAGGTGGTAAATGCTAACCGGAGCGGAAACCTCTCCCAAGTTAATGCACGTATGATTGGAGAAGCATCCGTGTTACTTGGTGCGGGACGTGGGGTGAAAGGAGATCCCGTGGATCATGCAGTGGGATTTGTAATTCATCATAAAGTGGGAGATCATATTAAAGTGGGTAAACCGCTGTTCACAATTTATGCAAACGACGTAACTAGGCAGACCAATGCACGGAAAAGCCTCCAATCGGCCTTTGGGTGGAGTGAAAAGCCGGTAGCCCCCCTGCCGCTCTTTTATGAATGACCTGGTAAATATAATGGATTGTGAGATTGTACAATAATATGGAATTGCAATAAATAGTAGATTAGTGCATAATAGAATATAGTTAGGAGTACGCCATGTCCAATGTACCTTTGCGTGTATACAATCGAGAAATTGAAAGCATGATCGAGGGTGGACGACTCGATGAGGCAGTCGCTCATTGCCAGCATATCCTTAAAACCTTTCCGATGTACGTCGAGACATACAAATTGTTGGGAAAAAGTTTTCTCGAGGCCAGACGATATACCGACGCTGCTGACATTTTTCAACGCACATTAATGGCCGTACCGGATGATTTTGTAGCACATGTAGGGATGAGCATTATACGCGACGATGAAGGAAAACTCGATGACGCCATCTGGCACATGGAACGCGCCTTTGAGGACCAACCCTCCAACACAGCCATCCAAAACGAACTCCGCCGCCTTTACGGACGACGGGATGGTACCGAACCTCCCAAAATCCGCTTGACCAGGGACGCGCTAGCCAATATGTACGCCCAGGGGGAACTTTATAATCAAGCCATCGCAGAGATCCGTGCAGTCCTTGCAGAAGATCCCAACCGGCCTGACCTGCAGGTCATGCTGGCGCGGGCATATTACCGTGCGGGACAAAAAGTTGAAGCAGCTGAAGTCGCTGCCAACCTGCTCAAGAAATACAATTATTGTGTGGATGCCTTGCGCATTCTTGTGGATGTACTTCCAGAAGCATCGAAAACCGAAAACACCCAGGTTTATCGCCAGCGTCTTCATACTCTCGATCCATATTCTTCATTTGTCGTTGGCTCCGTCTTCAGCACCGATCAAGTTTCCGATGCTTCAGTGAATATGGAGCGCATGGAATACGTTCCAGGTGCCGCCCCTGCTTCAGCACAGCCGGGGTGGGCTTCCACACTGGGTATCAAGCTGGTGGAGGAAAAACGCAGCGAGGCTGCACCCGATTGGTTAAAGGGTAAAAAACCAGTCGAAAAGCCCGTCGAAAAACCTCCTGAAAAACCGGCTGAAAAACCAACTGAAGAAGCAAAGATACCCGAACAAGTTTTACCTCCGGCAGAACCAGTCCCCTCCGTTCCTGTAGACACTTCCGTGCCGGATTGGATGCGAACCGCTGGTTGGAAAGAATCAACCGGGAATGTCCCAGAAGAACCGGTTGAACAGGTTGTACAAAAACCTGCGGAACCACTGGCAGCAGCCGATATTCCTGAATGGCTCAGGTCCATGGCGCCGCAAGGAATCACCGAACCCGGTTCAATTCCCGAGGAAATTCCAACAACTCAACCTTCAGCCGACGAGAAAGATATTCCCGAATGGCTCACTGGGTTGGGAACTGTCGTCGCCGGGGAGGTGATTCCAGAACCTGCGAGTCCTCCGGCTGGACCCAGAGATACGAATGTATTCCCCGAGTGGTTAAAAGAAATGGATGCAACCGCGACTTCGATATCCCCTGAGACATCGCCTGAAGAAAAGCTGGAACAACCCCTTACAGAGGAAATTCCGACAACAACCCTGCCTGCGCCACCTCAGCCAATCATATCGGAGCCCACCAAACCACAGGACACTGAAACTCGCATGGCGGATGAAGACGTACCCTTCCAGCCCACCGGTGAATCCAAGCCGCTCAAAATCGAGGATGATGCCATGGCCTGGTTGGAAAGCCTGGCGTCAAAACAAGGCGTCAAGGAAGAGGAACTTTTAACCAAGCCCAGTGATCGCACCGAGGAAATGCCCGACTGGCTGCGTTCGGCTAATGAACCGGCTGTAACTCCAATACCTCTGGAACCGGTTCCTGCCGTGGATGAAACCCTCCCATTGGAACCTTATGCTCCGTCTGGAGGAGGAAATGGAATACAAACGCCTTTACCGCCCGAAGTATCACCAATTAAACCTGCAGAGGAATCTGACCAACCTCTAAATATCCCGGTCGAAGCGGAGGTTCATGCCGAGGGACCGGTATCAATTGAAGAAAGCCTCAATTTGGAAGAATTTTATCCAGAAATAAATGCTGCGACAGAAGAAACCCCGTCGGTCATCCCTGAAGAAGAAAACTCCCAACCCTTCATTACCGAGCAGGATTCAGATGCCTGGCTGAAAGGTTTGATGGCAGAGGAGAAACCCCAACCGCAGGAAATACAGCCTGAGGCAGGAATTCCCACCGAGGAAATGCCAGTGGAAAAACCTGCTGAAGAGACACCCCGAGTGTTCCCTGCTGGAGTCGATCGAGACGCCTGGGTGGACGAGATAGTCCCAGTGCAGGCCACGCAACCTGGAGAATTGCCTCCCCTTGCCGCCACCCCCATTGAAGAAATCCCCCCTGAAGCGCCCTTTGTGGATACATCTCAGCCCTTTACCGTGGAAGACGACACAGCCGCATGGTTGAAAGGGATGGCTGCCGGACAAAATATCCAGCCCGAGGAATTACAGCCCGCGCCCCCTGTCTCCTTTGAAGAAATTCCAACTGAAAAACCCATCGAAGAAACCCACGAACCCATCACTTCAGGGGTGGAACCAGGTGCCATAAAGGAAGACTTAATAGCGACCGGGCAAAAACCTGCAGTCGAAGAATTACCACCTGTTTCAATGGAAAAAGAAGAGGCTCAACCTGAATGGATGCAAACTTCAGCGCAAGAACCTATCGCATCGGAGAAAGCCCCCACCCCTGTAGTTCCATCAGGAACCTTGGAAGAAGATATTACAATTACCTCATGGCTGAATAAACATGACGTTGAAGCTGCATTGGGAAAACCCCGCTCTACCTCCCGGGAAACACCTGGGAAAGAATTACCCAAAGTAGATTTACCCGATTGGTTGAAAGAACCAGAACAGCCCAGTGCACCGGAAAAAACGCCGGAACAACCGGGTATTCCTGAAACTGTTTCCAAACCCTATGAAGAATTACCGGAATGGCTGGGTCAACCTGTACGGCCCATTGAAAAGGAAGCGGAAACCATTCCTTCTGCGGATATCTCACCCGAGCAGGAAATGCCCGCCTGGGAGGATGAAACAACCCCGGTGCCAGAACCCCCCGCACCTACAACCCCCGGGGAATGGGTAGCCGTGGAAGAAAAACCGATTCCGACTCCGATCCTTGAGCCAACTCCAGAACCAGCTCCTCATCCCGTTGAACCTCCATTTCAGCGCCAGATACTCGGAGGTACCGGAATGCTATCCCGTGTTCCTCCCGAGGATAAGGATGCTATTTTACTATCAGATGCGCAATCCCACCTGAACGCAAAGGAAATAGATAAATCCATGCAGGTGTACGCCAAGCTAATCAAAAAAAACCGATTATTGGATGAAGTCATTCACGATCTGCGCGAAGCTATCTACCGGTTCCCGGTCGATATCAGTATTTGGCAGACACTGGGCGACGCTTCCATGCGGGCCAATCGTCTGCAGGATGCCCTTGACGCTTACACAAAAGCAGAAGAACTATTACGCTAAAAACCATAACAACTATTGCATTGGAAATTTCTATCTTGATCATGTAAATAATGGGGGCTGGAATACCGGCTGCGCGTGCCCGGCATGGTAAAATCAGATCTCGAGATAACTCTTCTCGAGATCAATTTTTGAAACGGAGAAAAAAATAATGGAGAGGTCCCTCGTGCTTGTCAAACCTGACGGAGTTCAGCGCGGGCTGATCGGTGAAGTGATAAACCGGCTGGAGCGCCGGGGGTTAATGCTGGTTGCAGCAAAATTCATTAATGTCAACCAGGAACTTGCCGAAACGCATTATTCCATCCACAAAGGCAAACCCTTTTACGAAGCCTTGATTAAATATATTACCTCTGCACCGGTCATGGCGATGGTCTGGGCAGGACCGAATGCCGTTGCCGCCATCCGACAGACGATGGGTGCCACCCGGCCCACCGATGCCGCTCCCGGCTCCATTCGACATGATTTTGCACTGGAAATCGGCCGAAACCTGACGCATGCATCGGATACGGTTGAGAATAGTGAAAAGGAAGTTGCACTTTGGTTTGAGCCGACCGAATTGATCGAATGGAAACGCGAAACGGATCGGTGGATTTTTGAGAAAAATTAGCCCTAATGGAGACCATCTGTTTTTAGATGGTCTTTTTCATCGGCGGGTTGAGTCCCAGGACCTGAGTAATTGTTTGAATGTCATAATATAATTAGATTGTCCCAATCAAAATCCTAAAATTCATCTCACATTGCAGAAGGAGTGACTCATGAACGAAGATCTTTTCAAGAAAATGGCGCAGAGCGTCCTGGACGGGGATTCCGATATCGCAGCTGCCTTAGCACGCCAGGCTGTTGCAGCAGGGATCGATCCGCTCGAGGCTATTACCAAAGGATTTGTCGTTGGAGTTAATACCGTAGGAGAAAGTTTCGCCTGTGGGCAGGCTTTCCTGCCAGAGCTGGTGATGGCGGGGGAAGCCATGAAGGCCGCGGTTGCCACCCTTGAACCGGAAATGCAGAAGCGCGGGGTACAGCGCACGATGCTGGGGAAGGTCGTCCTGGCGACCGTTGAAGGCGATATCCACGAGATCGGTAAATCACTGGTGGGGACGATGCTATCGGCTTCGGGCTTCCAGGTCTATGACCTGGGGGTGGACGTACCGGCTGCCAGGATCATTGCCAAGGTGCAGGAAGTGGGCGCGGACCTGGTGGGCTTGAGCGCTTTGTTAACCACCACCATGGTCAAGCAAAAGGAAGTGATCGACGAGCTGGATAAGCTGGGCTTACGCAAAAAGGTCAAAGTGATGGTTGGAGGCGCGCCAGTGACGCGAGACTGGGTCCAAAAGATCGAAGCAGACGGGTACTCAGAAGACGCCATCGGTGCGGTCGGCCTGGCAAAACAACTGATGGGCGCCGCCTGAGCGGTTGGTTAGGTTACCATGTCGAAAACGATCCAGTCCATTACCAACCCGAAACTGCGGTTGGATATATTAACGCCGCTGGAAATCAAAAAAATCCAGGATGCCACCCTGTGGATCATCGAAAAAGTGGGGGTGCGTTTCCCCTCCAAAAAAGCGCTGGAAATCTGGGCGGCCAATGGCGCGGAAGTGGCCCAAGAGAAAATGGTCGTGCGCGCCAGGGGGGAGTTGATCGAAAAGGCTCTGAAGTCCTGTCCGCCGGTCTATTCCCTGGCGGCACGCGACCCACAACAGGATCTGCCGCTGGACGGCAACCACGTCTTTGTGGGCACGGACGGCTGCGGCGTGGAAGTGATCGATATCAAGACTGGCGAACGCAGGGTCTCCTGCCTGCAGGACGTGCGCGATATTGCCCGTATTGCAGATGCCACCGAGCAAGTGGGCTTCCACTGGGTGCCGGTCTCAGCGCAGGATATGCCCCCCGGGACGCGCGGCCTGCACGAGATCAAGGCCATTTGGGAGAACTCGACCAAGCACGTTCAGACTGAATCGGTTTACAACCAAAGCGAAGCTCGCGCCGCGATTGAAATGGCGGCACTGATCGCCGGCGGGAAGGAAGAGTTGCGCCGTCGCCCGGTCCTTTCCCTGATGCAGTGTTCCGCCTCTCCGCTTGGGCACGATGGTGGCAGCATAGACGCTGCCCTGGTGGCGGCCGAGCATGGTCTTCCAACCGGGTTCATGACTATGGCAGCCAACCTGACCACCGGTCCGGCCACCCTGGCAGGCAACCTGGCGGTTGGCAACGCAGAAGTGATTTCAGGGACGGCCCTGCTCCAACTGGCTTTCCCGGGAGCACCGGTCTTTTACGCGGCTGCGCAGACTGCCTCCGATTTGCGGACGGGGGGTTACACCGGTGGCGGACCGGAAGATTTCCTTTACGGCGCAGCGACAAATGTGCTCTCCGATTTTTATCATATCCCGCTCTCGATGGGCTCGTTTGCCACCGGTGCTAAGGAACCGAACTGGCAGGCGGGGATCGAAAACAGCCTGTCCACGTTCATGGCGAGTATTGTCATGTCGGATATGCTTTTAGGCGTAGGTTTCCTGCACGGGAGCCGCATCTGGTCGTTTGCCCAGATGTTGATGGACTGCGAGATCTTCTCCATCATCCGCAAGACGATGCAGGGTATTGTTGTGGATGATGAGACCCTGGCGCTGGATACGATCGCAGCGGTGGGGCCGGGAGGAAATTTCCTTTCCCAGAAGCATACCCTCAAGCACATGCGCGATATTTTTCTGCCGCAATTCATGGATCGGCGTCCGTTCAATGAGTGGGAAACTAAGAGGGATGATGCACGCGACTGGGCGCTGGCCAAGGCGCGGGACACACTTGAGACACACAAGCCCGACCCGCTGGACGAAAAAATCTCCGCTGAAATGGCGAAGATCATCTCCGCTCTGGAGAAAAAATGACTGCCCTGCAGCCAAAACTAGAACTCCTGACATGTGACCTGATCGCTCGTATCCTGGATGAAGCATTCCAGTTGATGCAAAAACCAGGGATAAAGGTTCAATCTCCTGCAGCCCGCGATTTGCTGATTAAAGCAGGAGCCACCGCCGAGGGGGAGATTGTATCCATTCCGGAAAAAATCAT